>Ga0207914_100789_pt1 | contig 10271 bp, 8 predicted proteins | sample DeeseametaMP2497_FD_184171 | JGI IMG/M metagenome (GOLD analysis project Ga0207914, IMG submission 184171) | Marine microbial communities from East of Antigua and Barbuda, Atlantic Ocean - MP2497 (SPAdes) | ecosystem: Environmental > Aquatic > Marine > Oceanic | place: East of Antigua and Barbuda... | reverse complement strand
GCGTTCACCGACATCCGCGACCGGATCTCCAGCGAGCTGGTCACCGTCGGCGTGGTCAAGATCATCGGTGACGGCACCCAGGAGGGCTATACCGCCTGGCTGATCGAGCCCTACGCCGACAAGCCCGATTCGACAGGCGGCTCACCCTTCACCGAGCAGCAATGGCGCCAACTCATCTCCGAGGTCGACGCCGCCGGGTTCGACGTGCACGTGCACGCCTGTGGTGAGCGCACCGCACGCACCGCGCTCGATGCCATCGAGGCCGCCGTCGCCGCCAACCCGCCCCGCGACCGTCGACACACCATCGCTCACCTGGTGTACGTGGCCGATCCGGACAGCGGTCGGTTCGCCGACCTCGGCGTCGTCGCACAGTTCTCGGCCAACTGGATGTCGGCTGACCCCGACACCGTGGAGAACCTGGCGGCCCGCTACGGGCGACCGCGCCAGGATCTGCTCTACCGCATCCAGGACGTCGCGCGAGCCGGCGGCCGCATCTCGCTGGGGACCGATTGGCCTGCGGCCGGGTACTTCTCGACCTACAGGCCGCTCGACTCGATCCAGATCGGCGTCACCCGGCAACTCATCGGCGAGCCCGAGGCCGCGGTACTCGCCCCCGCCGAGCAGCGCCTGACCGTCGAGCAGGCCGTGCACGCCAACACGCTCGGGGCGGCCTATCAGATCCGGCTGGACGACCGGGTGGGTTCGCTTCAGGCCGGAAAGCTTGCCGACCTGATCGTGCTGGACCGCAACATCTTCGACATCGACCCGCATGACATCCACCGGGCCGAGGTGCAGCTGACGATGATGAACGGGCGGGTCGTGCACGAGGTGTGAGACGCCCTACCGCTTCACCACCGCGGTCTTGGTGGCCAGGTCGTGCAGCCCCCGTAGATCGGAGTCGGTGAACAGCGCGGGGATCACCAGCGCGATCAACAGTCCGCGGCCCAGCGCCCGGCCGACACCTGCCGGGCGGCCGTCGACGCCGACCACTCTGAGCCCCAGCACCAGCTGGCCCGGGGAAAACCCGAACAGCCGCACCGACACCACCCCCAGCACCAGCCAGATTCCCAGCACCGCGGTCGACAGCATCGACATGCTGATCAACCCGAACGTCATCGCGAGGGCGGCCAGCCCGTAGGAAACCAGCCAGTCGAGGCTCAACGCGGCCACCCGGCGCCCGAACCGGGCGATCGAACCCGGACCGCTCTGCGGCATCCCGAGCCGCTCGCCCGGGTACTTGCCGGGATCCGAGGCGTCGGGCCCGGACAGCCAGGACCCCAGACCGGAGCCAGTGGAAGGGGCCATGCTGCCAGGATATGTGTGCACCACGACCGTGCTGGAACCGCCACCGGAAGGCTCATGCGTAACGTCGGCGCAACATATGGTTGACGACGGTGCAACATCGGGTCCATAGCGTCAACGCGCGGGCTTACCAAATAAAGGAGAGCAATCAGTGGCAGAAAAGACCGCCGACGACATCATGAAGATGATCAAGGACCAGAATGTCGAGTACGTCGACATCCGGTTCTGCGATCTGCCCGGTGTGGTCCAGCACTTCTCGATCCCGGCTGCGGCCTTCGATGAGAGCGTGTTCGAGGACGGCCTGGCCTTCGACGGTTCGTCGGTTCGCGGCTTCCAGTCCATCCACGAGTCCGACATGATGTTGCTGCCGGACCCGGCGACCGCGCAGATCGACCCGTTCCGGCACGCCAAGACACTGAACCTGAACTTCTTCGTCCACGATCCGTTCACCCGGGAGGCGTACTCCCGCGACCCGCGCAACGTGGCCCGCAAGGCGGAGAACTACCTGGCCAGCACCGGCATCGCCGACACCTGCTTTTTCGGCGCCGAGGCCGAGTTCTACATCTTCGACTCGGTGAGCTTCGACTCGCGGATGAACGGCACCTTCTACGAGGTGGATTCGGAGTCCGGCTGGTGGAACAGCGGCGAGCCGCTGGAGGCCGACGGCTCCCCCAACCGGGGCTACAAGGTCCGGCCCAAGGGCGGGTACTTCCCGGTGGCGCCTTACGACCACTACGTCGACCTGCGCGATCAGATGGCCACGAACCTGCAGAACGCCGGCTTCGTGCTCGAGCGCGGCCACCACGAGGTGGGCACCGCGGGTCAGGCCGAGATCAACTACAAGTTCAACACCCTGCTGCACGCGGCCGACGACGTGTTGCTGTTCAAGTACATCATCAAGAACACCGCTTGGGCCAACGGCAAGACCGTCACCTTCATGCCCAAGCCGCTGTTCGGTGACAACGGCTCCGGCATGCACGCCCACCAGTCGCTGTGGAAGGACGGCAAGCCGCTGTTCCACGACGAGTCCGGTTACGCCGGTCTGTCGGACATGGCCCGCCACTACATCGGCGGCATCCTGCACCACGCCCCGTCGCTGCTGGCGTTCACCAACCCGACGGTGAACTCCTACAAGCGTCTGGTGCCGGGCTACGAGGCCCCGATCAATCTGGTGTACAGCCAGCGCAACCGGTCGGCGTGCGTCCGTATCCCGATCACGGGCAACAACCCGAAGGCCAAGCGCCTCGAGTTCCGCTGCCCGGACAGCTCCGGCAACCCGTACCTCGCGTTCGCGGCCATGCTGATGGCCGGCATCGACGGCATCAAGAAGAAGATGGAGCCGCTGGCGCCGGTCGACAAGGACCTCTACGAGTTGCCGCCGGAGGAAGCCGCCAACATCCCGCAGGCGCCCACCTCGCTGGCCGCCGTGATCGACAAGCTCGAGGAGGATCACGAGTACCTCACCGAGGGCGGCGTGTTCACCCCCGACCTGATCGAAACGTGGATCACCTACAAGCGCGAGAACGAGATCATGCCGGTGCAGATTCGTCCGCACCCGTACGAGTTCTCGCTCTACTACGACGTTTAGTCGGCCCCCCCGACGCGACGTCTGAGTCGGCCCCGCCGACGCGACGTCTGAGTCACCCGGAGAGCCGGATGGCAGCCCCCTTCTGGGGCGGCCATCCGGCTCTTCGTCTTCCCGCAACGCCTTCGACACCAAAACGCTATGCGGACTGTAGTCCGCTCCGGTATCCTCACAGCTATGTCACAGAAAGTGGACGCACGCCTGGCGAGCCTGTCCTCCCCCGCGCTGAGCATCTTCCGCATCATCTTCGGCCTGCTGTTCACGCTGCACGGCACGATGAAACTCTTCGGCTGGCCCGTGGGTGAGGCCGTGCCGGTGGGCACCTGGCCCTTCTGGTGGGCGGGGCTGATCGAACTCATCACCGGCCTGCTGATCACGGTCGGCTTCTTCACCCGCATCGCGGCGCTGATCGCCGCGGGCCAGATGGCGGTCGCCTACTTGTGGCAGCACTGGGGCATCCTCGGTGGCGAACTCGGAAGCTTCTGGCCCACCGAGAACGGCGGGGAACCCGCGCTGCTGTTCTGCTTCGGGTTCCTCCTGCTGGCGGCGACCGGCGCTGGAGCGTGGTCTGTCGACGGCCAGCGGGGCGGGTCGACCCTCGCCCGCACCTGAGCTGCCCTCAGTCGCCGAGCCTCAAATCCGCGCGGAAACGGCGCATCCCGTCGATCTTGTCGGCGGTACTCGCGTCGGGACCGCTGTAGAACATCCACGGCATCGTGATGATCCCGGTGATTCCACCGGCCTCGGCTCGTGCGTAATGCTCGGGGGTGAACGCGTCGGTCAGCGGCGTGATCACCTCGAAACCGTCCATGCTCAGATCCTTCTCGGCGCGCAACCGGCGGACGGCGTCGACCCGTTCCAGCGCCTTGTCGGTGGTGATGAGATCACCGATCCAGCCGTCGTGCCGGGCGGCCCGGCGCAGCGCAAGATCCGACAGCCCGCCCACGTACACCGGAATCGGCGGCGGGGTGGGCTCCATCTCCAGCCGAGGAGCGGTGTAGAACTCGCCGGAGAACTCGTTCCAACCCGGCGACCACAACGCCTTCATCAGCTCGAGCATCTCGTCGGTGCGCCGGCCGCGTTTCTCGAACCGCTGACCGAGCAACTCGAACTCCTCACGGCACCAGCCCACACCGATACCGAGCTCCAGGCGGCCGTCCGCCAGCACTGCCGCGGTTCCGATCGACTTGGCCGCCGAGTACGGATCGCGCATCGCGGGCAGGTAGACCGTGGTGACGAACCGTAGTCGGGTGGTCACCAACGCGATCGCCCCGATCATCACCCAGGGGTCGGGCCAGTCGGTGAACGCCTCCCAGCGCCGGGCCCCGTCCTTGGTGTAGGGATAGGGCGTCTGCAGAGTTTCGAGGTTGATGACGTGATCCGGGATCGCCATCCCGTGATACCCGAGATCGTCGGCGGCCCTGGCGATCTCGACAGCCTCCCGGGTATCCAGGAACGCCGTGCTGACATAGAACTTCATCCGGCGTCGCGCGCCCACGCCGGCATGATGAACACACCCTCGGCTTCCACGGTCACACCCTCGGCGTCCTTGAGGTATCCCCGTGCATAGGTCTTGAAGCCTTCCGACCGTTCGACGAACGCCTCCGCCCGCACCGGCCCCAGGTGTGTGCCGCGCAGATATTTCACACTGATCGTGCCGGTGAACTTCGGCAGGCTCAGCCCCTCGCTGGCGACCTCGCCGAGGATGTGATCGAGCAGCAGCGCGCAGATGCCACCGTGCACCCACCCGGGCGGTCCCTCGTAGGCCCGACCCAACGTGAACTCACTCCAGCAGCTGCCGTCGGGCTCGTGCTGGATGACCATCGGCGGGGCGATCGCGTTGCGAAGTCCGACAGCGGGATTGGCCCAGGCGACCGGCTTGCCGGTCTCGGCATGCCGCAGAGTGGAGGTCACGGTTCGCTGGTCGCGTTCGAGTAACTCGGTCGCGGCCTCGAGGTGTCGCAGCGCCTCCTGCACGGTGCCGTCGTCGACGGCGGTGTGGATCCCCACATCGATGAGTCTGCGCAGCGCGTCAGTGAGCGGGTCGTAGCTTGCCCGCTGGCGATCGTACTCCTCACCGCTGATCACATCGAACGGAAAACTCACACCAATCCTCCACATCCACAAGTCGACTCAGCCGCTGCATCCATGACTCGGCTCAGCCTCCACAACCATCAGTCGGCTCAGCCTCCGAAAACCTTGCGGACCACGGCCTTCGCCCGTCGTGTCACCCGCAGATAGTTGTCCAGGAACTCGCCGCCGTCCCCGTCAGGCCAGCCGGCCGCGGTCGCCACGGCGTTGAGCAGACGTCCCGGCCCCGGCAGCTGGTCGGTCGGCTTGCCGCGCACCAGCACCAGCGCATTGCGCGCCTTGGTCGCGGTCAGCCACGCGTCACGCAGCAGTTCGATGTCGCCCTCGGCGATCAATTCAGCTGCGCCGATCGCGGCCAGGCTGTCCAGCGTCGAGGTGTTGTGCAGTGCGGGGATCTTGTGCGCATACCGCAACTGCAGCAACTGGACGGTCCACTCGATGTCGGCCAACCCGCCGCGGCCGAGCTTGGTGTGGGTGTTCGGGTCGGCGCCGCGGGGCAGCCGTTCGGCGTCCACCCGCGCCTTGATCCGCCTGATCTCCTGTACCGTCTCGGCCGACACACCGCCGGGCGGATACCGGGTCTTGTCGATCATCAGCAGGAACTTCTCGCCCAGTTCGAGGTCCCCGGCCACCCGGTGCGCCCGCAGCAGCGCCTGCACCTCCCACGGCTGCGCCCACTGCGCGTAGTAGGTCTGATAGGACGACAGCGTGCGGACCAGAGAGCCGCTGCGCCCCTCGGGACGCAGGTTCGTGTCCACCTCCAGCGGTGGGTCGGCACCCGGGGTTCCCAATCGTGAGCGCACCTGCTCGGCCACCGTCACCGACCAGCGCACCGCCGCCGACTCCTCCACCCCGTCGTTGGGTTCGCACACGAACATGACGTCGGCGTCCGATCCGTACCCCAGTTCTCCTCCACCGAGGCGGCCCATCCCGATGACCGCGATACGGGCCGGTGGACCGGACTCCGGGGAGTTCGCCCGGATCACTGCGTCCAGGGCGGCCTGCAGCACCGCCACCCACACCGCGGTGAGCTGCTTGCACACGGCGGTGACGCTCATCATGCCGAGCAGATCGGCCGAGGCGATGCGGGCCAGTTCCCGGCGGCGCAGCGACCGTGCCGCGGCGATCGCCCGGGCCGGGTCGCTGTGCCGTGCCGCCGAAGCAACCAACGAACGGGCCACCCCCTCGGGGTCCGCCTCGCACAGCTTGGGCCCGTTCGGACCGTCGGCATAGAGCTGGATGACTTCCGGATCGTGCATGAGCAGTTCCGGAACGTAGGCCGAGGTGCCCAGCACGTGCATCAACCGTTTGGCAACCGCCCCCTCGTCGCGCAGCGTTGCCAGATACCACCGGTGGTCGGCCATCGCGTCGCTGAGGCGGCGGTAGTTCAGCAGCCCGGCGTCCGGGTCGGGGGTGTCGGACAGCCAGTCCAGCAGTGTCGGCAACAGCACCCGCTGCACCCGGCCACGTCGCCCGCTACTGCCGGTCAGCGCCGCCAGATGGGTCAGCGCGCTCTCCGCACCCTCGTAACCCAGAGCGGCGAGCTGACGCTCGGCGGCTTTGGCGCTCATCCCGACCGGCAGGCCCATCGTCGCCTCGGCGACCGACTCCAGCAGGGGCTGATAGAACAGCTTGGCATGCAGCCGCGACACCCGGTGGCTCTGGCGCCGCAGCTCCTCCCGCAGCACGCCCAGCGAGTCGTGGCGGCCGTCGGGACGCATGTGCGCCGCGCGCGCCAGCCAGCGCAGCGCCTCGTCGTCGTCGAATTCGGGCAGCATGTGGGTGCGCTTGAGACGCTGCAGCTGCAACCGGTGCTCGAGCAGGCGCAGGAACTCGTACGAGGCGGTCATGTTGGCCGCGTCGTCCCTGCCGACGTACCCGCCGTCGGCGAGCGCGGTCAGCGCTTCGACGGTCGACGCCACGTGCAGCGACTCGTCGTTGCGTCCGTGCACCAGCTGCAGCAGCTGCACGGCGAACTCGACGTCGCGCAGGCCGCCGGTGCCCAACTTGAGTTCGCGCGAGCGCACCGCGGCCGGCACCAGCTCCTCGACCCGGCGGCGCATCGCCTGCACCTCGGGCACGAAATCCTCACGCTCGCAGGCGGTCCACACCATGGGCTCGAGAGCCTCGAGGTAGCGCCTGCCCAGATCCATGTCGCCGACGGCGGGCCGCGCCTTCATCAGCGCCTGGAACTCCCAGGTCTTGGCCCACCGCTGGTAGTAGGCGACGTGGGAGTCCAATGAGCGCACCAGCTGGCCCTGCTTACCCTCCGGCCGCAACGCCGCGTCGACCTCGAAGAACGCGTCGGAGGCCAGCCGCATCATCTCGCCGGCGATGCGGGTCGCCAGGGCGAGGCTGCTGTGGGAGCCGTCTTCGGCGACGAAGATGACGTCGACGTCGCTGACGTAGTTCAGCTCGCGGGCGCCGCATTTGCCCATCGCGACGACGGCCAGCGCCGGCGGGGTGTCCGCGCCGCACACCGAGCGGTTCACCACGCTCAACGCCGCGCCCAGCGCGGCGTCGGCGAGGTCGGCCAGGTGGCGTCCGACCTCGGTGAACGGCAGCACCGGCTCGTTCTCCACGGTCGGAGCCAGATCCAGTGCGGCGAGCACCATCACCCGGCTGCGGTAGAGCACCCGAAGCGGGGACACCGCCGCGATCGCGTCGTCGTGCTGGTCGGCCTCGGCGGCGAAGATCTCGTGCAGCTGCGCCGGTGTCGGCAGCGTGACGGTGCCGGCCAACAGATGCCAGGCCTCGGGGTTGGCGATCAGGTGATCACCGAGCGCCAGCGAGGACCCGAGGACCGCGAACAGTCGTCCGCGTAGCCCGCGGTCCTTCAGCAGTGCGCTGTCGAGTTCGTCCCAGCCCGACTCGAGCGCCTCGGCCAGGCGGGTGATCGCGCGCAGCGCGGTGTCGGCGTCGGGGGCCCGCGACAGCGACCACAACAGTTCCACGTGAGCGTCGGTGTTCCACCCGAGCCGGTCCAGGTCGGCCTGCGCGGTCGACTCCACCAGCCCGAGCCGACCGACGCCGGGCAGCTTGGGTCGCTGCGTCGCGGGTTTGGCCACCCTTGAGAATCTAGTGCAGGGCGAAATCCCTACAGCGACAGATACGTCTTCAGCTCGAACGGAGTGACGTGACTGCGGTAGTTCTCCCACTCGGTGCGCTTGTTGCGCAGGAAGAAGTCGAAGACGTGCTCGCCGAGCGCTTCGGCGACCAGTTCGGAATTCTCCATCTCCGTCAGCGCTACACCCAGGCTGCCGGGCAGCTCCTTGTACCCCAGCGCGCGACGCTCCTCTGAGGTCAGGCTCCACAGGTTGTCCTCGGCCTGCGGTCCCAGCGTGTAGCCCTTCTCGACGCCGCGCAGCCCGGCGGCCAGCAACACCGCGAAGGTCAGGTAGGGGTTGCACGCCGAGTCGGGGCTGCGCACCTCGATGCGCCGCGACGACGCCTTGTGCGGGGTGTACATCGGCACCCGCACGAGGGCAGAGCGGTTGGCCGCACCCCAGGACGCCGCGGTGGGGGCCTCACCGCCGTGCACCAGCCGCTTGTAGGAGTTCACCCACTGGTTGGTGACCGCGCTGATCTCGGTGGCATGCTCGAGAATGCCTGCGATGAACGACTTTCCGACCTCGGAGAGCTGCAGGGGGTCTTCCGGGCTGTGGAAGGCGTTGTTCTCGCCTTCGAACAGGCTCATGTGGGTGTGCATTGCCGACCCCGGGTGCTCGGCGAACGGCTTCGGCATGAACGAGGCCCGCACCCCGTCCCCGAGGGCGACCTCCTTGACGACGTAGCGGAACGTCATCACGTTGTCGGCCATCGACAGCGCGTCGGCGTAGCGCAGGTCGATCTCCTGCTGCCCGGGCGCGCCCTCGTGATGACTGAACTCGACCGAGATGCCCATCTGCTCGAGCGCGTCGATCGCGTGGCGGCGGAAGTTCGGCGCGGTGGCGTGCACAGCCTGGTCGAAGTAGCCGCCGTTGTCCGCGGGCTCGGGCTCGCTGCCGTCGTCGGGACCGGGCTTGAGGAGGAAGAACTCGATCTCGGGATGGACGTAGCAGGTGAAACCGAGGTCGCTGGCCTTCGAGAGCTGACGACGCAGCACGTGCCGCGAGTCCGCCCACGACGGCGAACCGTCGGGCATCGTGATGTCGCAGAACATCCGCGCCGAGTGATGCTCGCCGGCGCTGGAGGTCCACGGCAGCACCTGGAACGTCGACGGATCGGGTCGGGCCACCATGTCGGCCTCGGACACCCGGGCAAACCCTTCGATGGCCGAGCCGTCGAAGCCGATGCCCTCCTCGAAGGCACCCTCGAGTTCGGCGGGTGCGATCGCCACGGACTTGAGGAATCCGAGCACGTCGGTGAACCACAACCGGACGAAGCGGATGTCGCGCTCCTCCAGAGTGCGCAGCACGAATTCCTTCTGCCGATCCATGCCCGCGAGCGTAGGTTCCGCCTGTTAAATCCGTGTTACGTCCGGACGCTCCGCTTCGGGTATCCGGTTACGTCTGAACTGGCGAAAGACCCGCCGGAGACCGAGGCATCGAGAGACCCCGATGAGCGACCACCCCCACCCGCTGACTCCCGACGAGTTCCGCGACATCTACAGCAAAGTCCCGCGACTGACTGTCGAAGTCGTGCTCCGGTCACCGGCGGGGGTGCTGCTCACGCTGCGCGACATCGAGCCGTGCCGCGGACTGTGGCATTTACCAGGCGGAACGGTTCGGTACGGAGAAAAGTTGCTCGACGCCGTGCGTCGCGTGGCGGCCAGGGAGCTGGGCATCGAGGTGGTCGCCGCCCGCCCGTTGGGCTACATCGAGTACCCGAGCCATCACGAGAACGGCCTCGACTCGCCGGTGGGCATCGCGTTCGAGGTCGTCGACTACACCGGGGTCATCCACCCCAACGCCGAAGCCGCCGACACGCGATGGTTCGCCGGGATGCCGGCGGCCATGCATCGCGAGCAGGCCGACTTCCTGCGCTCGCACTCCGATGGCGCGTTCCACCGCCCCATCGCCTCTCAGCCGCGCCCGTGAGCTAACACTGCAGATTGGGCGGGGGCAGCACCGAGTCGACGAGGAAGTCGACGATCGCGGTGTCCACGCACGCGTCCCCGTTGAACACCACGGTGTGCTGGGCGCCGTCGAAACTGATCAGCGACGCCCCCATCTGGCGGGCCAGCGCGACACCGGATTCGTACGGTGTCGCCGGGTCCCCGGTGGTGGAGACCACGACCACTTTGCCCGGCCCCGGGGAGGTCGCCGGGTGAGCTGCCGTCGTGGCGGGCACC
>Ga0207914_100776_pt1 | contig 10484 bp, 11 predicted proteins | sample DeeseametaMP2497_FD_184171 | JGI IMG/M metagenome (GOLD analysis project Ga0207914, IMG submission 184171) | Marine microbial communities from East of Antigua and Barbuda, Atlantic Ocean - MP2497 (SPAdes) | ecosystem: Environmental > Aquatic > Marine > Oceanic | place: East of Antigua and... | reverse complement strand
CCGGCGGGGTGGACTCCACGGTCAGATACCAAAGAAAAACGTCCCAATACAACCAACTCACATCTCCCACAGGCCAGGTTTACACGGCCGGACAAGCCATTGAAGGCACCGAGGTCCTGGACCCTCCCTACGACCCTTCCGGTGGCGTCTATCCAAGCGAGGGGGCCGCGGATAGCTACGGATACGGCGACACTTCCGATGCCACTTCCTTTAGCGGAACGGACGTGGTCACTTTGGCTCCCGGATTCAAGGCCAACATCACGACGGCCCAAATGGTCGTCCATCCGGAATACGCCCTTACCGTGCCTGGAGACTTTATCGTCGAGGCCACAGGAGACCGCCAACCCGAACTCTATTTCGGATACGACCTCTCTCCAGGTGGTGTCGCCAATCAACTGTCTCTCGTGGACGGCTTGGATGCCGCTCAAGCCGACCCCGGCAAGTATATGGCCGGAATCATCGCCGACGGTGATGTCAATGTCACCGGCGGTGTGTTGGGATACGGCTCCATGCTGGCCGGGGGAGACCTTACTATCAAAGCCTCCTCCGGCTTGCGAGTTGCTCCGGACCTCGGGGTGGTGGTTAAGGGGAACCGGGTCATTGTGAATCCGGCCACAGAGCCCGAGCCCGAACAACCGGGAGAACAGATCAAGGTTGACTACCCGGTCTTTCGGGATGCTATCACCGACGAGGCAGGCGGCGACTGGACGGACTACAACGGATGGCTGACTCATAACCAGCCGACCAGAAATGAGATGGTGGCCGATCTAGGGATCATCTCAACCGGTGAAGATCCGACGGTCCTGTGGAACGCTGTTTGTGACGAAATCGGAGAGACGCTGCCGGCGCCCGACTTCGTCGGAACTCATGGCTGGCCATCGGGACCCGCCACGGTCGAGCAGTACGTGAGGCTGAAAGAGTTCGCTCAAACCCAGGCCAGTGGATACAACGGCGGCGCGGGCGATGAGACCTGGCTCGACCTGAATCAGCGACAAGATGACGCTGCCGGTCGGGTCACTGGAGTGCTCAACGGCATTGCCCAGTGGGCCAATTCCTTAAAACTCAGTTTCGAAGACTACCTGACGAACCCTCAACAAGAGCCTCCGGATATGTTTCTGGAGGGCCTGGTCTATGCCGAGGAAGATCTCATCGTCAACGCCACCGGCAAGTCCGTCCGACTCGAAGGTACGGTGGTGGCCCAGAACGGCAGCGTCACGATCAACGACGCCACTCACACCGACCTCATCTACGACCGCTCGCTCATCGACGATCTGACGGCAAGCAACGGAGTCGGAAGTGTGCGTTTGGAGAAAGTTTTCTTTACTCTCGACTAGAAGCCAAATCTTCGAGGTTGACGAAAACTGGAATTATCGGCACCAGATCGGGGTTATATGAACGAGCCCTTTACATTTTTCAAAGAATCATTAACATTTAAAACATTCTCTTAACATTTGCAATCCGAAATCGCTTCCTTCGGTTGGTACACTCTTAGCAAGACCAAACGAAAAGGAAATGCTCACTATGAACCTCAACCTTAATTTCAACGCAGGATTCCAAGCCGGAGGCCCCGGTGGATTTGGCGGCCCCGGAAGCTTCGGTGGACCTCGCGGCGGATTCGGCGGCCCTCGCGGATGCCAAGGCGGACGCGGCGGCAACCCGATGATGAAGCTGATGAAGATGATGATGCGCCTGATGCAGCAGATGATGGGCGGCGGCGGCCAGGGCGGATGCCCCTGTGGCGGTGCCGGCGGAGGCGGAGGTTGCTGTGGCGGTGGATGCAGAGCCTGCGGCCGCTCTCGCGGATTCGGATTCTAAACAAACGACTTTCAAAAGCTAATGAGGTCTGAAGAAATTCTGATCTCCCTTCGAAGTGTGGGACCCGGACAGGGTCCCTTTTTTTTGCTCCCCTAACTTTCCAAAAACCGCCCCGCCCGCAAGCGCTCTGGAATCTCAGCGTTGCTCCCGCTCCTCAAAGCCTCGACCGCCAAATCACAACAGTAAGGAAGCCAAAACAGAGCCCGACCCCCAAATCCGGCGAAAACAAAAGTCGTCTCATCCAACCACCCCACCAGCGGCCAGCGGTCGAGAGCGTTGGCGATCCGCTCCCCCCACCATTCGGACTCATACCTCACGGGGGCACCGAGGATCTGGGCGGCCAACTCGGTCTCGTCGTCTTTGGCCTCGCCCTTGCTGTTGACTCGCCCACCCACGGTGAGGGTCCTCCCGTCGGGGTCGGCTCCAAGGTGGCATCCGGCTTTCAAGTAGAGTCGCTCGGGTAGCCTTGAGCCGACTCCCTGTACGGTCCGCCCCGGATTGATATCCCAACGGTAGCCGGGCAAAAGCCTCTGAATGGCAAGACCCGTGGCGTGCACGACCGTCCCATCCAAATCCTCAAAGGCAACCTGCCTGGAAACGACCTCCACCGGAACCGCAGCACCCAGAGCGCCCGCCTGAACAGTAAACCCCGGACCGTACCGATAGAGGTCCGGGGCGACTCGCACGGGCCGCCACTCCTCGGGGACGGTCTCGGTGTCGGCGCTTCGATCCAATCTATCTCCGGGAGCGACGGAGCGCTCCACTTCCCACTCCGAGGCCAGGCTTTCGTTCCGCCAAAACTCGATAGTCCTCCGAAAAGCCTCCACCTCTATCGCGTCCCGATGGAAAGTCCGCCCCTGAAAAAGATGGACGAACCCAACCGGAGGCGTGTTGGTCCGGCCGTCTCCGTACTGAACGAACTTCAGATCCGATTCCAGCATCCATTGAGCCAGCAGACGACCGGCGATGCCGTCTCCCACCAGATGGATCAAGATTCGCGCTTCCAGGGCTTTCCGTGAGTCACGGATTTTTCCGACTTTCCGGCCACGGTCATCTCTCGCTTGGGCTTGGCTCCGGGAAGACGGGACACGAAATAGCCCGCTTCTTTCATGGCCAGGCGGGTGGCACTGGCTGCTCCAAAAGTTGCCAACACACCGTCGTCGGCGAGCGCTCGAAAAGACCATTGGAAACAGTCGGTGGTCCAGCAGTCGGGGCAGACGGCGGGTCCGAACGGGTCGTGATAGCAGGCGTGGAAATAGCCCGGCGGAAGTTCAAACTCTTGCCATCGCCGGGGAACCACGGTCAGCGTGACGGGACCCAACTCCAGAGGCCGCCCCGGCTCCAAATGACGCCATTGCGGGTCCAGGAGCCAATGGTCGGCGGGCATCGGAGACGGCTCCAGGCTCACATACTCCAAACCAACTCCGAGCTCTGCGGCCGCCTTCAAAGTGGTGGCAAAGTTCAATCCCGTTCCAAAGCCCAGTTCCAGAACTCGCCAGGTTCCCGAGCGTTCAGGGAGTTGCGTCCCCTCCAGAAAAACGTAGCGCGATTCTGTTTCCGCGCCGTGTACCGACCGGTAGGTGGCCCCAACCTCGGTGTTGCGGTAGGTCAGCGAGCCGTCGGGAGTCTCGATCTTCTCATACATCAGGGGCTAGTAGTCTCCGAACATCTCCAGCAAAGAGTCGAAATCCCCGCCACGGCTTTCAAGTTTGGTGAAGAGAGCCGCCCCCGAAGAGCAGATGAGACGGGAGAACAGACGAACAGAGGTCTCCAACTCATCCAGGTCCTCTTTCTCCAGTTGATCAAGCGTTTCCAGGTAGGTCACGGCGCTGTTGAGCTGCTCGATGCCCTCCTCGATCTTCTGAAGCGGCGGCCCGTAGACCGCCTCCAGGTCACTCTCCAACTGGAAGCGCTCCGGCACGGTCTGGTCCAGCAAAGACCATTTTTCGGCAAAAAGATCCCAGACCTCGAGGAAGTTGCCGAAACGTTCCTTCACTTCGTCGGCGTCGATCCGCCCCTGCCGGCAATCTTCCAGGGCCTGCAAGAGTTGGCTCACGTTGTTGGTACCAAAAAGTCCGGAGACGTAGCGGAACTCTCCCTTGCAAGAAGGGCATTCCGTGGCTCCGGACTGTTTGACTGGCTGTCCGCAGTGGAGACAGATCATTCGTCGTTGAGTTCCATTCCTAGAACTTCTCGTATCAACTCGCGAATGAACTGCTCCAGTTCGTTGAGTATCTGTTCTTTATCCGGCTGAGACATACCATCCCATTCTCAGCCAATCGGGAATTACCTTACCGGACGTCGACCTCTGCGGGTCTCTTTGAAAACTCCGGACTTCTCGGTTTCGGCGGCGGGGGTTTCGCTGCCGGTTAGCCAGTTGCTGAAACTATTCCAGGCGTTGCCCACTCCGTCCGCTACGGCGGCCGCGGACTCGTCGACCCACTCTCCGGCGCGCTCCACGAACGTGTCGTCGGTATCGCCGGCGGTGGTGAAGAGCTCGCTCTCCTCGCCCGCTTTCACAGTGGAGACGGTCGCTTGTCCTTCGTCGTTTTTGCTGACTCGAACTTCGCCCACTCCGTCGGCTTGGACGGGTGCGACTTCCTCGCCACCGAAGCCGAAGAACTCAGCAACGTTGCGCCCCAGGTTTTCGGTGAATCCGTCGCTACTCGCTTCGGAGATATCGACCTCGCTCTTCACATCTCCGCCTTTTTCAGAACCGGGATTGGTCACGTTGACGGTGTTGCCGTCGGCAGCGACGGCCATATTATCTCCGGTGCGGTCGATGTCTTTGATGCTGACATCGGTGCGATCTTCTCTGGCTTCAATTCTCTCTTGAGTCACGGCGCTGCCATCTTTATTTTGACCGACGGTGTTGACGTCCGCTCCACCTTCCACGACGGTGGCGCTGGAATCCGTTCGCCCACCCTCGGGCACGGTGGTCTTGGTAGAAAGGTCGGCGTCCGGAGCCTTCTCGCTCTTGGTGTCGACATTCAGTTCCGAAGATCCGTCTTTCTTCTTCTCCATATTGGAGTCGACTTGGACGCCGGCTTCGTTGTTCTTGACCTCGGTCTCTTGCTGCTCGCCCGGCTTCAGATCCATGCTGGAGAGCGACTCGGAGTTTTCACGTCCGGGCACTTTCAGAGAGGCGCCGTCTTGAATGACGTTCGGATTCTTCAGGTTGTTGACGGAAGCGACGTGGTCGATGAGGGTCTTGCCGTTTTCGTCCTTATTGTAAATGTCTTGGAGAGAGTAGCCCTGGTTGCGAAGGATTCCCTCGATGGTGTCGTTCTTGCCTTCCTTGTAAGGGTCGACGGTGACGGTGCTGGTTTTGTCGGCAATCCCGTCGTAGGCGTTTTCAGGCTTTTTGTCGCCTGCTTCGGCGGAAGCGGTTTCCTTGGAAATATCGACGCTGTCGCCGGCTGATGCGGCGGGAGTCGCTGTGGCACTGGCGCTACCACTAGCGCTCGCAGCGGCCCCGGCTGAAGCCGAGGCGCTCGCCGCAGGGGCGGGGGCGGCCGGTTTGGGGGTGGGTTTAGGGGCTGGTGCCGGTGCTGCTTTGGGTGCTACTGATGCTGCCATGGGTTAGTGAGTCTCCTGCAATTTCTGTGAGTGTCTTAAAGCATGTATCTCTTATCCCGGGGGTACTTGTCTCGTTGTTAACAAAATGGAAACCTGATAACGGCTTGTTTTAAAGGTCTAGCTAAGAAATCGCACCATTCTATTGGATTTGAGCGGAGGAAACAGAGCTATAGATGAGCGAACATGTGTTTGAAGATGAGTTCTGAAAAAAAGCCTATATCGCCCGTGTCCGGCGGAATGCGCCAGATTCTCGACCAAAACTCTAAGCTAAGAGCCCAGCTGCGGGATGCGGAGACGGAACGCGCCCAGCAAGTCTCGGAACTAGAGAAGTCCCTTGAAGACTTAAAAGACGAACACAATACCGAAATCGCCAAGCTCCGAGGCGAACACGAGGCCGAAGTGGCTCGTGTCAAGGAGAGCATGCACGAGTTGAACGACGTGCGGCAGAATCTCCTAAAAACCGAAGCAGAGGTCGAGCGACTGCAAAAAGAGGGCGCTGAACTTCGAGCCAAACTAGACGGCGCCAAACAAAACCTTCAGTCCTACGCAAAGCTCATCGCCGAAGAGAAGCAAACGACCATCAGACTTGGACAAGAGCTTGCCAAGTCGGAATCGGAACGAAAGACGGCCGATGAGGAGATCGAGGCACTCAAGGAACGGATCGCAAGCCTTAAGCCCGCCGCCGTCGAGAACGCCAAGCTGAAAGGCCGGATCGCCATTCTGGAAAAAGACCTCCAGAAAGAAATCGAGGCTAAAGAGGCCAAGATCGCGGAGTGTGAGGAGCTCAAGCAGGCCGGCACGCTTCAGCGATGTGAGAAGCTGGAGGCTGAGAACACCGCGATGCGTGCTCTTGTGGCGCAGCATGAAAAGACGACGGCGACAGCTCTGAAGGACAAGGAACTTGCCGAACAGCAGGCCTTCGAAAGCCGGAGCAAACTTCTCGACCTTTATGCCGACGGAGAAGCCAAGGATATCTTTAAAGACAGCTTGGATGAGGCTCACGCCACTATCAAGAGCCAGGCTCATTTAATAGAGCAACTCCAAAAGGACCTCACTCAAGCCCAAAAGGATATGGAAGACCTGAAGAACAACGTGCTCTACTCGAGCAAGCGGGAGAATCTGAGGGACTCGCTCAGTGCGCTTGCTAAACGCCGCAGCATAGGAGATTCGGACGGTTAGGGCTTCCCACATCAACAACGTTACCACCATCGCTTTCGACGCCGACGATACGCTCTGGCACAACGAGACAATCTTCCGCCTCACCGAAGAAAGGTTCGCCGCTCTCCTCAGCCAGGAGATGGAATCGGAACCGTTGATGGAGCGGCTTCTCGAGACGGAGCGTAAGAACCTCAAGTTCTACGGCTACGGGATTAAGGGCTTCACCCTCAGCATGATAGAAACGGCCCTCCAGATCACGGGTGAGAAGCTGTCACCCACGGTGATCTCGGAGATATTGGCCGCCGGCCGGGAGATGCTCACTCACCCCGTCGAAACGCTACCCGGAGTGCGAAAGACTTTGGAGTCGCTGAGCGAGCGGTTCCGTCTCATCGTGATCACTAAGGGCGACCTCTTCGACCAGGAGCGCAAGATAGCCGAATCCGGCTTAGGTGAGCTGTTTAACGCCGTCGAAATCGTCAGCGAAAAGACCACCCGGACCTATCAAGACCTTTTATCACGACACGGCACGGGTCCGGAGGAAGCGGTCATGGTCGGAAACTCTCTGAAGTCGGATATTCGCCCCGCCCTGGATGCCGGAGCCTGGGGAGTCTACGTGCCCTACCACATCACCTGGGGTATGGAAGTAGCCGAAGAGCCGACCGACCACGAGCGGTATCTTCGACTGAATCGGGTCGATCAATTGCTAGAGCTCGTAACCCCTGGCGTCGCTAGGTAGCATCGCTAACGTCAAAATAGGCAGTTACTAGACGGCCGCAGCAAAGAGAGGCCGCGAGATGTCAGACTCGAACCACCTCGGAGTGATCAGAAAAACTCTCTGGTCCGATAAGTCACTTTCACGTCGCCGTTAGCGAGCCGGGTTGAGTCGATGCTTTTTGGGATGGAGAAGAAGTATAGACTCCCCAGGGGTTGAAAGCTCTACTTATGAATGTGATTGCCTCTCGGTCGGCACCAGTTCAAATCTTAGGTTTCATGGCCTATCTGGTCGTGATACCGCTGCTCTTCCTGATAGGGAGTGTACCTGGTTACCTTATGGGGCCGGCCCTCGCCGAGTTATCGGGACTGGACCCGGAGATAGCTTCAGACCGTGCGGGCCTTGCTTCTTCGATCTTAATCGGGCTCGCACTCTCTTTTTGTTTATTGCGTGAAGCCTGGGCCCGAGTTTATAGCGAAGTCCGAGCGGACAAGGAGCGCTTGGAACTGGACAGAGCGGGAAAGACCCACACCTGGCAGCTCCTTCACGTTAAGGATTTGAAGGTACGAGCACAATCCAGGAGAGCGGGCGGTGCCGGTGTCACGGAAATCACGCTCTGTTTAGTAGGCCCTGATGGGCGACGCCTACACTTAACGGAGAAGAGCGGTGCTACAGACCGGCTTCTGCAAGACATCGCTGAAAGAATGGCAGATAAGCTCTCTAGCCAAGTAGAAAAAGAATCCGTGAAGATCGGACCTAGTTGGGACGACTGCCTGAACGTCTATAAGTTGGGTCCGATCCTCTTTTTGCTAGGAGTGCCGGCTGCGTTGGAGATTTTCTGGGCTGGTCCTTTGCTTACAGTGGCTTATGTTGTTTACCTCGGTTGGTCGCTTCGTCGACGTTGCGCGGTGGTTCAGGCCGACGGTATCCGATTTGGGACCTCTGGAAAATTCGCGACGTGGGCCGATATCCGTTCCACTACTCAGAATCATACGGAACTCATCGTTGAGACGAAGGACAATCGGTACGTCGTTGAAGGTCCGAACAATCTACTCCCTCTCGGCAAATTGATTGAGCGCAAGCAAAAGCCTTAGACCTTAACGTTTGATGCTGACAGCATCAACGTTCAGAGCTTGAGCACTGGTCTTGACGGCTGTATTCGTGGCTCGAGCACCGGTGTTCACAGCTTTTTCAGTAGCGGAAACACCCTTCACACCTGTGAGAGCTTTCGGATTTGGTAAAGGCAGGCCGTCAGCCACGGCTATGACCACCTTGCCCGTGGCCCACGCTTTCTCGCCGGCGGTACTATTAGGATTTCCCCAGGCTTCTCCGGCTTCTTGCGCTGGTCCAGCGATGGAGAGGTCATAGGCTACCGCCGCTGTTCTGGCCGCCACGGACTTGGGATGAAGAGCTCCGTGCCTGTCCACCATTTGGTCGGCGATTCGGTGCATCTCACGAGAATTGGCGCGGGCGTCTGTGAAGCTCCCCGGGCCCGTCTCGGGCATCTTTCGGTTGCGTTGCGCTTGCTGTTGCTGTAGCTCTTTCAGGCGTTTCTGATTGTGCGTTTCAGGGTTATGAATTGACGGCGTGTAAGAGTCCTTGGGGTCTCGGGTAGATTTGGCGGCAGCCGAGTTCCCGTTTTTCGGTGTAGGCGCGGTCTTGAGATTTGCGATTGATGTCGTGTTTTGATGATTATGTAATTTCTTGATTGCCATGGGTGAATCTTAGAGTAGAAAGGGTCGTCGGTTCAGTGACCGTTGTCAACATTCTTCCTCAAAGGTCTCCCTTACCAGTCGGATATTCGCCCCGCGCTGGATGCCGGAGCCTAGGGAGTCTACGTGCCTTACCACATCATCCATTTACTTCTAGGAGGCCGCTGATTTAATCGGACCGAGTGAATCAGCGGCCCCCTAACCACAAGGGCTGAGAAACCACTCCTCACAGAACATGTAGTCGTGATCCTCAGGGTCCGTCTTCAAGAACGAAAGCGGGTCAGACTGTTCAGCCGGTTTCCCATCGGTGGGAGAAAGACTTCTCTCCAAACTTGGTGCCGGTGACTCGTTATCTCCAACGTAATCGAAAGTGAGCCAACCCAACGGTGCGTTCTCGCCGACCAGACTCTTGGCCCGCGCCTGGGCGATAGGGCAGTCGTCCTCCGCCTGCCCCTTCGGAGTCTCCGGTTTAGCGCGAACCTTTTGCCAAAGCCGAGACAAACGATGGGTCAGACCCTTTTTGATCAGGCCGTCTCCTTCTCTATCCCGAGTACTCAGACGAAGGACGTCGGAATGGAGGGCCCCCTGCTCTGCCTCCTTCTCATCGACGCTTGAAACTTCTCGAAAGAGACGCATCTCGTGAATACGGTCGGAGGAATTTCCCAGGGTGACGATTTGGCCCAAACCTATCATGCTCATGATTGTAGCTTTAACAGGGAGCGGAAGGAAGGGAAGCGTGATCTTGAATCTGAAATTTCCGGGATGCGACAACTGCTCTTCCTATATCTCTTCCTCAGTCTTCCGGTGCTGGCTCAAACACCCGACGATCTTCGTTCGCTTATGCAAGAAAGGGCCAAGATTCAGGGGGAATCCCGCCTGGACTCCATCGAGGCTCTCTTGGAAAAAAATCCGAAGCTTCTCCAAACTCCCATTCTCAGGCTGAACGGCCCGGGGGAGCTTCTGCCTCTCCACGAAGCGATCTTCGTCGGCGATGTGGAGTTGGTCGGTCTTTTCATCGAGCACGGTGCGGACCTCAACGCTCCCTCCGGCAAACGAAAGATGAGGCCTCTTTCTTGGGCCATGAACGATCTGATCGAGGAAAAGAAAACTATGACGCTGGTCGGCATGCTGTTAGAGAACGGCGCCGACCCAAATCTGGGAGATAAGCTTGGCAACAGTGCGGTCCATCGTTGGGCGGCACGGCGAGCCCTCAGACGAGAGTCTATCTACCCGGACATGCTGGACGCTCTCCTGAGGTCTGGAGCGAACGCTAGCGCCACCAATAACTCCGGGCTCACGCCACTGATGATCGCGGTCACAAACCACAACGCTCCCGCGGTCAAGCTCCTGCTAGCCGCCGGAGTGGATCCGGTCCAGAAGACTCGTTTCGGCACGGCCGTGGAACTGGCCGAAGAACAAGCCGAGCGACCCAGTGCCGACCCCGAAGCGGCTCAGGTACTGGAACTACTCAAGAAGTAGCACGCTCTATCCTCCGGCGCGTTTCACCT
>Ga0207914_100756_pt1 | contig 10604 bp, 8 predicted proteins | sample DeeseametaMP2497_FD_184171 | JGI IMG/M metagenome (GOLD analysis project Ga0207914, IMG submission 184171) | Marine microbial communities from East of Antigua and Barbuda, Atlantic Ocean - MP2497 (SPAdes) | ecosystem: Environmental > Aquatic > Marine > Oceanic | place: East of Antigua and Barbuda... | reverse complement strand
CATCCCGATCTCGCCGCCTGAATATCCAGACGGCTGTTTAAGCTATCGAAATGAGGGGTCCCTTTTAGACGCCGATCACCCCGCTAACGGGGTTCTTTTTGCACGCCGATCCACATCTCTGAGGAAGCGCGCAAGGGCATGCTTGAAAAGGCCAAGCAGGGGCTCTGGCCATCGACCGCGCCGGTCGGGTATCTCAATGTCGTCGGTCCCAGCGGGAAAAAGATCATCGTTCCCGATCCAGCAGCGGCGCCGATCGTTGCACGCATGTTCGAATGGTTTGAGACCGGCAACTATTCGCTCAAGGAACTGTCGAAGATGGGGCGTGACGCCGGCCTGCTCCGCCATCGCAGCCAACGTCCCGTAAGCGTCTCGACCGTCCACCACATGTTGCGCAACCGTCTATATGCCGGTGCATTTGAATGGCAGGGACGGATGTTTCAGGGCACGCATGAGCCCCTTGTGTCGTCGGAGACCTGGGAGAATGTTCAGGAAGTCCTGGACGGGCGAAGCGTCAGCAATATCAGGGCAAAGCCACTCTTATTCGCTTTCACAGGCCTCATCACCTGCGGGCACTGCGGCTGCGCTCTGGTCGCGGAGATCAAGCGGGAACGATACATCTACTATCACTGTTCGGGCTACAAGCAGAAGTGCCCGGAGAAATATGTCCGGCAGGGGGCGCTGGTAGAGGCATTCTCCGAACAGCTCGCGCGGCTGCATCTGGATGATCAGGTCTTCGCCCTGATCGAACGCGCCCTTCGCGAGTCGCATACGGACCGGAGCCGCGAGCGGGTTGAAACGATGACCCGCTTAAGGGCTGAAGCCGATCGCCTGCATCAGCGGTTAGACAAACTCTATGTGGATCATCTTGACGGGCGGATCTCGGGAGAAATGCACGATCGGATGGCGTCGACCTGGCGTGAGGAGCGGGAGCGCTGCTTGCGGCACCTTGAAGGTCTCCACAGCAGCGAAGACCTCATCGTGGACGACGGTATCGCGTTGTTGGAGCTTGGCCGGAACGCGCATAAAATGTTCAACAAACAGTCTCCAGGCACCCAAAATGCCCTTTTAAAACTGTTAGTATCGAACACTGTCTGGGCCGGCGGAATGCTAAGAGTAGAGTTCAACGAACCCTTTGGAATGCTTGACAAAATGTCTGATTTTGCGCTGCGTGAAAATCAGCCAAAAGAGGCCGAAAAATCGCAGCGTACAATTTGGCTCCCCGAGTAGGATTCGAACCTACGGCCATTCGATTAACAGTCGAATGCTCTACCGCTGAGCTATCGGGGAGCAGCCCGACTTCCGCCGGGCAGGCCGCGCCTATAGCAGCGGCTTTTAAGAATTGGCAAGCGCTAATCTGATGATTTTTTTGGCTCCCCGTCAGGCCGGGCTTTGGCGCTGTCAAAGCGCCGGTTCAGGCGATGAATTGTTCCGCCGCGATGCGGTCGTCCAGCGTATGTTCCGGGTCGAACAGCAGGGTCAGGGGCGTCGCACGGTCGATCTTGACCTCCACCTGGGCGACATCGCGCACTTCGCGCTGGTCGGCCACGGCGCTGACCGGGCGCTTGACCGGATCGAGCACGGTGAAGCGGATGACGGTATTTTCCGGCAGGATCGCCCCGCGCCAGCGACGCGGCCTGAACGGACTGATCGGGGTCAATGCGACGAGCGCCGATCCCAGCGGCAAGATGGGGCCATGAGCCGACAGGTTATAGGCGGTCGACCCGGCGGGAGTCGCCACCAGCACGCCGTCGCACACCAGTTCAGGCAGGACAACGCGGCCATTGACCTGCACCTCCAGCTTGGCGGTCTGGCGGGTTTCGCGCAGCAGCGACACTTCGTTAATGGCCGGGATCGAAAACCGCTCACCATCGACCGTATCGACTATCATGCGCAGCGGATTGACCTTGAACATCTTGGCCGCTTCCAGCCGTTGCTCCAGCCGTTCCAGCCGCCATTCATTCATCAGGAAGCCGACCGTGCCAAGGTTCATGCCGAACACGGGGACAATCCGTCGGGCTTCCAGCATCGCGTGGAGCGTCTGGAGCATATAGCCATCGCCGCCCAGCGCGATGATCATCTCGGCCTCTTCGACCGGCACGAAATCATAAGTGGCGCGCAGCCGTTCCTCGGCAGCCTTGGCTGCCTGGGTAGGGGACACGACCAGCGCACGCCGCATTTCGTCGCTCATCCGCCGGTAACGCTCATGTGGCGGCGCGTCGCAGGCGCGGTTTCGCCCGCACCAATGCGAAAGTCGTGGCGCGCTGGCTTCAAACGCAGCGCGCGGTCGATCAGCGGCTCGACAGCAGCCAGTCCGCCTTCGCGCAGGGCCGTCTTGAAATCGACATGATCCTCATGGCCAAGGCACATGAAAATCTTGCCCTCGCATGTCATGCGAATGCGGTTGCAATCGGCGCAGAAATTATTGGTAAGCGGGGTGATGAGGCCAAGCCGTGCCGTCATCCCGGCGACTGCATGATAGCGCGCCGGGCCGCCGGTGCGGTCGGGCAGGGGCGTCAATGCGTGGCGCGCGCGAATATCATCCGCTACCTCGCTCAAGGGCAGATAATGGTCGGTGCGGTCCTCGCCCGTCTCGCCCAACGGCATCGTTTCGATCAGGGTGAGGTCCAGCCCTTCGGCATCGCACCAGCGCAGCATTGGCAGGATTTCATCATCATTGATGCCCTTGAGCGCCACCATGTTGATCTTGATCGCCAGTCCCACCGATTGCGCCGCTTTCAGCCCGGCGAACACCGCGGCAATGTCACCGCCACGGGTGACATGGGCAAAGCGGGCTGGATCGCGGCTGTCCAGACTGACATTGATCCGGCGCACCCCTGCGTCGGCCAGCATGTCGGCATGGTCGGCCAGCTGGGTGCCATTGGTCGTCAGCGTCAGTTCGTCCAACCCGCTGCCCAGATGCCGCCCGATCCGGCGCACCAGATCGCCAATATCACGCCGCACCAGCGGCTCGCCGCCAGTCAGCCGGATCTTGTTGATGCCGCGCGCCACGAACAGGTCGGCCAGCAGCGCGATCTCCTCCAGCGTGAGCACCTGATTTTTGGGCAGGAACTGCATCTTTTCCGCCATGCAATAGCGGCAACGCAGGTCGCAGCGGTCCGTGACGGATATGCGCAAATAGCTGATCCGGCGGCCCAGGCCGTCGGTCATCTGCGCGCGCGAGGGGTCCGCCATGGCCATGGCAACCTAGCTAGGCGATGGACTTGCCCGGCGCAAGGGCAGCCCGGTTGCGGTAGAGGCAAGACGTCGGTAACCCGTTGCTGCTAAGGCGGCACGATGCGCGCGTTCAGGGGACCATATCAGTGATCGCGGATCAGGCCGAAGACGGACAGCGCAGCCTGTTCATCCTGTCGCCCGGCGACCGGGACGGACTGTGCCATGCCGCGCGGTCAGCCGGCTGGCGCGCGATCGGCGCCAGACGCGCGCGAGAGGCACCGCAACGCTATTTGCGCAGCGAGGCGCAGGTTGCGCTGGTCGATATGCGTTCAGGCGCCGGGGAAGCCAAATTGCTGGCGCCCCTAGTCCCGGCGATGGAGGCGGGTGGCGGCGCGCTGATCGTGCTGGTCGACAAGGCAGACGAAGCGATCATCCCTGATCTGCTGGCGGCGGGCGCGACCCATTTTCTGACCGCACCCTATAGCGAGGCGTCGTTGCGCGCTGTGCTGGCGTCCGCCCAGCGGCTGGTGGAGCGATTGGGCGGCGGGGCATCGCCCAGTCAGCGCGCGCAGCGCATCCGACGGGGCGACGCGCTTTATTGGGAATTGGGACGCGGCGATTCGCTGCTGCGGCTGAGCGAAAGTCTGGCCCGTCATCTCGACCTGCCCATGGCGCAGGTTCATCCTGCGACGCTGATCCGCCGTTTGCCAAGGGCGGAACGGCGCGCGGTGCTGACGGCACTGCGCGCGATGATGCGTGCCGGGCGACCTGCTGCACTGGCGCATGATCTGCCCGACCGGCCGGGCAATCGGCTGGTGCATCATCTGCGGATCGAGCAGGGGGTGGTTGCCGCCGATGTTGAATGGCTGTCCGACGCGCAGGAGCGGGATCTGGCCAGCCGCGATTATCTGACCGGCCTGCGATCGCGACAGGCGGCGCTGGACTGGCTGGATCGGCGTACCGGCCTGGCGACGACCGCCATATTGCTGTCGATCAGTCAGTTTGAACGGATGAACGCGGCCTATGGCCAGGTCGTCGGCGACGCATTGCTTGGCCGGATCGCGCGGCGGATCGAACGGATGGTCGACGATGTCGCACCCGGTGCAATGGTCGCACGCATCACCGGCACCGAATTTCTGGTCGGCCTGACCGGCGAAGCGGCGGGCAGCGATCGGGCGACCTTTCTGGCGCGCCAGTTGATCGCGGCGATCGGCCGCCCGTTCAGCGCGGGGGATCATCTTATCCGCCTGATCGCCCGTTGCGGCATAGCCCAGGCGCGGCCCGAAGACGATGCGACCCATTTGCTGCGCCGTGCCGGGACTGCGCTGGCGGATGCACGACAGGCAGGCGGGGAGGGCATCCGCATCCTGTCGACCGATCGGCACAGCCGTCAGGTCGATCCCGACCAGTTGGAAACCGACCTGCGACTAGCGCTCGACCGGGGCGAGATAGGCATCGTGTTCCAGCCGCAATATCCGGTCGATTCGGAGGTCATTAGCGGGGTCGAGGCGCTGGCGCGCTGGAACCATCCGCAATATGGGCCGCTGGGTGCGGGCATATTGTTCGCGACCGCCGAACGATCCGATTATATGCTGCCGCTGTCGGCGCATATTCAGGCGGAAGCGTTGCGGCAGGCCGCGGCGTGGCCGCGCGCGCTCTCGACGCTGCGCCTGTCGATCAATGTGACGGCTGCGGATATTGCCCAGCCGGGGTTTATGGCCGGGTTGCTGGCGATCGTTGACCGAAGCGGTTTTCCCCGGTCCCGCCTGACGGTGGAGATCACCGAAAGCGGATTGATCGAGGATGTCGATGCCGCCTCTGTGCTGCTGACTGCGCTCCGGTCGGAGGGGTTGGCGGTCGCGATCGACGATTTCGGGACTGGCTATTCCAGCCTCGCCTATCTCAAGAGCCTGCCGCTCGACTATCTCAAGATCGACAGCGGGCTGGCGCAGGATATTGCCGGAACGGCGCGGGACCGGATCGTCGTGCGCGGCGTCATCCACATGGCCAAGTCGCTGGGCCTCAAGGTCGTGGCTGAGGGCGTCGAAACGCAGCAGCAGCTTGACCTGCTGGCGCGCGAAGGGTGCGATTTCTATCAGGGCTTCCTGCGATCGGCAGGGGTTTCATCGGCCGATCTGGTTGCGCTGGTGCTGGCGGGCTAAAGGCCCAGCAGCGGCCACAACACCATGCCAAGGCCGATCAGGCTGATCATGAAGATGAGCGTGCGGACCATGGGGATGCCCAGCGCATAGACGGGAAGATAGGCGATGCGTGCGCCGATCCATATCCAGCCGCCCAGCGCCGTCATGTCGCTGGTTCGTCCTGCCACTACCACGCCGATCAGAGCGACGATCGCAATTGGCAGTGTTTCCTGAAAATTCGCCTGCGCCCGCGCCAACCTTCCCGCCAAGGCATTGAGCGGCGGCAGCGATTCGTCGCGTGCGCCCATATTCCAGTGCGCGCCATATTGCCGCGTTTTGGCATGCGCCGCGGCAAAGACATGCGCCATCAGCAAAATCATGGCCCAGGCAAGGATCGTCAGTTCGATCGGCATGACAATAGTCCCTCTGTTGACAGACAGAGGGTAGGCCGATGCCGGGGAAGCGGCAATTAAAAGCTGAACCCCGCTCGCGCGATCAGCGTATCGCCCGCGTCGCGGCGCGCGGGTCCGCCGATGCTGGTGCCGCTGTAGCGCAATCCTGCAAACCATCGCCCGCGATACCAGTCCAGCGCGACGCCATGATCGCGGTAGGTGCCGTCAGGTCGCAAACGGGCAGAACGAGCCGGATCGTCAGCATCGCCCGATGATCGGCCGACATGGCCGGACAGGGTGAAGGGCGTGTTCGGCAGTGCTATCGCGCCTGCTATGGACAGATAGAGATTGTCGCCACCTATGGCCGACTGATGGGGCGCATAGTGCGCGCCGAAGTCGATGCTTGCGGGACCAAGAAGAAAGCCTGCAACGGCGCCGACTTCGCCATAGTCCTGGCCCGACGCGCCCGGAAACATATGGTAACGCCCCTGGGCCGACAGCCGCCAGCCGCCCAGTTGCCGGGTCCAGTTCAACCCGGCGTCGATGACGCCATCTGCGCCACCATGCCGCGTGCTGCCCCACAGGCCGGTCGCAGCACTTTCGATGCTCAAACCATCCGTGACGGGAACGGACAGGCCCAGGCGCAGTGCCGGATCACCATCGCTCCAGCTGATACCCCGCCGCCGCTCATCGCTCATCGCCTCGACAGATGCGTCGACGCCGGGACTTTGCGCGACGGCGGGCATGGCATGGGCGGCGGTGACAAGCATTGCCGCCCAAAGGATGCCGTAACGCGGATCAGTTGGACGCAAGATTACGCACCATGTCGAGTTCCGCCAGCAATGGCGCGCGGTCCTGCGCCACGGCTGCCGCCAGCTGGGCCTGAACCTGGCCCTGATGGCGTTCGGCAATATCCTTGCGGAAACGGTCGCCCGAAGGACAGGCCGCGCTCTCGCTGCCCGACGCCAATGGATCGGTGGCGATGGTGCGGGCCAGTGCGGGACCATGGGCAAGGCTGCGGTCTATCTCGACCCGCGCGGTCCATTTGCACCGCTGCATATCCATCCGGTTGGGGGTTCGTGCGCCCACCGTGCGCGCGCTGACCACCAGTCGCGCGGTGTAATTGGCCTGAACCTGCATCCCATGATGATCGATCGCAACGCTATGCGAAGCCGCGGCAGCGGCGGCCATCGCGAAAAGGGACATGCTCATATATTTCTCCTGCTTTGTGACGTCGGGCTATCTTGCCTGATCGTCAGCAGCGTGACTTAGATAGTCACTGTTTCCCGGCCATTGCTGGCGCACGACAAAAGCCTGCTTTCGTCATGCTGCCGCCTTGGCCAGACCCTTCGACAATTGCAACGCGCCGTTGAGGCGAGCTGCGGAATCGGCCCAGTTGCGGTTGACCACCACCTTGCTGTCGGGTCGCAGCCGGGCCACGCCGTCCAGCCGCTGGATATAGGCGACCAGGCCCGCCGGATTGGGGAAGCGATCCTCGAAGAAGCTGACCAGCGCGCCTTTTTGCCCAACGTCGATCTTGGCGATGTTCGCCCTCACGCAATTCTGCTTGATCTCGATGATCTTGAGCAGGTTTTGCGTGGGGGCGGGCAGCTTGCCGAAACGGTCGATCAGTTCAGCGGCAAAGGATTCCAGCCCCTGCCGATCCTCTATCTCGTTCAGGCGGCGATAGAGACCCATGCGCAGGTCGAGGTCGGGGACATAATCGTCGGGGATCATGATCGGCGCATCGACGCTGATCTGGGGCGAGAAGCTGTCGCTGCGCGCTTCAAGGCCAGCGCCGCCCGCCTTGGCGTCGAGGATCGCCTCTTCCAGCATCGACTGGTATAGTTCGAACCCGACTTCGCGGATATGGCCCGACTGTTCGTCGCCGACCAGATTGCCCGCGCCGCGAATGTCGAGATCGTGCGAGGCAAGCTGGAAACCAGCGCCCAGCGTGTCGAGGTCGGACAGCACTTTCAGTCGCTTTTCCGCCGTTTCGGTAATGATGCGGTTGGCGGGCGTCGTCATATAGGCGTAGGCGCGGGTCTTGGACCGGCCCACGCGACCGCGCAACTGATAGAGTTGGGCGAGGCCGAAACGGTCGGCGCGATGGATGATCAGCGTGTTGGCGCTGGGAATGTCCAGCCCGGATTCGACGATGGTGGTGGAGAGCAGCACGTCGTAGCGCTTGTCGTAAAAGGCCGACATGCGTTCTTCCACCTGCGTGGCGCTCATCTGGCCATGGGCGACGATCGCCTTGATTTCCGGCACTTCGGTGCGGAGATACTCCTCGATCTCGGTCAGGTCGGCGATGCGGGGCACAACGAAGAAGCTCTGCCCGCCGCGATAATGTTCACGCAGCAGCGCTTCGCGGATCACCACCCCGTCCCATGGCATGATGTAACTGCGCACCGCCAGGCGATCGACCGGCGGGGTCTGGATGACCGACAGTTCGCGTAGCCCGGACATGGCCATCTGCAATGTGCGCGGGATCGGCGTGGCAGTGAGGGTCAGCACATGCACGTCGGTCTTGAGCGCCTTCAGCCGTTCCTTGTGGGTCACGCCAAACCGCTGTTCTTCATCGACGATGACCAGGCCCAGCCGCTTGAACTCGATACCCTTGGTCAGCAGCGCGTGGGTGCCAACGACAATATCGACCGTGCCGTCGGCAAGGCCCGCCTTGACCGCCTTGGCTTCCTTGTCGGGGACCAGGCGGGAGAGGCGACCGATATTGACCGGGAAGCCGCGAAAGCGCTCCTCAAACTGCATATGATGCTGGCGCGCCAGCAGGGTGGTGGGGCAGATCAGCACCACCTGCATCCCCGCCATCGCCGCGACGAAGGCCGCGCGCAACGCCACCTCGGTCTTGCCGAATCCCACATCGCCGCAGACGAGCCGATCCATTGGCTTGCCAGCGCCCAGATCCTCGATCACGTCCAGAATGGCGCGCTCCTGATCTTCCGTCTCCTGATAGGGGAAGCGATCGACGAAGGCGGGGTAGCCTGCATTGTCCGGTTCAGCGACGGTGGCCGCGCGCAGCGCGCGTTCCGCAGCGGTCTTGAGCAGTTCACCCGCGATTTCGCGGATGCGCTCCTTCATCTTCGCCTTGCGCCGCTGCCAGGCTTCGCCGCCCAGCTTGTCGAGGCCCACGCCTTCGCTGTCGGAGCCATAGCGGGAAAGGACTTCGAGATTTTCGACCGGCACGAACAGCTTGTCGCCGCCGGCATAGCTGAGCGCTACGCAGTCATGCGCGGTCTTGCTGACCGGGATCTGGGTCAGTCCTTCATAACGGCCAATGCCATGGTCCATATGAACCACCAGATCACCGGGCGAGAGGGTCGCCAGTTCCGCAAGGAAGGCGTCGGCGCTCTTCTTGCGCTTGGCCCGGCGGACCAGGCGATCGCCCAGCATGTCCTGTTCGGTCAGCACCGCGACGTCGGGCGCGGTGAAACCATGGTCGAGCGGCAGGATGGTCAGCACCACGCTGCCATTGGCGGCCAGCCCCAGCGCTTCCTGCCAATCGTCCGCCGCCGCCATGCGCCTGACGCCATGGTCGGCCAGCAGGCCCGACAGCCGTTCGCGCGCACCGGCGGAATAGCTGGCGATTACGACCTTTTTGTCTGTCCGCTGCAACGCCGCGATATGCTTGCCGACCGCGTCGTAGACATTGGCGTTCTGCGCCCGTTCCGGCGCGAAATCGCGCGGACCATCGACCGCAAAGTCCAACACGGTGGCGCTGTCCGGTTCGTGAAACGGCGTCGCGACGTGCATCGGCCAGCGGGCGACGACCGCGTCCCATTCGGCAGCGTCTAGATAGAGAAGATCGGGCTTGAGCGGGCGATAGGCGCCCGGATCGGACGATTTCGCCTGGACCCGGTTGGCATGATAGTCCCTGATCGCCTCAAACCGGGAATCCGCCGCGCCGACGACGCCATGGTCGCGGATGATGACGGCATCGTCGCCCAGATGGTCGGACAGGGGAACCAGCTTTTCCTCAAACAGGGGCAGCCAATGTTCCATGCCCGCCAGCCGCCGCCCCTCGCTGATCGCCTGATAGAGCGGATCGCCGGTCGCGGTCGCACCGAATATTTCGCGATAGCGGCCGCGAAAGCGCTTGATCGTATCTTCGTCCAGCAACGCTTCGGACGCTGGCAGCAGGGTGAAGCCTTCCACGCTGCCGGTGGTGCGCTGATCGGTGGGGTCGAACCGGCGGACCGTCTCGATCTCGTCACCGAAGAAGTCGAGGCGCAACGGTTGATCCTCACCGCCCGGAAACAGATCGACAATGCCGCCGCGAATCGCGAATTCGCCGCGATCATGAACGGTATCGGTGCGGACATAGCCATTGGCTTGCAGCATGTCGGCAAGGCGGGTGATCGCAATCCGCTCCTTGGGCGCCAGCTTCGCCACCAACTGTCTGATGCGAAACGGGGTCAGCGTCCGCTGCGTCAGGGCGTTGAGCGTGGTCAGCACCAGTTGCGGGCCTTTGGGCTTGGCCTGCAAGGCGTGAAGGCCAGCCAGGCGTGCCGACGCGGTGCGCAGCGAAGGGCTGGCGCGGTCATAGGGCAGGCAGTCCCAGGCCGGGATTTCGATGATCTCGATCTCCGGCGCGAAATAATGGGCCGTTTCCGAGACCGCACGCATCAGTTGTTCGTCGGAGGCGACGAACACGGCGCGGGCCGAACCTGCACCATGCGCGGCGCGGGCGATGTCCGCCAGCAGCCAGGGCTGGAACCCCGCAGGAACGCCCGACAGGGTCAGCGGCGCTTTGGCGCGGAGGATTTTCTGGAGATCGGTCATAAATGTTCGCTCTTCAACTCAATCATCCTCCCCTTGCAGGGGAGGTGGCAGGGCGAAGCCCTGACGGAGGGGTGTCAGGCTATCGAGAGGGTTACCA
>Ga0207914_100755_pt1 | contig 10634 bp, 9 predicted proteins | sample DeeseametaMP2497_FD_184171 | JGI IMG/M metagenome (GOLD analysis project Ga0207914, IMG submission 184171) | Marine microbial communities from East of Antigua and Barbuda, Atlantic Ocean - MP2497 (SPAdes) | ecosystem: Environmental > Aquatic > Marine > Oceanic | place: East of Antigua and Barbuda... | reverse complement strand
CTGCTCGCGAAGCTCATGGCCAGCGCCGACGCGCTGATCCATGGGTGCGAGGCCGAAACGTTCGGTCTCGTCGCGGCGGAAGCGGCGGCATCGGGGCTGCCGTTGATCGTGCCCGACGCGGGCGGGGCTTCCGATTTTGTAGCCGACGACAATGGCGAACTATATGCGGCGGGTGATGCGGGCGCCGCGGCCCGGGCGATCGGGCGGCTTCTGTCTCGCGACCGGCCACGGCTGGCCGCGGCAACGGCGCGGCGCGCTGCCGGCATCCCGCTTATCGACGATCATTTCGACGCGCTCTTCAGCCTCTATGGCGAGCGGGCGGCGCCGCTGCGCACGGCCGCCTGATGTCTGCGATCGATCTCTATATTGCGCGGCGGCTGGCGCGACCCTTTCTCGCTAGCGGTGCGACCGTCATATTGCTGCTGAGCCTCGAAAACAGTCGACGGTTGATGGGCTTGCTCGACAATGTCGAGAAGCCGGTCGCGGTGTTGATCAAGCTCATGGTCTATCTCGTTCCCGAATATCTCGGCATCGGCCTTCTGATTTCGGTGTTCGTGGCTGTTGCGGTCGCCTTTCGCGGTTTCGCGATCAGCGGCGAACTCGACATCTTCGCGTCAATCGGTCTCTCGCCCGCTCGGCTGCTACGCGTGCCGCTACTCTTCGGGCTAGCGATTGCCCTCTTACACGTTGGGCTGCGTGCCTATGCCGAACCGGCTGGGGAGCAGCGGCTCGATGCGCTGGGCACCTCGATCGCGATCGGCAACCTCGGGCTGTCGATCGCACCGGGCGAGTTTCTCAGCCCGCGCCCCGATACGGTTTTCCACGTCGACGCCGTCGATCGGCGCACGGGCGAATTCCGCGGTCTTTTCTTGCGCAATCATAATATGACCGTCGCCGCGCGGGACGGCAGGGTCATCAATGGCGGGCGCGACGGCGTGCTGCTGCGTCTCGCCGATGGCCATGTTATCGCCAGCAAACCGGGCGGGCGTCTCGAGATGGCGTCCTTCCAGACGATGGCGATGCCGATCCAACTGCTGGCTCCAAAGTCCGTCCGCGAGAATGCGCGCCACCGCAACGACCGGCTCATGCTGGGCGACCTGATTCGCACCGCCGTCGATGGACCGATCGCTGCCGAGCGCACGGCGGCACGCGCCGCACTCGGCAGCCGTTTTGTGACGGCCGCTTTCATCGTCCTGATTCCCTTCTTCGGCTTTGCGCTTGGGGTTCCGCCGAAGCGATCGACGTCAGCGCTCGGCCTCGGATGCGGGATCCTGCTCATCGTCGGGTTTGTTCAGGCGATCGTTGCCATCGAAGATAGCGCTCATTCGCTGGCGCCGCTGTTTCAATTGATGACCCTCATCGGCTTTGCCCTGGCGGCATTTGTCCTGTTTCGCTTTCAGCGCAGCCAAGGTCCGGGGGCGATCGAAGCGGCGCTCATGTCGGCCAGCCGTCCTGCACGCCAGATTTCGCGTTGGATACCGTTTGATCGCATGATGATGCGGTTGCCTCCCACCCAAAAGTCGATGCTCTCGGTCGGCCGATGACGTCCAATGCCCGCCGGTCCGGCCGATCGAATCCGGGTAAGAGATCGACAAGCAAGGTGCGCGACCGCCCTCACTTTACGTGGCAGGCGGGCGCGCCATTCTGGTGGAACCTGCTCCGCTTCGCCACGCGAAACGGCAGCGATTAAGGCGAGTTTAGTTCAGCTGCGGCGCTGTCTTTGCCGGCAGGGAGCGACCGCGTGCGGCCTTTGTCTGGCGCCAGTCGTAAACCGTCCAGCCGCGCCGCAGGGCGAGGTTAAGCAATTTTTTGGACGGATTGACCGCCACCGCCTCGTCTGCCCATTCGAAGGTCGGAAGATCTGACAGATCGTCCGAAAAGAAACGGATATGGGCGTTGGCGCGGTCGATCTCCTGCCCGGCGAGCCAATGCTCGAGCATGCGTCGTTTGTTTGCGCCATAGCAATTCTCACCCGCAATCCGCGGCGTGAGGTCGCGCCCGCGCCACGTCGATGCGGTGCCCACGATATCTGCGACACCAAGCCGCTCGGCGAGCGCCTCGAGATAGAAGAGATGCGCGGCCGAGGCGATGACGACGCGACGCCCCGCCGCGCGCTCGGCGGCAATGCTCGCGATGGCGTCGGCGTGAATATTATTCGCAATGCTATGCTCGGCATAGGCATCCACGAGGTCGGTCACGAGGTCGAGATCGACCGCGCTTCCGAGCATGAGCCGCTGCATTGCCTGCTTGAGTTGTTTGCGCGTCAGGAGGCGGGCCTTGTAGGCTGCCATGAGACCGACCACCAGCGGGGCGAAGACGAGCCGCCACGGCGCGCGTCGCCGCGCCGCAAAAAGCAGGAACGGCGACCAGGTGCCGTATATGGTGAGCGTCCGGTCGAGATCGAAGACCGACAGCGGGCAGGATGATGACATGGGCGATTTCCTCCGCAGGTAGGACGCCGCCCGAATTATTTTCCGCACTTGCTGCGGATATCACGACGCTGCGGCGTCGTTCGTCCCATGCGGATCGGTTTTCTTTTCAATCATGACCAGATTCACCAGATGGCCCACAGCATGCCGGTCGCGCTTGCCCTTGCGCGGGCGGGCACAGACGCCGAGATCATTGTCGCAACCACCAACGAGCTTCTGGAGCGTGAGGCCGTGCGGCTGATGGGCGGGGCTGTGCCGTCAGGCATCCAATTCGTTGCTCTGCGTCTGCATTCGGCGGCGTCGCGGAGCGTCGATGCGATGTTTGGACCCATTCTCCCCGCCGCCAAATTGCTGGTCTACCGCGACAATCTCGCCTTCTTTCGCTCGCTCGACCTGCTCGTCGTGACCGAGCGAACCTCGCTGATCCTCAAAACGCGCTACGGTCTATCATCGCTCCGTATGATCCTGACCGACCATGGTGCCGGAGACCGGGCGATCGGCTTCGGCAAATCGGCGGCGCTATTCGACCATATATTGGCGGCGGGCCCGAAAATCTGCGATCGCCTCACCCGCGAGGCGGGCGTCTGTCCCGACCGGCTGACGATGACCGGCTATCCCAAATTCGATATCGCGACGGGGGAAGGGCGACCAATCAAGTTTCGCGGCAGCAATCGGCCTGTCGTCCTCTACAATCCACACGTCTCGCCGCATCTCTCGTCCTGGTATAAGCAGGGACGCGCGGTGCTCGACTATTTCCTCGCCACTGACCGCTACAATCTCATTTTCGCGCCGCATATCATGATGTTCGAGCGGCGGATGGCGGTCACGATCGACAAGCTTCGGTTCGGCCTTCCCGGAAAGCTGCGCACCCGCTACGCAGCGGCGCCGAACATTCACATCGATCTTGGCAGCACAGCGTTGACCGACATGAGCTACACGAACGGGGCGGACATCTATCTCGGCGACGTCAGCAGTCAGATTTATGAGTTTCTCAGGACCCCGCGACCCTGCCTCTTTCTGAACTGCCACGGCATCGACGCGGACCACGATCCCAACTTCGCCCACTGGCAGTCCGGGCCGGTGATCTCGGACGCTCGCCATCTCGATCGCGGCCTGGAGGAAGCCGTGAAGGATCATCCGGCACGATATATGGGGGTGCAGCGGCGGCTCTTCGACCACACGTTCGATCTCACCTCCGAGCCATCGTCGGTGCGAGCCGCTCGCGCAATCGCTTCACTCGCGCGCGGCCGTGAAATTGAAGGCCGATCCATCGATGCCGGCCTTGCCCACTGACGCGGCGGAAAAATCGCCGGGACCGGTCCGCCGCATCTACCAGAATCTCGGGCTGCTGCTCGGCGGCAAGGCGGCTGCGGGGCTGATCAGCCTCGTCTATGTCATTGCGGCCGCCCGTATCCTCGGCCCCGAGCAATATGGTGTCCTTGTCCTCGTGAACTATTTCGCGATGCTCGTGGGCGGACTCGTCGCCTTTCCCGGCTGGCACGCGATCGTCCGTTACGGCGTCCAGCCCGCTGAAAATGATCACGCTAAGCTTATCCGCTTGTTGCGCTTTGTCGGCGCGGTCGAGCTTCTGGCCGGGCTGGTCGCGGTGATCGTAGCGGCGCTCGCAGTGCCGATCGTCGGCCCCCTCCTCGGATGGTCGGCGGATGCGCAGGCTCTCGCCATACCCTATTGTTTTGCGGTCCTTGCGACCGTGCGCGCGACCCCCGGCGGGTATCTGCAAATCCTGCGGCGCTTCGACCTTCTTGCACTCCATAATATTGTGACACCGGTGATGCGGCTGCTCGGCACGCTCGTGGTCATCGTCTTCGATCTGGGGCTCACGGCCTTCCTGATTGCCTGGCTTGTCGCTGCGCTGGTTGAGGGCGTGTCGCTTTGGATCGCGGCGATCTGTCTCGCGCGCCGCCATATGCTCGACCAGCCCCTGCTCGGAGCGGTTGCAGACGCTCGGTGCGAGCATGACGGACTTGGCCGCTTCATGCTGACCGCCAACGCCGACATAATGTTGGGCGACCTGACCGGTCGTCTTACCCCGCTGATCGTTGGCGCGATGCTTGGCCCGGCTGCGGCGGGCCTATATTCGATCGCGCACCGCGCAACGATCGTCATTTCCCAGCCCGCGCAGATATTGGGCCAGGCGGCTTATGCCGAGCTAGCCCGGCTGGCAGCCGCAGACGGTGCGAAAACAGCCATTCGCCATGCGCTCGCGCGCTGTGTCGGCATTGCGCTTGCAACGGCGCTGCCTCTGGTCGTCGTCTTGGCGTTCTTCTCGCATGAGGTTGCGGTGCTGATCGCCGGTCCGGCCTTTGCCGGCGCCGCGGCGATCATGATTTGGCTAACGCTGGCCAGGGTCGTGGCGATGGCCGGACCGCCAACAAGTGCAGCTCTAATAGCACTTGGACATCCCGGTTTATCGGTGGCGGCAAATCTGGTTGCCGGGCTGGGCCTTTTGCCGCTGCTGCCGCTATTCACCAGTTCCGCCGGGCTGGTAGGCGCAGGCTATCTCGCATTGCTGCAGGCTGTGATCGCTGCAGGGCTGCTCGGTTTCGCGCTGTGGCGTGTCACCGCCCATTCCGCATGATGCCGCTGCTCTCCACAAGCGCGACGCGCGGTCACACGCCTTTCCTATTTCGCGCATATCGGGCAGACGCTAAGTCTTGCCGCGAGAGCGAAAACGGAAGAGCGCAGGATCTGATGACCGAAGCCTCTGGGCTAGAAGCGATATTCCTGGCCAACCGGCCGGCCTTGTCGCGCTATCTGCGCGTTCGTCTCCGCGGCGACGGCGATGGCGAAGATATATTGCAGGACCTGTGGCTGAAACTCGCGGATATCGATGCCAGCGTAATCGCCGAGCCGCTCGCTTATCTTTACCGCGCCGCCGAGAATCTGGTGCTTGATCGCCGCCGCTCTGCGCAGCGCCGCACCGCGCGCGAGCAGGAGTGGACGAAGGGCCATATCGAGGGCAGCATGGCAGCTCCCCGCGACGCCCAGCCATCGGCGGATCGCCTGCTGGTTGCTCGCGACCAGCTTCGGCGAGTCGATGCGGTTCTTGATACATTGCCCGAACGCACCGCCTTTGCCTTTCGCGCCGTGCGGATTGATGGTGTCCCGCAAAAGCAGATTGCCGCCGAAATGGGGATCAGCCTCAGCGCGGTCGAAAAACATCTGCAACGGGGTTATCGAGCGGTTCTGGAGCTCAAGCAGCAATTGGATGTGGATATCGACGCGCCGCAACGTCAATGGGCCGAAGGAATTGATGATGGCGTCCGGTAGCATTGTTGACGAGGCCATTGCATGGCATGTGCGGCTGCAGAGTCCTGCGGCTGACGGCACATTGTGGGCTGAGTTCACGGCTTGGATGGAAGCCGACCCCGCGCATGCCGATGCGTATGACGCGGTCGCGTTCGCCGACGACCGGCTTTCGGAAGAGCTTGCAGGTGCCGGAACGATCGCGACCCCTTCGCCCCCGGCAAATAATGACAATGAACCTGGCGCGTTGCCATGGTATCGCGGCCGCGCTTTTCTGGCGATCGCCGCCAGTCTCGTTCTGGCCCTTTTCCTGTCGCCTATGCTGCTGAAGTCGCCAGGGATGGAATCGATCGCAACCCAGCCGGGCGAGACGCGCGAAATCGCGCTGGCCGACGGATCAAAAATCGCGCTCAATGGCGGCACGACGATCGCGCTCGACCGCAAGGCCGAGCGCTTCGCCCGCCTCGAAAGCGGCGAGGCGATCTTCATGATCAAACATGACAGCGCGCGTCCGTTCATCGTTGAAACCGGTGATGGCACACTTCGCGACGTCGGCACGATCTTCAACGTGCGGCAATCCGCCGACGGGCTGGAAGTCGCGGTGTCCGAAGGCAGTGTGCAATACCAGCCGGGCTCCGAGGCCGTGACGCTCACCGCAGGCAAGCAGCTCCGCGTCAAACGCGGAACCTCGAAAGCCATCGTCTCGGCAATCGATCCGGCCACGGTGGGAGGATGGCAACAGGGAAGGCTGAGCTATCGCGATGCGCCGCTCACGACGATCGCTATGGATTTGTCGCGATCTCTCGGCACCCCGGTGACCGTGTCGCCGGACCTCGCAAGTCGCCGTTTCTCGGGCGTTATTCGCATCGATCGTGACGAAGCGCGGCTCTTCCGGCAATTGGAATCCTTGCTTGGCGTCCGTGCGCGTCATAGTGCCAAAGGATGGCAATTGACGCGCTGATCCGGTGACTTGGACCTACTTCCTCCCTGTCGTCGCGATCTCGATCTCGACTGCGAGTCCGGTGTCCGCTGCCGAAAGCCAGCGCTTCGATATTCCGGCCCAACGCCTCGACAATGCCTTGATCACGCTTGGCAACGCGGCGCAGATCTCGATCGGAGGGATCGATCAGCGCCTCGCTGGCGCGCGCAGCAAACCCGTTCGCGGCCGAATGACGATCGCGCAGGCGCTAACCACGATGCTGCGGGGCACCGGTTTCACCTATCAGATCGTCGATTCGCAGACAGTGCGTATCGTCGCAGTCCCGCCGCGCGCGAATCCCAGGCCGGCAGTGCGGAGACCCGTTTTACCCGCAACGCCGCGGCCCGAGGCCGCTGCGCCGCCCACCGAAATCGTCGTTACCGCAACCAAGCAGGGTCAGGCGCTCGACAGCTATCCGGGCACCGCGCACATTCAGTCGGTCGGCAGCGCGGGCCTCGGTGAAAGTCAGGGTACGGCCGCTTTCGTCGCCCGGATTCCGACGCTGACCTCGACAAATCTTGGCCCGGGCCGCAACAAATTGTTCGTGCGCGGTATCGCCGACAGCAGCTTTTCGGGACCAACCCAATCGACGGTAGGTCTCTATCTTGGCGATCTGCGCCTTACCTATAATGCGCCCGAGCCGGATTTGCGCCTATATGACATCGACCGCATCGAAGTGATCGAAGGGCCACAAGGCACGCTATACGGCGCGGGCGCGCTCGGCGGCATCGTCCGGATCGTTCCCAAGATGGCGGACGATGGCGGACTTCATGCGTCGGCGACGGCCGGGCGATCGGCCACGCGCGATGCCGAACCCGGCTATGATCTTGGCGGCATGATCAACATACCGATCGTTGCCGATCGCATCGCCCTGCGGCTCGTCGGCTACAAGCAAGTCGAAGGCGGCTATATCGACAATGCGACGCTGGGCGCGAGAAATACAAATCGGACGCGTATCGACGGCGCACGCGCGAACCTGCGCATCGAGCCCGGAGACAATTGGACGATCGACATCAATGCGCTGCTCCAGAATATCGATACGCGCGATGGCCAATATGCCGAAACCGATCAGCCAATCCGGACTCACGCGGCCAGTATCGCCCAACCGCATGACAATGATTTCAAGGCAGCCAGCGTTGAAATCGCAAAGAACTGGGGTGATCTTAAGCTCATCTCATCGACGGGGATCGTCGACCATGACTTGTCGGAGACCTTCGATGCCACCGGATATGGCGGTAATCCCGACATACAGATATTCGAGGGCCATGAGGCGATCCGCCTGCTGACACACGAGACGCGCCTTTCGCACCGTGCATCTTTGGGCGACAGTTGGGTCGCGGGGTTCAGTCTCGTCCGCAACATCGATCGCATCGACCGTCGCCTCGGTCCGCTCGACGCACCCGTTACGCTGGCGAGGCTGCGCAACCAGAAGACCGAGGTCGCCGTCTTCGGCGAAGCAACGCAGCGGATTGCTCCGCGCCTGTCGGGTACGCTCGGCGGGCGTGTCGTCTTTGCGGAGACGATCGGCGAGTTAATCGGGGGATCGGGCGAGGATTTCGAACCGAAGCGTCGGCAGGTCCGGTTCCTGCCCACCGCGGCGCTGTCTTGGAAACCCAATTCCGATCTTCTGACCTTCCTCCGGTATCAAAGCGGATTCCGCAGCGGAGGGATCGCTATCACTGCTGGACAAGTCAATGCCGCGCAGCGTTTCGATTCGGATTCCATCCACACCGCCGAACTCGGCATCAGGCTCGGGAACGAAAGCGACACGACAGGCCCCCGCTTTTCGGGAGGCATCACGACCTTCTATTCGATCTGGACCGATATCCAGGCTGACCTCATCGGATCCGACGGACTACCCTTTACCGAAAATATCGGACGCGGAACCGTCTATGGCGCGGAGATCAATGCGCGCTGGCGCGCTAGCGATCAGCTGTTCTTCGACGGAGCGCTGTTTGTCAATCGCAGCGCGCTGACCAACCCTTCCGAGGGGCTCGAAGAAGCCGACGAACGGCCGCTGCCGAATATCGCGCGGACAGGCGCGCGTTTCAGCGCTGCTTGGGAAATGCCATTATCCTCCGGCCTGACATTCAAGCTCGACGGCACGGCCCGCCTGATCGGCGCGTCGAGCCTCGGGACGACGGCGCCGCTCATCCTGGAGCATGGCGAAACGACCCAGGTCGACCTGTCCGCGTCGCTCATCACATCGCGAGGCTGGTCCCTTTCGCTTGACGCCACGAACCTGCTCAACGCCAGCGGCAACACCTTCTCCTATGGCAACCCATTCACCGTCGCTGAGGGCAAGCAGATCACGCCGCTGCGACCGCTGACGGTCCGATTGGGCATTCGAGCCGGATTTTGACGTGCGCACCCTCTTGTCAAAGGACAGGCCGATGTTTGAACGACCCATGCCGCGAGAGTTGCGAAATTGAAGAAGATCCTGAAACTGCTGAACTCGGAGCGATTGCTGGCGCGTCGGCCGGATATTCTCCTCACGGCGGCGATAGCGCTCGCGGCGTTCGTCGCGCTCGGTATCTTCAAGCTGGCATCGGAAATCACCGAGGGTGAACTCAATGCCTATGATGCCCCCGGGCTGCATTGGGTGCGCGCCTTATTCGGCGAGAGCAGCGGCATGCGCGCGGCGATGCTCGATCTGACCGCATTGGGCGATGTCACCACCCTGACGCTGGTCGTCATTTTTTCCTCCGGCTTGCTCATGACGCTCAAGCGAGGACAACTCGCCCTGTTCCTCGTCGCCCAATGCGTATCGGGAGCGCTGGTGATGAGCTTGCTGAAGGCATGGTTTGGAAGGGCGAGGCCGACTGTCGTCGAGCATTGGGCCTCATATGGAACTGCGAGCTTCCCGAGCGGCCACGCGGCGAATTCCGCCATCGTCTATTTGTCCATTGCCGTACTCGTCGCCGGATTGGCGCCGAGCCGGTCGAGCCGCATCTATGTCGCTGGAGCGGCGGGATTGCTCGTAGCGTCGATCGGCATTTCGCGTCTGTATCTCGGCGTTCATTGGCCGAGCGACGTCCTCGCCGGTTGGGCTTTCGGCGGTGGATGGGCTCTTCTGTGCTGGAGTATCATGTGGAGGATTGCGCCCCTCAAGGCCCGCGCGGACACCTGATTTATCGATTTCGGGCAATCCCTGATGCTGATGTGAGCGGGGTACCGGCAGGAAACGCTACGATGACGCTCGCGCCTGTACTGGCATCCGCTGTCGCTATCGTCGCGTGGCAGCGATCGAAGATCGCCTTGACGATGGCCAGCCCGAGACCGGATCCATCGGAGTCCAAATTCAGGCGATGAAGGGCTGCAGAATCGCTTTGCGCTCGCTTGCTGGAATGCCAGGGGCATCATCGCGCACCTCGATCTGCGTCCGGCCTCCAAGCTGGCTGACTACCTCGTTGATAAAGAGAGTTCTCGATCAGGTTCCGCAGCAAGAGCGACAGCTCGAAATTGCGCATGGGCACATCAATATCGACATCGCCTACGACGCCCAGATCAACCGAACGCGTTTCGGCGAGTGGCATGAACAGCGCAATGACCGACCGTAATACGGTGCCTAGTTGGGCGGAAGCGTCAGCGTCAGCCGCAGCGTCCAGCATCCTTGCAAGCGCCAGCAATTGCTCGAGCAATATGCGCGCGCGATCCAGCCCGCTCCGCAAGAAAGCAAGGCGTTCGCGCGCCTCGACCGGGAGATCGGTCGTCCCAATTCGTTCGGCTTGTAGGGTCAGTGCGCTCAAAGGCGTGCGAAGTTCATGAGCGGCGTCGGCGACGAAGCGACGCTGCGCAGTCATTGCCCCGCCTAGCCGGGCTGCATTGCGGCCCCTTTACTGTGGATCGGCGTGCAAAAAGGACCCCGTTAGCGGGGTGATCGGCGTCTAAAAGGGACCCCTCATTTCGATGGTTTAAGCAGCCGGCTGGATTTTCAGGCGGCGAGATCGGGATGTTGA
>Ga0207914_100748_pt1 | contig 10704 bp, 8 predicted proteins | sample DeeseametaMP2497_FD_184171 | JGI IMG/M metagenome (GOLD analysis project Ga0207914, IMG submission 184171) | Marine microbial communities from East of Antigua and Barbuda, Atlantic Ocean - MP2497 (SPAdes) | ecosystem: Environmental > Aquatic > Marine > Oceanic | place: East of Antigua and Barbuda... | reverse complement strand
CTCCCTTACTCAGCCCCAGACGAGAAACAGAGTAGTGAATCTCAGAGGAACAACCGTACTTCTTAAACCCTTTGGTCTCTCGCATAGCCAAGAGACAACGGCCAAGCAAAAGTCGAAACGAAGTCAGACTGCCGACGGCTTTTCGAGCTAGACCGTCGACTTCGGAAATCTCCAGCGAAAGGAGAGTCTTCAGGCGGAAAAACAAGGGGTTCGTGACGTAACTATTCATACCCCATTTTACCTTGCCAGGGTAGCCGGGGTCAAAAAGGTGGCACCAGGAAAACCCCATAATCACGCCGTTTGAAGGTCGGATGAGCGATGATCTCCGGGTCTCCTCTGGGGTGGTTTGAGGATTCGAGTCACTTCGACGAAACCGAGCCCTCTCTAGGCATCTCAGGGGGCGATACGAAGAGTTTGTCGGGCAGGCTCTCTTTTGCCAGATCTCAGCAAAGCCAAGTAAATTTCTCGTTTTTTTTTTGCCTGAAGCCGCCCCGGATTCACCCGTGCGGGCCCGTGGGAGTGCGACTGCCGCTAAACACCCACTTCAATCTCAGCAGTAGCACATTAATTAACGAGTTTTTTACCCGAAACTAGCCAGATTTCGCCCGCGCGGGCGTTCCATGGGTTTCCCATTGTCTGTCATCGAGGTAGCGGTTGACATAGCCTGGGAATAATCGGACAGGCCCCCGAACCCTGGTCGGTGTTGCGCCCTGATCAAGGTTCGAGCCTTTGCACTGCGATATGGCAGTAGTAACCCCCACGGGTGGTGTCGCTTCTATACCACTGGAAGGCTGAGGAACAGAACTCACTCTGGATTGTCTTCTGTAGACTCCAGGAGAACCAGCTTGCATCGGGGATGGGATGAGCGTGGTTTGGTGACGTTTTGAACCCTGTCATCACGAGGTCCAAGAATCTGCCATCGTACAATCGGAGCCGAAGGGAGTTTGCGTCGCCTCTTGTCTCGAATGTCTCCATCGCCCTGTACGGAATGAAGCAGCTACGCCACCTGCCTTGATATCGAATTCCGATGTTGGAGAAAATTATTGTCAACGGCTCGCCCCTTGGATTTGTGTAGGCACCCAGAATGAATTCTCCTTCGGCCAATCGTTCGGTGTCGGCCTCACTGATGTCGGGGTTATAGCCCTCGAGTTCACACAGCCGCCAATCGTGGGTTCGACTCTTGATCGGCAAGCTTCCGTGGTGGGCATGAGCAGAGAGAGACAATCCGCCAACCCTAGGAAGCCGGACCAAGCAATCTGCAATTAGGTGTTCTCTAGAGTAGACGCTCTTGACTCTCCAGCTATCACCGACCAAATTGAGGAGGAACAAGCTTTGGATGGGTTCGGTGCAGATGTTGATATTTGTGGCTTTCAGAGACCGAGTATCGACGTGGCTCTGCAGTTCAAGAATGGCCTGGTTTCTTTGTTCGTTAAAACCGACTCTCGAACAACGAAAGATTCCGGGCGCGTAGGGGTGGTCGGCGTTTAGGGAATCGAAGGTCGACAGTTCATTCTCTCGCACTAAAGTAGATGAGGAGAACGGGGCCGAGGGAAGTGTCCAACACTCCACTGAGTTCTTTTCTTGGAAACGTCGAATTGTAACCAAGTCCGCATCGGGTAGGAAATCTCGGATATACTCATCGTTGCATCTTGTTTCCCAATACTCAAGTTCGAAAGAGTGTCGAATAGAAGTGTGCTCGAAGAAAACAGAGTCTGGGAAAAGTCCTGACCGGGCTTGCTGAAATTTGACCGCGGCTTCAATAACGACGGATTCTTGAACCCAAGTATTGTTATCGATGAGTCTAGGGGTTCGACGCTCGTAAATGTCCCTTGGTTCAGAGCTACACGGATGTTCATTGTTTTCCGTAAACCAGGTTTCCAATCCAGGCCCTGTCGCTTTTCTGAACCGCTCATCGCAGAAATCGCTATCTACAATTCTGAAGAAGTTCTCCAGATAGGCTCGCGCCTCATTGCGTCCGCAGAATCCTTCAAGATTGGTGAAGTGACCTTGATGAAGGCCACACTCGGAAACTCGGATTCGATGGTTGCCTGGTCGCATCGAACGAAGTCCACCGAGCCTCGTTTCCTCCAGGGCTGTCGCCGTGAAGCGCTTCCCGTTCGGCAGCTCTACAAAAGTCCAGACACCACAGTCACTGACTTGAGAAAGAACAGCGAATACACGACGGTACTCCTTGCACGATTCCCACCACTCAATAATCTTTGCCCCCGGCTCCGTCTCGGAACGACAGTCGATCTCTAACCAACGGGTATTCAAGTCTCTATCATAGCACATTCGGGGATTCCGAGAGCGGATCGCGAAGGTCGAGACATGGCAAAAGAGTCTATTGCGGAAAAGCTTGCTCGGCTAAAAGCCGGGGCGAACTACGACTTGGCGCCTGACCTCCAGTATCAAGTCCCTGGTCGGGAGATAGACCCGGAGACACCGGAAGCGCTTGCAGAGTCGAAGGAAACGAATGTGTTGCCGCGGGTCGAAGCTCTTCGGCTGGGTACCCCCGACCTGGAGCGCGAACAGGATTGGATTGAGGAATGCAGAGAGCGGGGGCTAGTGCCCGCCTTGAAAGTTCTGTCGGAGGAAAGATATCGGATTCACGTCTATCCGAGACTCAAGCGGCGCTTCACAGTGGCGGCGAGGGTAGACTTTAGGGCGGCAGGCGCGGCCGCGGACGGCCTGGTCGCGTCTGCGATGAGGGCCAACGACAACGACGGTGAACGTCTCTTGTCTCGGATGGTGGAGATTGCGATGCTAGACGAGTCGCCGGAGCGGCTGACAAGGGCAAGGAGCACTACTCCGCAAGAATGGCTTCAAGAGCTGAAAGGCGTTGGCTGTGAGTGGTTGTCGGATGCTAGTGACAACATGCCGGAGGGTCCGATCGCTATGGGTTGGCCACCGGAAGCTGATTTTGGAACGGACCGACTTTCTTGGCGAGATCGCGATGTTTATCGTTCCTACCTCAGCGAGGTGTCTTCTCCCCGGATCGCCCCCTCGACAAGTGTCTCCGAGGCACTGGAGGCATACAGGACTCGAACAGGTGTGCTTTACAAGTCATACGCCCACAGAAACCTTTTCTGTCTCTCCCTGATATGCGGACAACTTGAAGGGTATCTCGCGGCGAAGGAATGGACGGGTTGGGATGACTTTCACCGAAAATGCCCAGACGCGTCCGGGATCCTCGTGTTTTCTGCTGTCGGATATAGCGAGAATTTTAGACATGCTTATTTTTCAGTTTTCAATCGCTGTGACCCGAGGCTCTTGACCTCGGAGAACGAGCATGCAGGTAGCCTGGAATATCTTGAGCGAGTATGGCTGGAGGCGTCAGGGGATGGTTGGCGGGTAAGTAAGAAAGTCCGCCTTCACGCTCGACCGATCGACTTCGGGCCAAGCGAGTCACGGTGTTGGCGACTCCCAGGGCGGATTGATGAGGACGTGCATCCCGGCTGTAAAGGGACCTGGCAAATTTTCAATCCGCCTCTGCTGGAGCCTTGCGAAACTCAGGTCTTGATTTCTGAAAACGAGATCCACGTCGGCGATCAGATTATCTTGTCCGAGGAAATAGAAGAGGTCCGAATCGTAGATGCTGAGACCGTTCGAATTCTGGCTTCCGGGTCTCCACTTGATTTGGTTTTCGACGGCAAACCCCATGTTGTCGAGGAGTTCGTTCGTTGTCTTGAGTGGGCGGGAGCTTTCGCGAGTCGAATTAGAGATGGCACGTTACGAGTTATCAAAGAAAAGAGTGTCTGAATGCGTCTTCGAGTTTTTCATACGGGACCGGCAACCCCCCGCTTTGTCCCAACGGGACTTTGCTCCGGTTCAACGAAAAAGAGTCGGATGAGGGACCCACTCCTACAAGCCCTACGTGGAGGCGGTATCAGAAACCCTGGTTCGGACGCGAGAATTTATCTGGCGGCAGCGGAAGACCTCAATCTCTTGGTCCGCGAGTTGGAGCAGACGGATCCTGGCGATGATAAGGACCGCGGCGGCCGGCCCTGCCCGACGTTGCCGAAGCCCATTTTGTCCGGCAAGGATCGGAAGGGCCGCCGAGTCATCCTGGATGATGTTCCCATAAGCAACCTTTGGATAAAATTTGTCTCGATTGAGCCTGGAGAGTCTCTGGAAGTCCTGGAAGCCGCACGTCAAGCGAAGGAGGTTGCTCTTGAAGAGGCTAGGAGACGTGGGATCAAACCTGGTGTTGTAACTGTGCGCCCGGAGGATTGTTCATTTTCGGTCGTCGAAAAGAATGTTTGGCGTGCCAAGATAGAAGAGGGAAGATTGTCGGGATGGGGCGGCTTTCCCATCAGGGCTGAAGGAGAGGGCGAATAAGTGGAGGCCTTGTCCGATTCCCTGGTTCGGGGGCGAATTAGGTTCCGATCATTCGTTCTCACGCCAGGTAAGAAGCTTTGACAAGTCAATCGGGCGATCTTCTGGTGAGATGGCAAAAGAGGCCCGGAAAAGACCGGGCCGCTCACGTAGCACTTTTGATTCTGCTAAAGTTTAGTAACCCTTAGGAATAGGGGGAAACAAGACGTTTGTGCTTCCTCCGTCCTCAATCGAGCCGACTAGGCCGTTGTCGGTGCAGTTCAGGGTGGCACTGGCATTTTCCGATAGAGTGACACGATCTCCGCCACAAGTTACGACCGTTTCGTTATTGAGTTTGGGCAGTCGCACGGCTCCTCCCTGTTGCATATTGATGCGGTCCTGAACAGGTCGAAGGTCTATGATTCTGGGAGCTCCTGATTTTCCTAAAGCTGACATTGTGTATTCTCCTTGCGTAGTTGGTTGTTTCTATGTCCCAATCTTGCCGGATGGTGATCGGCGCGAAGCCGGGAATGAGCGTGATAATGTTTCCTTTTTGTTAATTTCTTGGAGTTGGTAGCCCGGTGGGCTGTGGAGTCGAGTTCTGACAAGGAGTTAGCGCCGGGCACAGAATGGGTAGTACATGTCAATGAAAAAAGTCAAACTATTCACTCCTGTAATCGCCTTATTGTTATCGCTTAGCCCCGCGGCCCTGGCCGAGAGATACAACGTTGACCCTGCTCATAGCACCTTGAGTTTCAGTGTGAGCCATTTTGGACTCACGGAGATCGACGGTCGGTTCAATGAGTTCACGGGTGTGATCGATTGGGACGCCAAGGCTCCCAACGTCACTACGGTAGAATTTACCGGTCAAGCCAAGAGTATTGATACGGCCGTGGCCAAACGAGATGAGCATCTTCGAACCGCGGACTTCTTCGACGTGGAGAGGTATCCGACATTGTCGTTCAAGAGCACGAAAGTGACCCATCTGGGGGAAGACCGATATCAGGTGGACGGTGACCTAACTATCCACGGTGTCACGAAACCGATCACCACCACCGCCCGCATCAAAGGGCCGAAGGACGTCTCAGGTAATCAGAAGATCGGTTTTCGCACCACTTTCAAGATAAATCGGCTCGATTACGGCGTGGGGGAGGGCAAATTTAGCTCCGACGACATGATCGGCCATGAGATCTTCATCGAAGTGAAGGGGGAGGCGGCCCGGGCCGAGGAATAGCCCATCGTTTTCTATTTTATTGGCAAACTAAAAAACTCCAAATAGCTCTCCGGATTCTCCACGGTACCTCTCTCCGAAACAAGCTTTATCCTGATGTTCCGAATCTTAGCCTTGTAAGAGAAATCGTCGAGAATTTCGACCACGTCGTAATCCAAATGTCGGGTATTCCGAACGTCGAGTTCAAGCATGGAGTTTTCGGGCAGGTTATCTAACTCTCTGAGAATCGCACCTTTGTTGAAGAAGGTGACCTGCTCGGCCAGGGTCATCTTTATCTTGCCGTCGTCGACGTCTTCTCCCTCGATATGAAGGACGTGTGAATTCTGGTAGCTTTTGATGAGGACGATGACGACACCAACCATCAAGCCCAACGCGAGGCCTTTGAGGAGGTCTATGAGGACGATACCCAGGACGGTGACGATAAAAGGTACGAACTGCTTCCACCCCAATTCGTACATCTTTTTGAAGAGGGTGGGCTTGGCTAGCTTGTATCCTACGACGAAGAGAATGGCAGCCAGCACGGAGAGCGGAATCATATTTAAGAGTTGGGGGATGAGAATGACGGATATGAGCAGGAGAAATCCGTGGATGATGGCGGACATCTTGGTCTTCACACCGGATTGGATATTGGCGGAACTTCGCACGATGACCTGAGTGATCGGGAGGCCTCCGATCATACCGGAGATCACGTTGCCGACGCCCTGAGCGACGAGCTCTCTGTTGGTCGGGGTTACTCTTTTCTCGGGGTCCAGTTTGTCTGTAGCTTCCACACATAAGAGGGTTTCCAGGCTAGCCACCAGAGCTATTGTGAAACCGACCACCCAAACTTCGGGATTGCTGATGACACCAAAATTCGGAAAGCTGAACTGCGCTAGAAAAGAGGCGGCGTCTTCCGGGATGGGCACACTCACCAGCTGGTCTTTATTGAAGCCGAGCGTCGTACTGCCTTTGTTGATGGCGTAGAAAATGATTCCCACGACAACGGAAACAAGAGGGCCTTGAATCAACTGGAAAATCTTGGCTTTCTTGGAAAGTACGTTGTTCCACAAGATCAGGATGGCGAGTGAAATGACAGCGATCACGGTGGGACCGAGGCTGATATGATTGACGGTGTTGAGAATCTCGGAGAACGTGTTTTCGCCGTCGACTTGGACAAAAGCCCAGTCGCCCTCGGGGTCGGCGTCATAGCCGAAAAAGTGGGGAATCTGCTTGAGGATAATGATGATTCCGATGCCCGTCAGCATACCTTTGATAACGGAAGAGGGAAAATAGTACCCGATGACACCGGCTCTCAGGATCCCAAAAACGATCTGCATGACTCCGCCGAGAACAACGGCTACAAGAAAGTTCTCATAGCCTCCTAAACTGCCGATGGCAGTCAAGACGATGGCTGCCAGTCCCGCTGCGGGGCCACTGACCCCCACGGCCGATCCACTGATCGCGCCCACCACAATGCCGCCTATAATGCCGGCTATCAAACCTGAGAAGAGCGGTGCTCCACTGGCCAGGGCGATACCCAGGCATAATGGGATGGCGACAAAAAATACGACGATGCTCGCGGGTATATCGTTTTTTAGATGGCGAAAATAGTTGCTCATGGTTAACTGGTTAGTTACAGAGGAGAAGGGAGTCCCTCCTGTGCGAACTTAATGAAGGTTTAATGAAGAAGATGGCTCCGCGCTGTTTCCCAAGATAGATTTCATCAGGCCATTTCTGCGAAATTTCTTAATGGCCGTAAAGTCCACATCCGACCGCAGGAGCGATTCCCCATTCTCACTGCAGTCGTAGAGCCCGAGCGGAGTGTAGAAGAACCACTCGCGACCGTCGGCGTGTAGAGTCGCCAAAATCGAGGCGGTCTGAAAATCGAAAAAGACGACCCGGCCCAGATTACAAAGACACATGAGTTCGCCTTCGACCCGAATCTCGTGCGACTCCATCCAATGAGGCTTGATCAGGTTCCAGTCGGCGTGCTCTCTTTTCACCACGCCGATCCAGGGGTGGGCAAATCTGGTTGCATCGAGAAATCTGGCTGAGCCGTGGACGTCTTTGAGAAAGTATTCCGCGCTCATGGCGTTGTCCTCATCTTTGTCAAACTCGTGAACGACATCCTGGCTTAGCTCGTGGAGGATGATGGAACCCTTGCGGAGGTAGGCTAAGCTCTCGCAGTCGGGTGAGAGACCGAGGAGCTTCCCTGGAATCGTCCGATTGAGCCCGCCTTCTGGAAGCCGGTATAAGGAGATGGCACCTTGGGACGTCTCCTCAAAGACCACATACTCGCCCCAAAGGACGACCTTGGTCTGCTTGCCGATGGTCGGTAGGACGATTCGTGACCAGTCCCCTCCGCACGCCGCCCTGACCGTCCACTGCTCGGTGTAACGCACGATCCAACTCTCGTTCAGCCAGTATTCTCCGGATTGACCGGGGCACTTCACCAGGATCTGGCCGTTCGACGGGTCGCATAGAAGCGTGTGGCCCTCGCCGTCGCTCCAGAGGGCGAGATGGTCCGGGCAAGAGTGTGGTTGGACCAAAGAGACCTCGGCCGCTTCGTCTGCCGTCAGTGGATTCAGGAGCTTGCCACCAAATCCAAGCCTGTATTCACTATCACGTTTGACCAGGCAGTCGGCTATCAATGCAGTGTCTTGGTGGAAAGCTAGCGCACCGCTATCGCGGGACAGGACGTAACAGCCGGCCCCGGTAGCCCAAGCGAGATACTCGCTACGGAGTACGACATCCCGGGCACCGTCGTTTCGAGCGATAAGCGTCGGCTCGGAGTCAGGCGTCGAGCACCAAAGACAGCCGTTCTCTCGGAAATAGAGCTTTCCGGGCGCTTCCCCCAACCGGCGTCCTAGAAACTCCAGGTCCAGACCGTCCCACTTTCCCCAAGAGGTTTTCAGGGCGATGAGACGATGGCCCTCAAGTCGATAGAAGCGAATCCGAGCTTCACCTTGCTCGCTCTTTTGCGGATACTCTTCCACGGCCATCGACCCGTCAGACTTGAGGTGAGGAGTTCGTTCGAAGTCAGCTTCAACTCGGAGTTCCCTCAGCAACCAAACGTCTCTTCTCGTATCAAAGAGGCCCCACTCCGACTGTCCTTCAATGAGCACTACTCCCTCATACCAGTACTCGAGGTAGGAGAAGTCTCCATCGAGCGTCACTTTCTTGACGAACTCTCGAAGCTGAAGACTCCATTTATGAAGCACACCGGCACTGAGTACCAGGCCGAATTCCGGAGTCGCCGATAATACCGGGCTTTCAAAAACTCCGCCGTGGTCCACCCACAACTGCTCTTGCCGATCGCTCATATCCCGTATGTGAACGGCGAAGTTATCGCAAGTGAAAAGAGAGGTGGTGCCGGGGATGAGGACATAGTCGATCATCCCAAACTCCTTGAACTCCTGTGACTCACAATCCAGGATCCCCTGGGAAGGGATGGGCTCGGCCTGACACAACAAGAAACGCCCGTCGCCCCATACTCTCGAGATAGGAAGAAAGCCTTGACCAAACTCGTACCTTGGGCAGTCCCAGGCCCAGATTTGCACCACGGTCGCTAACTCCGAGCGGGAGAAAGAGTCGGGCGAGTCTTGACCCTTCTCCAAGGCTTCTTTCGCGTTCAACCTGCTTCCGTCGAGCGTTTCAAATACAGGCAATCGGTAGAGTTGTGGTAGGGTCTCGTAAAGTTGGTTTTCACTGAGAATGGTCTTGACCAGCTCTCTCTCAGAGCTTTGGCTGAAGTCGAGTTCGCTCAACCAGATACCAAGTAGCTCCTGACATTTCTTCATAACGGTTTCGACATACTCGTCGACCACCAGCGCCAGTCCGCCGGCATCCGTTCGAAAGAGGCCGGAGGAAACGACCAGCTGAATGCGTCCGAGCGTTGCCAGGATGTCGGACTTGAGGATGACACCGTGACGCACAAACGTCCATCCGCCGGAATGCGCCCCGACGGCAATCTGCAGTGAGAAGTCGTAAGGCGATGGCCGTCGTGGTGTCAGGTCGGTGTAGATGCCGTTGGCCGGACCCGACTCCCAATAGGCCCCGCGTTCTTTCTCAAAAGCATCGACCCCGCGCCACGTCATCTCAATCGGAGCGAACAAGCCGCTCTTCTGAATGGTCTTCAACTCCTGATCCGCATCGAAGCTCGTGCTCTTGACCCCGGTAGCAAACTCGCTCTCTATCCATCCGGACGCTACTCGGTCCTGTAGAAAGGAGCCCTGGCCGAATTCAACTCGGAATTTTACGCTTTGGAACGGTCGGCTCGCTTTCAGCCCGCCGGAAAACTTCCAGACCCCGTTCTTGACCAGCAGCCGGTCCAGCGTATCGCCCCGCCCCGCCTCGACGGAGACTCGGGCTTTGTAGAGAGTCTGAGCCACCTGGCAGGCCAGCGCGAGAGATCGGATCTGCGGCTCGCAACTCACAGACAACATTTCCCGGAGCTTCTGCAGCGCCTCGGAGGAGGGAGGCTCACCGTCGTGCTCGGCCACAAACTCCCAGCGATCCCGAAAAAGGAGATTTCCTAGATAAACTCCGAGGGACGGCCGGCGAGAGAACTCAAACTTCGTTGCCCCCGAGCCGACCGCGGAAGCGAGCAGATGGAGTGGATACACAAGCCGCGGCGTGCGGGACGTCCAGGCTTGAGTCAAAAGCTTCGAGGCGCGCTCGGGGTCGATGGAAAACTCGCTTGATTCGCCTGTTTCCCCTATGTCCTGTAGGAATTTATCCAACCTGGCTCTCCCCGAACTGAGGACTTAGAAAGAAAAAGCGCGGTACCTCTCAGGTGTACCTCATCTGTGCCTGGCTTGTCCGATAGAGCGCCCATGCCGCCGAATGTGTCGTTTCTATTAATCTGAAGTTAACCTCAGCCCAATCCCAATCACAGCCGAATAACAAAGACGTTTTTTAAAGTAGTCATACAGATAAATCAGCAAGGAGATTTCACATATGAGTAACATGGCATTACCGGCATTAGACGGATCGGGCGGAAGTGTTCCGAGACTGAACCGCCCTCTTATCGGAGACGCCGGCTCCGCGCCGACACCGGTTTCCACTCCCGCCAATGGAACGGATTCGGAGGCCGGGGCAGGTACCGAATCCTCCGCTTCAACAGACACAGACACCGTGACCGCGGTTGATTCCGGCACCGCCGAAGAAGCGGGGGCTTC
>Ga0207914_100746_pt1 | contig 10731 bp, 7 predicted proteins | sample DeeseametaMP2497_FD_184171 | JGI IMG/M metagenome (GOLD analysis project Ga0207914, IMG submission 184171) | Marine microbial communities from East of Antigua and Barbuda, Atlantic Ocean - MP2497 (SPAdes) | ecosystem: Environmental > Aquatic > Marine > Oceanic | place: East of Antigua and Barbuda... | reverse complement strand
ATTCGCCGAGAGCTACGGCATCGGCATGCTGGCGCGGGCCTCGTGGGCGTGGACCCGGCGCCTGCACAGCAAGGCCGACCGCACGCTGGCCCCGTCCACGTCGGCGATGGAGAACCTCGCCGCCCATCGCATCCCCCGGGTCCACAAGTGGGGCCGCGGTGTCGACATCACCGGCTTCGCGCCGTCGGCCCGCGACGAGCAGTTGCACCGGCACTGGTCGCCCGACGGCAGACCGGTCGTCGGGTTCGTCGGGCGCCTCGCCCCCGAGAAGCACGTGGAGCGCCTGGCCGGGCTGGCCGGCCGTGACGACGTCCAGGTGGTCGTCGTCGGTGACGGTGTGGACCGGGCCAAGCTGCAGACACTGATGCCGTCGGCGGTGTTCACCGGTGCGCTCTACGGCGCCGAACTCGCGACCGCCTACGCCAGCATGGACGTCTTCGTCCATCCCGGTGAGCACGAGACGTTCTGCCAGGCGGTGCAGGAGGCGATGGCCTCGGGTCTGCCGGTGATCGCCCCGGACGCCGGTGGCCCCCGCGACCTCGTCACCCCCATGCACACCGGAATGTTGTTGCCGGTCAACGGCTTCGAGTCGAGCCTGGCGCAGGCCGTCGATCACCTGCTCAGTGAGCGGCCCCGGTACTCGGTGGCCGCGCGGCGCAGTGTGCTCGGCCGGACCTGGCCGGCGGTGTGCGACCAGCTCATCGAGCACTACCTCGAGGTGATGGGCGCGCGCAGCGCCCAGGCCGCCTGAGCTCAGAGCGCCGCCGAGCTCAAACCCCCGCGGTCACGCCCGCGCGTTCGTCGAGGCGTTGCCGCTGCGGCACGACGGTGTGTTTGGGGTCCTCGGCCGAGGCCACCCCGGCGTGGAAGATACCGAACCGGGTCAACGCCGATCCGGCCACGGCTGCTGCACCGCCCACGGCCGCCGCCGTCCGCGACCGGCGCCCGGCCACGCCGGCGAGCAGCGCGCCACCGACGGTCAGCGCTTTCGCGGCGCCCAGGTAGCGGCCGGCCTTTCCTTGGTGCATCGGCTCGGCGGACAGCCCCATCTGCCGGGTCATCACCTCGTTGGCGACCAGTTCTGTTGCCGCGCCGAGGATCACGGCGCGTCGGGCGGGTCCGGCCTCGTGCACGGGGGCGGTGATCATCGCCATCCCACCGGCGGCCGCGGCGGCGGAACCGACGAACAGGTAGGGCATCTGACGGTGGCCGTCATGCCAGGACGGGACAGCCGTGTCCGACATCAGCGCGGCGGTGTAGGAGGCGACGGCGGGGCCGACCACCCCGGCGCCGACGGTCGCGGCCCTGCCGGCCCGCGGGAACCATCCGGTCACGTCGGTGGCGGCGGCCAGGCCGGCCAGGGGCCCGAACACCGCCAGGATCCACGACCCCACACTCATCGGGGAACTGGGCTTGAACACCCGCAGCATCCGCACGAACCGCTCGGGCCGGCCCAGATCGTGGATGAGGGCGACCAGCGAACCCAGGATGGCCAGCAGTGCGGTGACCTTGGTGGAGCGGGCCATCGTGGTGCGGCCGGTCAGCTCCGCTCCGGTCGCCAGCACCGCCGAGCCGCCCGCCAGGCCACCCAGGAACAGGTACCCGGCGATGTCGCGGGCCTCCCAGGTGGGTTTGTTCAGTACCGGCTTGCCGTAATAGGACTCGAAGTGCGCGTCGGGCACCATCGTCTTCTCGCCGCGGCGTCGACGGCGTCGCGACGGCACCCGGCTCTGGTCGCCGGTGACGGCGGTGCGCTCCGGCGGTGCCACCGGATCCTGCGGGATCCCGGTCTGGCGGTCCGGCTGCGTCATCGCCGTCCTCCCAGGAACGTCGCCGCCAGTCCGGCGAACATGCCCACCGCGGCGACGCCGACGTTGCGCCACATCGTCGGCAGGTCACGAGTGGTGACGACGGGATCGGGTGGCAGCCCGTAGACCTCGGGCTTGTCCAGCAGCAGGAAGAATGCTCCGGTTCCGCCGACGCCGTCGCCGGGATCCTCACCGTAGAGCCGGGCGTCGGTGATGCCGGCGTCATGGAGCTGCTCGACGCGGCGTTCGGCGCGGGCACGCAGTTCGTCGAGCTCGCCGAACTGGATGGAGTCGGTGGGGCAGGCCTGCGCGCAGGCGGGCTCCATGCCGTCGCCGATGCGGTCGTAGCACAGCGTGCACTTCCACACCCGGCCGTCGTCCTTGCGCTGGTCGATCACCCCGTACGGGCAGGCCGGCACGCAGTAGCCACAGCCGTTGCAGATGTCCTCCTGCACCACCACGGTGTCGAACTCGGTGCGGAACAGCGCCCCGGTGGGGCAGACGTCCAGGCACGCGGCATGCGTGCAGTGCTTGCACACGTCTGAGGACATCAGCCAGCGGAACTCGGTGCGGTCCCCGTCCCCGTCCCCGGGCTTGTCGAAACCGGGCATGCCGATGTCGACGACCTCGGCGGTACCAGCTTGAGCGCCAACCGATTTGCGCTGCTCGATGAACGCCACGTGGCGCCACGTGTCGGCACCGAGACCGCCGGTGTTGTCGTAGGACATCCCGGTGAAGTTCAGCCCGTCGTCGGGGACGTGGTTCCACTCCTTGCACGCCACCTCGCATGCTTTGCACCCGATGCACACGGTGGTGTCGGTGAAGAACCCCATTCGCGGCTGCGGGTCGGGGTAGCCCCCGCCGTGGGGCGGGTCGTCGCTGTTGAGCATGTCCCTGATGTCCATCGCCTCATACCTCCGTGCCGGTCTTGTCGGTCACGCCCGCGCGCCGCTGGTAGCTCTCGACGAGTGCGTTGACGGCGGCGCCGCGCGGACGGCGCCCGGGCTGGATGTCGACGGTGAAGGCCTTGACCTCCTGGATGTGCGAGTTCGGGTCCAGCACCACCGAGGACAGCTCGTTGGCCGGGTCGCCGGTGCTCAGGCCGTTGCGTCCCCAGTGGTAGGGCAGCCCCACGTGGTGCACGACCCGGTCGGCGACGCGCAGCGGGGTCATCCGATCGGTGACCAGGACACGGGCCTCGATGGCGGCGCGCGGGCTGACGATGGTGGCCCAGCCGCCGTTCTCGAGTCCGCGTTCGGCGGCCAGCTCCGGCGAGACCTCGCAGAACATCTCGGGTTGCAGCTCGGACAGGTACGGCGTCCAGCGTGACATCCCGCCCGCGGTGAACTGTTCGGTCAGCCGGTAGGTGGTCGCCACGTACGGATACACCTGCGCGCCCTGCTCGTCGGCGGCCGGGGCGTATCGGTTGTTGGGGTGGGAGAACACCATCCGGGCCGGGCTGCGCGGCTGTTGCGGGTACAGCGCGTTACCGACCGGCGAGTCCTGTGGCTCGTAGTGGGTGGGCAGCGGGCCGTCGGCCAGCCCGGACGGGACGTAGAGCCAGGCCTTGCCGTCGGCCTGCATGATGAACGGATCGATGCCCGACAGCGCGTCGGTGCCCTTGGCATCGTCGCCGGGACGGTGGTCCGGCGCCTTGTCGGTCTGGAAGTCGGGCACGTCGAGCCCGGTCCACTGCCGGTTCTCGTCGTCCCACCAGACCAGCTTCTTGCGCTCGCTCCACGGTGTCCCGTCGGGTTTGGCCGAGCACCGGTTGTACAGGATGCGCCGGTTGTCCGGCCACGCCCAGGCCCATTCGAGGGCCACCCAGTCCTGTTCGTTGTGCGGTTTGCGCCGGGCGGCCTGGTTGACGCCGTCCTTGCGGACACCGCAGTAGATCCAGCAGCCGCACGTCGTCGACCCGTCGTTGCGCAGCTGGGTGTAGCTGGACAGCGGTTCGCCGTCGGCGTCGAAGCCGTTGATCTCGGCCAGCACCGCGTCGGCGTCCGGTTCGGCGGTCTCGCCCAGTGTCGGGTAGTCCCACGTCAGGTCCAGGATCGGGCGGTCCCTGGGATCGGTTGATCCAGTGAGCTTCTCGCGGATGATGCGGCCCAGGTGATACATGAACCACAGATCGCTGCGGGCATCACCGCCGGGTTCGACGGCCTGGTCGTGCCACTGCAGCAGCCGGTTGGTGTTGGTGAAGCTACCCGATTTCTCGGTGTGCGAGGCAGCCGGGAAGAAGAACACCTCGGTGCCGTTGTCGGCGGTGCGGATCTCCCCGGACTCCACCTCGTGGCCGTCCTGCCACCACGTCGCGCTCTCGATCAGCGAGAAGTCTCGCACCACCAGCCAATCCAGGTTCGCCATGCCCAGGCGCTGCAGTTTGGCGTTGGCCGAGCCGACCGCAGGGTTCTCGCCGAGCAGGAAGTAGCCCTTGCACCGGCCCTCGAGTTGTTCGAACACGGTGTCGTAGGTGCTGTGCGAGCCGGTGAGCCGCGGCAGATAGTCGAAGCAGTAGTCGTTGTCGGCTGTGGCGGCATCACCCCACCACGCCTTGAGCAGGCTGACCAGGTAGTCGTCCATGTTGGCCCAGAAGCCGATTCGCGCGGCGTTCTCCTCGACGAAGCCCGCGCGGCTCTGCTCGGGCATCGCGTACGGCATCGGGATGTAACCCGGCAGCAGGTTGAACAGGGTGGGGATGTCGCTGGAGCCCTGGATGCTGGCGTGCCCGCGCAGCGCCTGGATGCCGCCGCCGGGGCGGCCCATGTTGCCCAGCAGCAGCTGCAGCACCGAGGCGGCGCGGATGAACTGGCTGCCGGTGCTGTGCTGGGTCCAGCCGACGGCGTAGACGAACTCGCTGGTGCGTTCGGGCCCGGAGTTCTCCGTCAGGTGCCGGCACACCTCGGCGAAGGTCTGCGGCGGGATGCCGCAGACCTGGTGCACCATCTCGGGGGTGTAGCGGGCGTAGTGCCGCTTGAGGATCTGGAACACGCACCGGGGATGCTGCAGCGTCTCGTCGCGCTCGAGCTTGCCCTCCATCGGCGCGCCGCCCATGCCGTGCTGCTCACCGCGACCGGCCGCCCGGACGTCCTTCTTGTCGGACCCACTCGACGTGTCCTTCGCCCCCGAGCCGTTGGACTCGCCCGATCCTTCGCTCCTGTCAGGCCCACCCGTGCCTCGGCCCCGCTTGCCCGAGGCGGAGGCGACGTGCATCCCCTCGTACTGCCATTCGGCGGTCTTGTAGTTGCGCGCATCGGGTTCGAAACCGGAGAACAGCCCGTCGAGGTCCTCGGTGTCGGCGAAGTCGTCGTCCACGATCGTGGCCGCGTTGGTGTAGTTGACGACGAACTCGTGAAAAACCTTGTCCTCGGTGAGGACGTGGTTGATGATCCCGCCGAGGAACGCGACGTCGGTGCCGGCGCGGATCGGCACGTGCAGGTCGGCCAGCGCGCTGGTGCGGGTGAAGCGGGGGTCGACGTGAATGACCACCGCGCCACGCGCCTTGCCCTCCATGACCCACTGGAAGCCGACCGGGTGGCATTCGGCGAAGTTCGAGCCCTCGATGATGATGCAGTCGGCGTGCTGCAGATCCTGCATGAACGTGGTCGCGCCGCCCCGTCCGAACGAGGTGCCCAGACCGACCACGGTGGAGCTGTGGCACACCCGGGCCTGATTCTCGATCTGCATCACGCCCAGGGCGGTGAACAGCTTCTTGATCAGGTAGTTCTCTTCGTTGTCCAGCGTCGCACCGCCCAGGCTCGCGATGCCCATGGTGCGCGCGGTGCGGCTGCCGTCGACCTCCTCCTGCCAGTTGTCCCGGCGGGTGGCGATCACCCGGTCGGCCACCATGTCCATGGCCTTCGCCAGGCTCATCGGCTGCCAGTCGGCGCCGCCCGGCGGGCGGTAGAGCACCTGATGGCGCCGCGATTCTCCGGTGGTCAGCTGCAGGCTGGCCGCGCCTTTGGGGCAGAGGCGTCCCCGGCTGACCGGAGAGTCGGGGTTGCCCTCGATCTGGACGACCTTCTCGTCCTTGACGAAGACCTTCTGCGAGCAGCCGACACCGCAGTACGGGCACACCGAGGTGACGACGCGGTCAGCGGTCGCGGTGCGTGGCTGCAGCTCCGCGCTGTGCCGCGACTGCACCGACGACGCCCTGCCCAGCGGGTCGGTGCCCGTCAGCTGCCGGTAGACCGGCCACTCCGTGATCCACTGACGTACTCCCACCGCGGCTCCTCGGGCTCGTCGATTCAGACGCTTCCAGCGCTACCCGGTCTGACCGCTGCCAAACGTGGCCTCACGCGCGCGGCCCGATGTCGGGCATCGCGGTGGTCCCGAAATGGGTGTCCAACACCCGCCGGGCGGCGTGCAGGCCGGGCATGCCGTGGACGCCGGGCCCGGGCGGAGTCGAGGCCGAGCACAGGTAGACGTTGGGCAGCGAGGTGCGGTAGGGATCCCAGCGCGGCACCGGGCGGGCCAGGATGCGGTACATCGACACCTGCCCCACGGCGATGTCCCCGCCGACGTAGTTGGCGTTGTGAGCCGACATCTCGCTGGCGGGGATGCAGCGGCTCCCGACGACGACGTCGCGGAAGCCCGGCGCGAACCGCTCGATCTGCTCGGTCGCGATGTCGGTGATGTCGCGGGTCGACCCGTTGGGCACATGGGCGTACGTCCACAGTGGCCGGTGACCGTCCGTTCCGAGCCGCGACGGGTCGACGACGGTGGGCTGACTGGTCAGCATCATCGGGGCGCGACTGTGCCGCCCGGCGCTCGTTTCCCGTTCGGCGTGGGCCATCTGGGCCCGGGTGCCGCCCAGGTGCACGGTCCCGGCTGCGGCAACCCGCGGATCGGACCACGGAACCGGCTCGCGCAGAACGAAGTCCACTTTCGCGACACCGTTGTTGGGGGTGAACCGGCTCAGCGCCCGGCGGTACCGTGGCGACAACATGTCACCGAACACGCGGCTCATCGTCCACGGCGAGGTGTCGAACAGGTAGGTGCGCGCGGGAGGCAGGTCGGAGGTGTGCTGAACCCGGTAGTCGCACTGGATCGAGGCTCCGCGTGCGTTCAGGTCGGCGATCAGAGCGTCGGTGATCGCCCTGCTGCCGCCGACGGGGATCGGCCAGCCCCGGGAATGGGCCAGCGTCCCCAGCAGCAGCGCGGTCGCCGCGCCGGCCAGCGACGGGATCGACGTGTTGGCGTGCGCACCGACACCGCTGAGCAGCGCTCCACAGGCCGGTGCGTCGGTCAGCCTGTCCCACAACGGTGTTCCGAGCGTCAACGCCGACGCGCCCAGTGCGGCAACAGCGCCGAGCCCGCGTGGGCGCAGCGCCGAGGAAGGCACGCTGCGCACATCGGACAGGCCGATGTCGCGGACCGTGTCGGCGCCGCGCACGAGCGGCGTCAGGATGCGGCGGTACAGCCGGCCGTCGCGGGAGCCGAGTTCGCGCACGGTGCGGTCGAGGTCGCGGTAGGCGACGGCGGCGGGCCCGTCGTCCAGCGGATGGGCGTAGGAGGCTTCGGGGTAGCCGAACTCGACACCGCGGGCAGCGAGGTCGAACTGCTCGAAGAACGGTGACGCCACCGCCATCGGGTGCACGGCCGAACACAGGTCGTGGGGCAGCGGCGCCCCGAGGTCGAGGAGTTGCGTCCGGCAGCCCCCGCCAGGTTCGGGTTCGGCTTCCAGGACCGTCACCGACAGGCCGGCCGCGGCGCACACCACCGCGGCCGCCAGACCGTTCGGACCGGAACCCACCACGACGACGTCGACCGAAGACACCAGGCGAGGGTTCCTCGCTCACCCGCCGTCAAACCCCGGCTCGTCTCGGGCGGCGGTCAGCCCTGGGTCGTCTCGGGCGGCGGTCAGCCCTGGGCGAGCACCGCCACGGGCTGCCACTTCTCCCACGTCGCCAACCGGTTCTCGTAATCGGCTCGCGCCAGTTCCAGCGGGAGCTCCCCGAAGAACACGCGCAGCGGAGGCTCGGCGGCGTCGACGACCTCGAGCACGGCCGCCGCCGAGGCTTTCGGGTCACCGGGTCGTGCCGAGCGCGACGCCCGCCACTGCTCGGAGCGCTCGTGCGCCTCGGCATAGTCGGGCAGCGGGGTCGCGCGTTTGGCCGACGGACCGGCCCAGTCGGTGGCGAACCCGCCCGGCTCGATGAGCGTGACATGCACGCCGAACTCGGCCACCTCCTGGGCCAACGCCTGCGAAAAGCCCTCCAGCGCCCACTTCGACGCGTGGTAGATGCCCACGTTGGGGAACGCGGTGATCCCGCCGATCGAGGACACCTGCAGGATGTGTCCGCTTCGCTGGGCACGCAGATAGGGCAGCGCGGCCTGGGTGATCCACAGCGCCCCGAACACGTTGGTCTCGATCTGGGCCCGGGCCTCGTCCTCGGAGAGTTCCTCGACGAAACCGAACTGCCCGTACCCGGCGTTGTTGACCACGATGTCCAGGCGCCCGAAGTGATCGTGGGCGGCCTTGACCGCGGCGAAGTCGGCGTCGCGGTCGGTGACGTCGAGCTGGATGGGCAGCAACGCGTCGCCGTGTTCGGCGGCGAGACCGTCGAGTGTGGCGACGTCGCGCGCGGTGGCGGCCACCTTGTCGCCGCGTTCGAGCGCCGCGATCGCCCATTCGCGGCCGAAGCCGCGCGATGTTCCCGTGATGAACCAGACTTTTCCACTCATGTCCGGTTGCAATGCGCGTTCGGGGCGGTCGCATTCCCGGTCTGCGAGGTGCACAGGTGAATGACAGGTGCTGATACGTTCGCCCTTGTGAACCGCGCGTCGCTGGACAAGGATCCCCGTGAGGTCGCCTCGATGTTCGACGGCGTCGCGCGGCGCTACGACCTGACCAACACCGTGCTCTCGGTGGGCCAGGACCGATTCTGGCGGCGGGCGACGCGCCAGGCGCTGCGGATCGGCCCGGGGGACAAGGTGCTCGACCTGGCCGCCGGGACGGCGGTGTCCACGGTGGAGCTGGCCGGCTCGGGTGCCTGGTGTGTGGCGGCGGACTTCTCGGTGGGCATGCTGGCGGCCGGGCAGGCCCGCGCGGTGCCGAAGGTGGCGGGGGATGCGACCCGGCTGCCGTTCGCCGATGAGGTGTTCGACGCGGTGACGATCAGCTTCGGCTTGCGCAACGTCGTCGACCACGAGGCCGGGCTGCGGGAGATGGCGCGGGTGACCCGCCCCGGCGGGCGGCTGGTGGTGTGTGAGTTCTCCACGCCGACCAACGGGCTGTTCGCCACGGTGTACAAGGAGTACCTGATGCAGGCGCTGCCGCGCATCGCCCGCACCGTGTCGTCCAACCCGGAGGCCTATGTGTACCTGGCCGAGTCGATCCGGGCCTGGCCGGACCAGGAGCAGCTGGCGCGGCGCATCGAGGCCGCCGGTTGGACGGACGTGCGGTGGCGCAACCTGACCGGCGGCATCGTCGCCCTGCACGCCGCCACCAAACCCTGAGTCCCGCCAGCCCCACTTCCCGCGAGCCCTTGGTTCCGCGAGCCCTTGGTTCCGCGAGCGCGCGCGTCTGCACGCCGACACGCCGCGTCATGCGTGTATGCGAAGCGCGTTCGCGGCTGGCGAAAGCGCTCTCACCGCTCGCGGACGGCGCTACCGTCACCTTCATGCCGCACGGACGCCTCGCCGACCCCGACGCCACGCTGGGCACCGACCCACGCGCCGATCCCCGGATGGTGGAGGTGTTCCGCCGCTTCGGCCTGGACGGTCGTTTTCCGTCGAGCGGGCTGACCCCCGATTCTCCGGCAGAAGAACGGCACGCGTTCGCCGCGATGAGCGAGCAGGCCATCGGCGCGATCTTCGACTCGATCGCCGAGGATCTCGGGCGTCCCGACGGCGTCACGACCACCACCACCGAGTGCACCGGCATCGACGGGAACACCGTCACGCTGTTCGTGAGTCGGCCGGCGAACGCTGACGGTGAGCTGCCCGCGGTGGTGCACCTGCACGGCGGCGGCATGGCGATCGCGTCCGCCGCCGATGCCGCGTATGTGGGGTTGCGTGAACATCTCGCCGCGACGGGGCTGGTGGTCGTCGGCGTCGAATTCCGCAACTCCAGCGCCAAATTGGGTGCACACCCCTATCCGGCCGGGCTCAACGACTGTGCGTCCGCTGCCAGATGGGTGGCGGCGCACCGCCGTGAACTCGGGGTTAGCCACCTCGTCGTCTCGGGCGAATCCGGTGGCGGGAACCTCACGTTGACATTGGCGCACAAGGGCAAACGCGAAGGCTGGATCGGCGAGATCGCGGGCTTCTACGCGCAGTGCCCGTTCATCTCGAACCGCTGGCTCGACGCGTGCGAGGACCTGCCGTCGCTGGAGGAGAACGACGGGTACTTCATCAGCCGTGAGCAGGCGGCGCTGCTCGGCTCGCTCTATGACCCGGAAGGTGCGTACGCCGACGACGCGACCTGCTGGGCTGCGATGGCCACCGACGATGAGCTCAGTGGTCTTCCCCCGCATGTTATTTCGGTCAACGAGCTCGATCCGCTTCGCGACGAGGGGTTGCAGTACTACCGCAGACTGGTGCGCGCCGGGGTGCCCGCGGTGGGCCGCGTGGTGGCCGGCACCTGCCACGGCGGTGATCTGCTGTTCGGCGCAGCGATGCCCGACGTGTTCGGGGCTACCCTCCGTGACGTGAGCGGCTTCGCCTACTCGCTCCGCTGATCCGCGCCGGTCAGTCCGCCCGGTGGCTCCTGCGGTGTCCGCCACGGGGCGAGCGTGCGTGTCCGAGCCCGGCCCGCCGCGCTCGACAACGAATTCGCGCACATTCGCCGCCGGACCGGGTGTTCGTCGCCGCGTCGGGGAGGCTAGTGCCACAACCGTTCCGAGGCGGCGCCGACGTGGTCGTCGTGGATCTGCTGGAAGTTGCGTCCCCCACGCCCGAACGTGGCGACGACGGCGGG
>Ga0207914_100745_pt1 | contig 10812 bp, 8 predicted proteins | sample DeeseametaMP2497_FD_184171 | JGI IMG/M metagenome (GOLD analysis project Ga0207914, IMG submission 184171) | Marine microbial communities from East of Antigua and Barbuda, Atlantic Ocean - MP2497 (SPAdes) | ecosystem: Environmental > Aquatic > Marine > Oceanic | place: East of Antigua and Barbuda... | reverse complement strand
GACTTGGCCAGCGTGATCGGGTCGTGCTCGACGGGCAGCGCCACCGCCGTGGACAGCCGAACCCGGGACGTCACCGCACACGCGGCGCCCAGCGACACCCAGGGGTCCAACGTGCGCATATAGCGGTCATCGGGCAGTGAGTCGTCACCGGTCGTGGGGTGTGCGGCTTGGCGCTTGATGGGGATGTGGGTGTGTTCGGGCACATAGAACGTGGTGAAGCCGTGATCGTCGGCCAGCTTGGCCGCGGCCGCCGGCGTGATCCCGCGATCGGAGGTGAACAGCACCAATCCAAAGTCCATGTGAAGAATTAGAACGTGTTCCAATACCGGACCGCAAGGGGGCCCCTGCGCAGCGCAGACCGTGTGCTGGCGACGAATGCCCCTCACCGGCGGTGATGTTGTGAGTTCGCTGTGAGTCCCGGGCGTGGGCCCAGGTGCAGAAGGGGCCCCCTGGGGGTGCGCTAGCGTGGGTGACCGAATCGCCCACGCTGTCCATCGCCCCGTCGGTGGACCGTGTCGGCACCGCTCCGTCGCCGACGATGCGGTGCCCGTATCGCACAGGAGAGGCCATGTCGTACCCCCAAGGCGCGCCCGGAGGCCCCGGTTACCAGCCCACGCAGCCGCAGACCAATCAGTTCGCCGCGCCGACCCAGCAGTTCAGCAGGGTGCCCGACAGCGGTCCGGGCGCTGAGGGCCCCAGCAAGCTGCCGGCATATCTCAGCGGGGCCGTCGCCGCGCTGGGTCTGCTGGTGTACCTGGCCGGGTTCGCGCCGCAGTTCACCATCACCGCTTCGGATTTCCCCGGCCTGGGCCAGCTCAGCGGAAGCTCGCTGGGATTGCTGTTCGCGGTCATTGCGGCGGTGCTGGCAGGACTGCTTTCGGGTTTGAGCCTGCTGCCCAAGCAGCCGAATTACACGCCGATCGCGGCGGTCGGCGCGGTGCTGGCCTTCCTGCTCGTCATCGCCGAGGTGATCAAGAAGCCCAGTGGAGCGACCGTCGACTGGGGCCTCTACCTGGTGATCGCGTTCACGCTGCTGCAGGCTGCGGTCGCGGTCGTGGTGGTGTTGTTCCAGTCCGGCATTCTCAGCGCACCCGCACCGCGACCGCGCTACGACCAGCCGCAGCACTTCGGTCAGTACCCCGGGCACTACTACGGCCAGCCGCAGGGGCAGCACCAGGGTCAGCCGCAGCAGCAGGGGCGTCCCGGCTATCCGACGCCCTACGGCGGCTACCCCAGCACCGGCCCGTCCACCGGCGGCTTCCCGGCGTCGTCGGGGTCCGCGCCGTCGCCGCAGTCCGGCCCGTCCTCGCAGTCGGGCCCGCCGACTCCGCCGACCGGATACCCGACGTACGGCCAGCCGCCGGCGAGCAACGCGCCGACGACCCAAGTTCCTGCGCAACACCAGTCGCCATCGCCGCAGTCGGATCAGTCGTCGTCGTAGTCTGAGCCGCGCGTGCGCGTGAGGCGTGCGCCCGAGCTTTCGCGAGGAGCGACTTCACCCGTGACCAGACGACCGCACCCGGGCGGCGCCCCCCGCCCGGCAAGCGGAACCCGGCAGGCGCGTGATCTGCTCCGGGTCGCCTTCGGGCCGTCGATCGTGGCGCTTGTCGTCATCGCCGCGGTGGTGCTGCTTCAGCTGTTGATCGCCAACAGCGACATGACCGGCGCGTTCGGCGCGATCGCCAGCATGTGGCTGGCCGTGCACCAGGTTCCCGTCTCGATCGCGGGCAGTGCGCTCGGGGTGATGCCGTTGCTACCGGTGCTGGCGATGATCTACGGCACCGCACGCACAACGGCCGCTGCCACGACGAGCGCATCCTGGTTCGTCACGCGCTGGGTGGTGGCTTCGGCGGTCGGCGGCCCGATTCTGATCGCGGCGCTCTGTCTGGCGGTCATCCATGACGCCGCGTCGGTCCTGACCGATCTGCAGACGCCCGATGCGCTGCGCGCGTTCGGCGGGGTGCTGGTCGTGCACGCGATCGGCGCCGTGGCGGGGGTCGGTTCCCGGATCGGGCGGCGGTTGCTGAGGTCGTCACCGCTGCCGAGCTGGTTGTTCGACGCGGTTCGCGCTGCCGCGGCCGGGGTATTGGCGCTGATGGGGCTGTCCGGAGTGATCACCGCCGGGTCGCTGGTCGTGCACTGGTCGACGATGCACGAGCTGTATGCGATCACCGACTCGGTGTTCGGTCAGCTCAGCCTGACTGTGCTTTCGGTGCTGTACGTACCGAACGTCATGGTGGGCGCGGCGGCAGTCGCCGTAGGGAGCAGCGCGCATGTGGGACTGGCGACGTTCAGCTCGTTCACGGTTTTCGGCGGCGACATCCCTGCGCTTCCGATACTCGCCGCGGCGCCCACCCCACCTCTGGGGCCGGTCTGGGTTGCGTTGATGATCGTCGCCGCTGTGTCCGGAGTCGCGCTCGGCCAGCAGTGCGCCCGCCGGCCGCTGCCCCCGCTGACCGCGCTGGCGAAGGTGGCGGTGGCGGCGGCGCTGGCAGCGGTGACCATGGCCGTGCTGGGCTATGCCGGCGGTGGGACATTGGGCAATTTCGGTGAGGTCGGAGTCGACCAGGCGACGTTCGGGCCGGCAGTCTTTCTGTGGTTCGCCGGCATCGGTGGGTTGACCGTGGCGATGTCGGGGGGCCTGGCGCCGCGGGTGCGCCGGCCGGCTGTGAAGTCCGAGCCGGAGCCGACTCCGCGGGACGAGTCCGATGATGTCTTGGTCGCCGACGCCGACGCCGACGCCGACGCCGACGAGGTGCGGTCGGGCGGGGAGATACCTGCGGCCGAGTCCCCGGCCACCGAGCAGGTGGACGTCACCTCAGGGGAGCCGGCTGCCGCTGCTGCGACGGCGGAGCCGGGGCGCCGCAAGCCCGATCGCGAGGAGATGGATCTCGAGGAAATCGACCCCGAGGAGCACTTCGTCGTAGACGAAGCAAATCACCGGAGCGTCGTAGACGAAGCGAATGGCCGGAGCGTCGTAGACGAAGCAGATCACCGGGGTGTCGTAGACGAAGCAGATGGCCGGGGTGTCGTAGACGAAGCAGCGGGCTGGGGTGTCGTGGAGGACCCCGAGGAGCACTTCGTCGTAGACGAAGCAGATGGCCGGGGTGTCGTAGACGAACCAGGCGACCACAGACGCGGCACTGAATGATCACCTATTAGGCTCTCTGGCGTGCAGCCTGAGGTCCGTGTGCCCCCGAGCGCACCGGCGCGGCTGGTGGTGCTGGCATCGGGCACCGGTTCGTTACTCGAAACACTGCTCAAGTCAGCCGTCGACGACTACCCGGCCCGGGTCGTCGCGGTCGGCACCGACCGGGCGTGCCGCGCCCTCGATGTCGCTGCGGACGCGTCGGTGCCGACGTTCACGGTGCGTCTCGGCGACTACCCGGACCGCGTTTCGTGGGATGCCGCCCTCACCGAGGCGACGGCGGCTCACGAACCGGACCTGGTGGTGTCCGCCGGGTTCATGAAGATTCTTGGCGCGCAATTTCTTTCCCGATTTCCCGCGCGGGTCGTCAACACCCACCCGGCGCTTCTGCCGGCTTTTCCCGGCGCCCACGCGGTTCCCGATGCCTTGGCCTACGGGGTCAAGGTGACCGGCTGCAGTGTGCACCTGGTCGATGCCGGCACCGACACCGGGCCGATCCTGGCGCAGCAGGCCGTGCCCGTGCTCGACGATGACGACGAAGCCACCCTGCACGAACGGATCAAAGTGGTGGAGCGACAACTTCTGGTGGATGTTCTCGAAGCGCTGGCCACCCGCGGCGTGACCTGGACCGGACGAAAGGCGACCATAGGATGAGCGAGGACGGTCGGCGGCGCATCCGCCGCGCACTGATCAGCGTGTACGACAAGACTGGATTGGTGCCGTTGGCGCAGGGGCTGCACGCCGCCGGTGTCGACATCGTGTCCACCGGTTCGACCGCCAAAACCATTGCTGGAGCTGGTGTTCCGGTGACACCAGTGGAGACCGTCACCGGGTTCCCAGAGGTGCTCGACGGCCGGGTCAAGACGCTGCATCCGCATGTGCACGCCGGTCTGCTCGCCGATCAGCGTAAGCCCGAGCATGTTTCGGCGCTCGCCGATCTGGGGGTCGCCCCGTTCGAGCTCGTCGTGGTGAATCTGTATCCGTTCACCCAGACCGTCAACTCCGGTGCCGACGTCGACGAGTGTGTTGAGCAGATCGACATCGGCGGGCCGTCGATGGTGCGGGCGGCGGCCAAGAACCATCCCAGTGTCGCCGTCGTGGTTGATCCGCTCGGTTACGACGGTGTGCTTGCTGCGGTGCGTGCCGGTGGCTTCACCCTGTCTGAGCGAAAGAAGCTGGCCGCGTTGGCGTTCCGCCACACTGCTGAGTACGACGTCGCTGTGGCGTCGTGGATGGAGTCGGTGCTGGCGCCGGAACAGGGCGCCGACGCGGCGGGTACGGGCGGCCAGTTGCCGCCGTGGCTCGGTGCGACGTTCCGGCGCACTGCGGTGCTGCGCTACGGGGAGAACCCGCACCAGGGCGCTGCACTCTACAGCGACGACGGTGGTTGGCCGGGTCTGGCGCAGGCCGAGCAACTGCACGGCAAGGAGATGTCCTACAACAACTACACCGACGCCGACGCGGCCTGGCGGGCGGCATTCGACCACGAAGACATCTGTGTCGCGATCATCAAGCACGCCAACCCGTGCGGCATTGCGATCTCCTCGGTGTCGGTGGCCGACGCCCACCGCAAGGCGCACGAATGTGACCCGCTGTCGGCGTTCGGCGGCGTGATCGCGGCCAACGCCGAAGTCACCGTCGAGATGGCCGAGACGGTCGCCGGCATCTTCACCGAGGTGATCGTCGCCCCAGCCTACGAACCGGGTGCGGTCGAGGTGCTGACGAAGAAGAAGAACATCCGCGTGTTGGTGGCATCCGAGCCGCAGGTCGGTGGGACCGAGTTCCGTCAGATCAGCGGCGGGCTGTTGATGCAGCAGCGCGACGCGGTGGATGCTGCCGGGGATGACCCGCTGAACTGGACGCTGGCCACCGGGTCGCCGGCGGATCCGACGACGCTTGCCGACCTGGTGTTCGCGTGGCGCACCTGCCGGGCGGTCAAATCCAACGCGATCGTCATCGCGCGCGACGGCGCGACGGTGGGAGTCGGCATGGGGCAGGTCAACCGCGTGGACGCGGCCCGGCTGGCGGTGGAGCGGGCGGGGGACCGAACCGACGGTGCGGTCGCGGCCTCAGATGCGTTCTTCCCGTTCCCTGACGGTCTGGAGACGCTGACTCGCGCGGGTGTCAGGGCCGTGGTCCATCCGGGTGGATCCGTGCGTGACGACGAGGTGACCGCGGCCGCCGAAGCGGCGGGCGTCACGCTCTACCTGACCGGCGCGCGGCACTTCGCGCACTGACGCCGCACAGCAGGTCTCTGGACGCTTCGCGCACTGACTGCGTGCAGCAGGTCTCCCTCGCGGCCGTCGAGAGTGCGCAAAATGCCAGCTCGTGGCGGTGTGTCAGGGACAGACACGCGAGCTCGCGGAATGTAGTCGTAGCGTGGAGTGGTGACTTCACCTAACGATCTCCCCCGCACCGTCGGTGAGCTGCGCGCCTCGGGACACCGCGAACGCAGCGTGAAGGCCGAGCTCCGTGAGAATCTGCTGGCCAAGCTGAGCGCGGGCGTGGACGTCGCCGAGGTGTGGCCAGGGATCCTGGGCTTCGAGGACACCGTCATCCCGCAGCTCGAGCGCGCCCTGATCGCCGAACACGACATGGTGCTGCTCGGCGAGCGCGGCCAGGGCAAGACGCGGCTGCTGCGCGCCCTGAGCGGCCTGCTCGACGAATGGACCCCGGTCATCGCCGGCGCCGAACTCGGCGAGCACCCCTACAGCCCGATCACGCCCGAGTCGATCAAGCGGGCCGCCGACTCCGGTGACGACCTCCCGGTGGCCTGGAAGCACCGCAGCGAGCGCTACACCGAGAAGCTGGCCACCCCGGACACCAGCGTCGCCGACCTGGTCGGCGACATCGACCCGATCAAGGTCGCCGAGGGCCGCAGCCTGGGCGACCCCGAGACCATCGCCTACGGACTGATCCCGCGGGCGCACCGCGGCATCGTCGCCGTCAACGAGCTGCCCGACCTCGCCGAACGCATCCAGGTCGCCATGCTCAACGTGATGGAGGAGCGCGACATCCAGGTGCGCGGCTACACGCTGCGGCTGCCGTTGGACGTCCTCGTCGTCGCCAGCGCCAACCCCGAGGACTACACCAACCGCGGGCGCATCATCACCCCGCTCAAGGACCGCTTCGGCGCCGAGATCCGAACCCACTATCCGCAGGAACTCGACGCCGAAGTCGGGGTCATCAGTCAGGAGGCCCACCTGGCAGCCGAGGTCCCGGACTACCTACTGCAGATCCTGGCGCGGTTCGCCCGCGCGCTGCGCGAATCGACGTCGATCGACCAACGTTCCGGGGTGTCGGCACGGTTCGCCATCGCCGCGGCCGAGACGGTCGCCGCGTCGGCCCGGCACCGCGGCGCCGTGCTCGGCGAATCCGATCCGGTGGCCCGCGTGGTGGACCTCGGCACGATCATCGACGTGCTGCGAGGCAAGCTGGAGTTCGAATCCGGGGAGGAGGGCCGCGAGCAGGCCGTGCTCGAGCACCTGCTGCGGCGGGCCACCGCCGAGACCGCTCAGCGGCTGCTCGGCGGCATCGACGTGGCGCCGATCGTGACGGCCGTCGAAGGTGGCTCGCCGGTCACCACCGGCGAGCGGGTATCCGCGCGGGAGGTGCTCGACGCGTTGCCCGAGGTGCCCGCCGTCGCCGAGATCCAGCGCCGCCTCGGTGCGCAGACCGAAGGCCAGCGCGCCGCGGCCATCGAACTGGCCCTCGAGGCGCTGTATCTGGCCAAGCGGATCGACAAGGTGTCAGGCGAGGGCGAAACCGTCTATGGCTAGGAGCGCGACGATCAAGCAGCGAGGTACGAGCTGCGTTGAGGAGTGCGACAGTGGGGTCTAAACAGTCGAGGACATCGCGGTACTCGCGATACACCGGCGGGCCCGACCCGCTGGCCCCGCCCGTCGACCTGCGCGAAGCGCTGGAAGCGATCGGGCAGGACGTCATGGAGGGCACCTCGCCTCGGCGGGCGCTGTCTGAACTGCTGCGCCGCGGTTCGAAGAACATGCCCGGCGCCGACCGGCTGGCCGCCGAGGCGAACCGGCGCCGACGGGAGTTGTTGCAGCGCAACAACCTCGACGGCACGCTGGCCGAGATCAAGCAGCTTCTCGATGACGCGGTGCTGGCCGAGCGCAAGGAGCTGGCGCGCGCGCTCGACGACGACGCCCGGTTCGGCGAGCTGCAACTGGAAGCGCTGTCGCCGTCCCCGGCCAAGGCGGTGCAGGAGCTCGCCGAATACGACTGGCGCTCGGCGGAGGCGCGAGAGAAGTACGAGCAGATCAAGGATCTCCTCGGCCGCGAAATGCTCGACCAGCGCTTCGCCGGCATGAAGCAGGCCCTGGAGAACGCCACCGACGAGGACCGGCAGCGGGTCAACGAGATGCTCGACGACCTGAACAACCTGCTGGACAAACACGCTCAGGGCCAGGACACGCCAGAAGACTTTCAGGACTTCATGGCCAAGCACGGCGAGTTCTTCCCGGAGAACCCGCGCAACATCGACGAGTTGCTCGACTCGCTGGCCCAGCGCGCCGCCGCCGCCCAGCGGTTCCGCAACAGCCTGTCCGAACAGCAGCGTGCCGAGCTGGATCAGTTGGCGCAGCAGGCTTTCGGATCACCGTCGTTGATGAACGCGCTCAACCGGCTCGACGCGCACCTGCAGTCCGCCCGCCCCGGCGAAGACTGGGACGGCTCGCAGCGGTTCTCCGGCGACAACCCGATGGGCATGGGTGAGGGCGCCCAGGCGATGGCCGACATCGCCGAACTCGAGCAGCTGGCAGAGCAGCTGTCGCAGAGCTACTCGGGCGCCACGATGGACGACGTCGACCTCGACATGCTGGCCCGCCAGCTCGGCGAGGACGCCGCCGTGGACGCCCGTACGCTCGCCGAACTGGAACGGGCGCTGATGAACCAGGGGTTCCTCGACCGCGGTTCCGACGGCCAGTGGCGGCTGTCGCCCAAGGCGATGCGTCAACTCGGTCAGGCCGCGTTGCGTGACGTCGCCCAACAACTCTCGGGCCGCCACGGCGAGCGCGACACCCGTCGCGCCGGCGCCGCCGGAGAACTGACCGGGGCCACCCGGCCGTGGCAGTTCGGCGACACCGAGCCGTGGAACGTCACCCGCACCGTGACCAACGCCGTGCTCCGGGAAGCCGGCACCGGGGAGCGCCCGTTGCCGGTGCGTCTCACCGTCGACGACGTCGAGATCTCCGAGACTGAGACGCGCACCCAGGCGGCGGTGGCGCTGCTGGTGGACACATCGTTCTCGATGGTGATGGAAAACCGCTGGCTGCCGATGAAGCGCACCGCTTTGGCGCTCAACCACTTGGTCAGCACCAGGTTCCGGTCCGATGCGTTGCAGATCGTCGCGTTCGGCCGCTACGCCCGCACCGTCACCGCCGCCGAGCTGACCGGGTTGGAGGGCGTCTACGAACAGGGCACCAACCTGCACCACGCGTTGGCGCTGGCGACCCGGCACCTGCGGCGCCACCCGAACGCGCAGCCGGTGGTGCTCGTCGTCACCGACGGTGAACCGACGGCGCACCTCGAGGATTTCGGCGGCGAGGGCTCGTCAGTGTTCTTCGATTACCCGCCGCACCCGCGCACGATCGGGCACACCGTCCGCGGCTTCGACGAGGTCGCCCGGCTGGGTGCCCAGGTGACGATCTTCCGGCTCGGCAGCGACCCGGGGCTGGCACGCTTCATCGACCAGGTCGCCCGCAGGGTCGGCGGTCGGGTCGTGGTGCCCGATCTGGACGGGTTGGGTGCCGCGGTGGTCGGCGACTACCTGAGTGCGAAACGGCGCCGTTAGGCGGGTTTGCGCTTCTTGCGTCTGACGCCGACGCTGCCCCACAGCGAGAGGCCGCGGATCTTCACGCACGGCGCGCCCGGTGAGCCCTCACCGGTGACGTCATGCTCGAAGCTGCCCATCACCGCCTTGCCGTGCAGGTCGAGGTTCACCTCGGGCGGCACCAGGATGGTCTGCCCGCCCATGATCGAATACGACCGGATCTCGACATCATGGCTGGTGAAGTCGGCGTAGCGCATGTCGATGACGCCGCCGCCCCACAGCGCGAAGGTGGTCATCCGCTTGGGCACGTTCCAGCGGCCCCGGCGCTCGAACCCGCTGAGAATCGCCAGCAGCAGTGTCGACGGGGCCGGCCGGCACGGGCCCCTGCGGCCCCGGGTCACGGCACCGGGCAGATCGTTCGACAGCCGGTCGAGTTCGTCGTACGTCGTGGCAGCGTAGGCCTTGGCGAGCCGATCCTCGTACTCGGTCAATCCGAGCACACCGGACGCGGCGGCATCGGTCAGCAGCTGCGCCACCTCGATGCGATCGGTGTCGGCAGCGCGCGTCGACCCGTTCCCCGAAGCGGGCCGGGTCATCGCAGCCTTCTGCGGATTGCGCGGGCACAGTTCGACATCAACCCCGAGCCTACGACGAACGTCGGGACATGCAAGCGGCTTCACCAAACTGTAAGGAGTCCTCACCTCCAGTCGGGTGCACGCTTCTGCAGGAAAGCCAGCATGCCCTCGCGGGCCTGCTCGGAGACGAACAGCGTCGCCGTCTGCTGCGTCAATTTCTCTGCGCGCCGATCGAAGTCGTCCAGCACAGCGGCGGTCGTCAGCGCTTTCGAGGCGGCCAGCCCCTGCGGTGAACCCTGTCCGATCGCGGCCGTCAGGTCGGCCACCGTCGCGCCCACGTCGTCAGTGGCGACGGTGATCAAGCCGATGTCCGCGGCGACGTCGGCGCCGAACTTCTCGCCGGTGACGAAGTAGCGACCGGCGGCCCGCGCCGTCATCCTCGGCAGCAAGGTGAGCGAGATGATCGACGGCGCGACTCCGAGCCGCGCCTCGGTCAACGCGAACGTGCTCGACCGGCCCGCCACTGCGATGTCGCACGCGCCGACCAGGCCCATACCGCCGGCGCGCACATGGCCGTCGACCGCAGCGATCACCGGCAGCGGCAACTCGAGGATCCGTCGCAGCAGCCGCGTCATCTCCTGCGCCCGCGCGGCAGCCTGCTCGGCCGGATCACTGCTCGACGCCGACGCCGACGCCTCGCTCAGGTCGGCGCCGGCGCAGAACGTCCCTCCGGTGTGCCCGAGCACCACCACCCGCACGCCCTGCTCCGCGGTCGCGCGGGTCAGCCCGTCATGCAGCTGCTCGACGAGCGCCGACGACAGGGCGTTGCGGTTGTGCGGCGAATCCAACGTGAGCCGTGCGACCGGCCCCTCCCGCTCGAACCGGACCAGCTGCGTCATCAGAACGACTCCCTCAGTACGAGCGGGGCAGGCCGAGCGAGGTCTGCGCCACGAAGTTCAGGATCATCTCGCGGCTGACCGGGGCGATGCGGGCCAGCCGGGAGGCGGTCAGCACCGATGCGATGCCGTACTCCTTGGTCAACCCGTTACCGCCCAGCGACTGCACCGCCTGATCGACTGCGCGCACCGAGGCCTCACCGGCGGCGTACTTGGCCATGTTCGCGGCCTCGGCGGCCGCCACGTCGTCCCCGGTGTCGTAGAGGGAGGCCGCCTTCTGCATCATCAGCTTGGCCAGCTCGATCTCGATGTGGTTCTGCGCCAGCGGATGTGACAGGCCCTGGTGTGCGCCGATCGGGGTTTTCCACACCTGACGCTGTTTGACGTAGTCGACCGCCTTGTCGA
>Ga0207914_100734_pt1 | contig 10975 bp, 10 predicted proteins | sample DeeseametaMP2497_FD_184171 | JGI IMG/M metagenome (GOLD analysis project Ga0207914, IMG submission 184171) | Marine microbial communities from East of Antigua and Barbuda, Atlantic Ocean - MP2497 (SPAdes) | ecosystem: Environmental > Aquatic > Marine > Oceanic | place: East of Antigua and... | reverse complement strand
AGCCCGCCCAGGAAGCACCCACCGATACCCCACAGAACTGAGGAAACATGCCGAAGGCGAAGACCCACAGCGGCGCGTCGAAGCGGTTCCGCCGCACCGGAACCGGAAAGATCGTGCGCCAGAAGGCCAACCATCGCCACCTGCTCGAGCACAAGCCGTCGACCCGCACCCGCCGGCTCGAAGGTCGCACCGAGGTGTCGGGCAACGACACCAAGCGCATCAAGAAGATGCTCAACGGCTGAGCTCTCCACCCGCTAGACCGGTGGTCCGACCGTCCCGGCCGGACCCCGACCCTGACTGAACGACGATAGGAAACTCCCATGGCACGCGTGAAGCGCGCGGTCAACGCGCAGAAGAAGCGGCGTACCGTACTCAAGGCATCGAAGGGCTACCGGGGCCAGCGCTCGCGGCTGTACCGCAAAGCCAAGGAACAGCAGCTGCATTCGTTGACCTACGCCTACCGGGACCGCCGCGCCCGCAAGGGCGAGTTCCGCAAGTTGTGGATCTCGCGCATCAACGCCGCGGCCAGGTCCAACGACATGACCTACAACCGGCTGATGCAGGGCCTCAAGGCCGCCGGCGTGGAGGTCGACCGCAAGAACCTCGCCGAGCTGGCCGTCAGCGATCCGGCTGCCTTCACCGCGCTGGTCGAGGTGGCCAAGGGTGCACTGCCTGCCGACGTGAACGCCCCGTCGGGCGAGGCTGCCTGACCCTCACCGAGCGCTCTGCCCGGGTGGTGGCAGCAGTAAAACTGCACCGCCACACCGGGCGCCGCCGCGCCGCACGTTTCCTCGCCGAGGGGCCCAACCTCGTCGAGGCCGCGCTGCGGCGCGGACTCGTTTCCGAGGTGTTCGTCACCGAGAACGCCGCCGAGCGGTTCGCCGACCTGCTTGCCGGCGCCCCGACCCAGCTCGTCACCGAACGCGCCGCAAAAGCTTTGTCGGACACGGTGACTCCGGTGGGCCTGGTGGCGGTGTGCACGGTCCCTGACGCCGACCTGGAGCAGGTGCTCGCCGACGGGCCCACGTTGGTCGCGGTGCCCGTCGGCGTCTCCGAGCCCGGCAACGCCGGGACCATCATCCGCGTCGCCGACGCCATGGGCGCCGACGCGGTGGTGCTCGCCGGCCCCAGCGTGGATCCGTACAACGGCAAGTGCCTGCGCGCCTCGGCCGGCAGCATCTTCTCCATCCCCGTCATCGCCGAACCCGACACGGACGCGGCGCTCACCGGCCTGCGGGACGCCGGATTACAGGTGTTGGCCACCGTGCTGGACGGTTCGGTCAGCCTCGACGACGTCGACCTGGCGCGGCCGACCGCATGGTTGTTCGGGCCGGAGGCCCACGGCTTGCCGCCGGATGTCGTCGAGCTCGCCACAGCCCGGGTGCGAATCCCTATGGCGGGCAACGCCGAAAGCCTCAACATCGGCTCCGCGGCGGCTATCTGCCTGTACCAGAGCGCTCGCGCCTCCCGCCGCCGCTGACCGCTGCGCGGCGCGACGATCCCGTGGCGTGACGTGACAATCTGCGCCGGCGTGGATCGGTAACGCGCGCCCCGCCGACGAGTTGTCAGGCCGCCTCGGCCCGGCCGCGCGCGGGGCGCACACCGGCCAGCGAGAACGTCGAATGCACCAGCGAGCCCACGCGGTCCAGGAGCGACTTACGGGCCGGCACGTAATGCATCGGCAGACCGCGACGATCCCGCGGCGGGGCCATGAACGCCGGCGCTTCGACTAGCGGCGCGTCCGGCGGCAGCTTGCCCTCCGCGCGGCGGTAGGCGGCCAGCGCACGCGGATGCAACCGGATCTCATCGGGTACGGCCACGAATGCCAACTCCACGAGCTTGCCGAACAGCCGCAGCAGAATCTCGTCGCCAGGTGTCCATCGCATGCCCGCTCGCTCGCGGAGCGCCGGGTCGAAAACCCCTGCGGCGATCCAGCGTTGCGCATCGACCATCGGTTTGAACATCTGGTCCCAGACCGGCGTCGGCATCAGCACGAACCGCGGCTTGGGTATCCGGATGGAAAAGATGTCCAGGGTCGCACGGTTGATCTCGAGTTCCTCGTCGCACTTGTGCGCCCAGTACTCCTGAAAGGCCTCCCAGGACGTCGGCACCGGCCGCATGCTCATGCCATACATGCGATACCACTGCACATGCTCGTCGAACAGTTGGCGCTTCTCGGCTTCGGTCAATCCGCCGCAGAAGTACTCCGCAGTCTTGAGGATCAGCATGAAGAACGTGGCGTGCGCCCAGTAGAACGTCTCGGGATTCAGCGCGTGGTAGCGCCGCCCGGCGGCGTCGACGCCCTTGATGGTCTTGTGATAGCTGCGAATCTGCGCCCCCGTGGACGCTGCGCGGTCGCCGTCGTAGACGACTCCCATGATCGGATACACCGACCGAGCCACCCTCTGCAGTGGTTCGCGCAGCAGTACTGAGTGATCCTCGACGCCCGCTCCGAGTTGGGGGTACATGTTCTGGATCGCGCCGATCCACACGCCCAGCATGCCGGTGCGGACGTCGCCGAAGTACCTCCACGTCAGTGAGTCCGGCCCGAGCGGATGGTCGGTCGGGGCGGTCGAAGGGTCTGCCATCGCCGTTGATCGCATCGCCTCACGATAAGCGTGACAACAACCGTTGTCCACGAATTCCACGCGCCGCGCGGCCAGTGTTACACACCCTCCACACCGACGGCATACGCGCGTGACCTGCGAATTTATCCGGTCGTTTCGGCTCGATTAGGCTGAGTGGCGTGGACGACGCCGAGTCGAGTGAGCCGGGAACCGATCACTCGTCAGGCCCGCTCGGCTGGCTGCGGGGAGTCAATCAGCACGACGGTGTCGTTTCTGCCATCCGCCGTGCCCGCCGTGCCCTGCCCGGTGATCCCGAGTTCGGCGACCCGCTGTCGGTGTCCGGTCTGGGCGGACCGCGAGCGGCCGCCCGGGCCGCCGACCGCCTGCTGGAACGTGCAGCCGCATCCCGCGAGCTCAGCCTGGGGGCGCTGCAGGTCTGGCAGGCTCTGACCGAGCGGGTTTCGGGCCGGCCCGCCAACGCCGAGGTGACGTTGGTGTTCACCGACCTCGTCGGCTATTCGGCGTGGTCGCTGAACGCCGGCGATGAGGCGACGCTGCGGTTGCTGCGCCGCATGGCCCAGGTGGTGGAGCCGCCGCTGCTGGAGTCCGGCGGCCACATCGTCAAGCGCATGGGCGACGGCATCATGGCGGTGTTCGCCGATCCGACCACCGCCGTCCGCTCGGCGATCGCCGCCCGCGAAGCGATCAGATCCGTCGACGTCGACGGATTCACCCCACGCATGCGGGTCGGTGTCCACACCGGACGTCCGCAGCGCATCGGCTCGGACTGGCTGGGCGTCGACGTCAATCTGGCCGCGCGGGTGATGGAACGCGCCACTCGCGGCGAGCTCATCGTCTCTGCCGCCACGCTCGACCGGATCCCGCAGGAGGAGTTCGACACGTTGGGCGTGACCGCACGCAAGCTGCGGCGCCAGATGTTCGCACCCAAGCAGGACGGCGTCCCGCCCGACTTCGTCATGTACCGGCTCAAGAGCCGCAAGCCGACCGACGAGGACGACGGCGAAGCCACGGGGGCGTGACGGGATTCACCCGACCTCGGCCATGAATTCCCGTTGGCGCTGCGCTCACAGCGGCTCTCACTCGCACTTTGCCGCCGAGGATGCAGTCTGAACGTCGGTGGCTCAGACGGATCTGCGGGAGGGTGTGGCGGCCCCCGGCCAAATGGATGCGAAGCGTGGTGAGCCCATCACCTATGATCGCCGGGTGGCTGAGCAGCCAGTGGACCTATCCGACACCGCACTCGACGAGGCGGTGCGTGCCGCCGTGCTCGCGTTCGACCAGGCCGGCACCCTCGACGAGTTGTCCCGCGCGAAGACCGAGCATCTCGGCGACCGGTCGCCGATCGCTCTGGCGCGCCAGGCTCTCGGGTCGCTGCCCAAGACGGAACGCGCCGACGCGGGCAAGCGCGTCAACGTCGCCCGCGGCGCGGCGCAGGCCGCCTACGACGAACGGCTCGCGGCGCTGCGCATCGAACGGGATGCGGCGGTGCTGGTGGCCGAACGCATCGACGTCACGCTTCCGTCGACCCGTCAACCGGTCGGCGCGCGGCACCCCATCACGATCCTCGCCGAACACGTCGCCGACACTTTCGTGGCGATGGGCTGGGAGCTGGCCGAAGGGCCCGAGGTCGAGACCGAACAGTTCAACTTCGACGCGTTGAACTTCCCGCCGGACCATCCGGCCCGCAGCGAGCAGGACACCTTCCACGTCGCCCCCGAGGGATCGAGGCAGGTGCTGCGCACTCACACCTCGCCGGTCCAGATCCGTGCCCTGCTCGAGCGTGACCTGCCGGTCTACATCGTCTCGATCGGCCGCACGTTCCGCACCGACGAACTCGACGCCACCCACACCCCGGTGTTCCATCAGGTGGAGGGTCTGGCAGTGGACAAGAATCTCACGATGGCCCATCTGCGGGGCACCCTCGACGCGTTCGCGCGCTCGGAGTTCGGACCCGAAGGCCGCACCCGGTTCCGCCCGCACTTCTTCCCGTTCACCGAGCCGTCGGCCGAGGTCGACATCTGGTTCCCGAACAAAAAAGGCGGTCCCGGCTGGGTCGAGTGGGGCGGCTGCGGGATGGTCAACCCGAATGTGTTGCGCGCGTGCGGCATCGACCCCGAGGTGTACTCGGGGTTCGCCTTCGGCATGGGATTGGAGCGCACCCTGCAGTTCCGCAACGGCATCCCCGACATGCGCGACATGGTCGAGGGCGACGTCCGGTTCTCGCTACCGTTCGGGGTGGGAGCCTGATGCGCCTTCCCTACAGCTGGCTGCGCGAGGTCGTGGCAGCCGGCGCCCCGGGCTGGGACGTGCCGGCCGAGGACCTCGAGCAGGCGCTGATCCGCATCGGCCACGAGGTCGAGGACATCATCCCGGTCGGCCCGGTCAGCGGACCGCTGACGGTCGGTCGCGTCGCCGAGATCAAAGAGCTCACCGAGTTCAAGAAGCCGATCCGGGCGGTGAAGGTCGACGTGGGGGAGCCGCAGCCACGTGACATCGTCTGCGGGGCAACCAACTTCGCGGTCGGGGACCTCGTGGTCGCGGCGCTGCCCGGAACGGTGTTGCCCGGCGACTTCCGCATCGCTGCGCGAAAGACCTACGGGCGCACCTCCGACGGCATGATCTGCTCGACTGCCGAACTCAACCTCGGCACCGATCACTCCGGGATCCTGGTGCTGCCGCCCGGCACCGCCGAACCGGGTACCGCGGCCGCCGACGTGCTGGGGCTCGACGACGTCGTGTTCCACCTGGCGATCACGCCGGACCGCGGCTACTGCCTGTCCGTTCGGGGCATGGCCCGCGAGATCGCCAACGCCTACGACCTCGACTACGTCGATCCCGCGGACGTGACCCCCCTGCCCGCCGAGGGCGAGGCGCTGCCGGTGACCATCGACGCGGGCACCGGCGTGCAGCGTTTCGGGCTCCGGCCGGTGACCGGCATCGACCCTCATGCGGTGTCGCCGTGGTGGATGCAGCGCCGGCTGCTGCTGTCCGGGATCCGGGCGATCTCGCCGGCGGTGGACGTGACGAACTACGTGATGCTCGAACTGGGGCATCCGATGCACGCGCACGACCGTGGCCTCATCAGCGGTGGCTTCCGGGTGCGTTTCGCCGAACCGGGTGAGACGGTCGTCACGCTCGACGACGTCGAACGCACCCTGGATCCCGCCGACGTGCTGATCGTCGACGATGCGGCCACAGCCGCGATCGGCGGGGTGATGGGTGCGGGGACCACCGAGGTCCGCGACACCACCACCGATGTGCTGCTCGAGGCGGCGGTGTGGGATCCGGCCGCGGTGTCGCGCACGCAGCGCCGGCTGCACCTGCACAGCGAGGCGGGCCGTCGCTACGAGCGCACGGTCGACCCCGCGGTGTCGGTCGCGGCGCTGGATCGGTGCGCCGCACTGCTCGCCGACATCGCCGGCGGCACCGTCGAGCCGCGGCTGACCGACTGGCGAGGCGAGCCGCCGACCGAGGACTGGTCGCATCCGCCGGTCAGCATGCCTCTGGACCTACCCGACCGCACCGCCGGAGTCGACTATCCGGCCGGCACCGCCGAGAAACGGTTGACGCAGATCGGCGCGACGGTCCGCGTCGACGGTGACCGGCTCGCCGCGACGCCGCCGAGCTGGCGGCCCGACATCCGTCAGCCCGCCGACCTGGTTGAGGAGGTCATGCGCCTCGAAGGGCTCGACACGATCCCCTCGGTGCTGCCCACCGCCCCTGCCGGCCGGGGCCTGACGCCCGGCCAGAAGCGGCGCCGGGCCGTCGGAAAATCGTTGGCGCTGAGCGGATTCGTCGAGATCCTGCCGACGCCGTTCCTGCCTGCGGGCATCTTCGACAAGTGGGGTCTGGACGACGACGAACCGCGTCGGCGCACCACCTCGGTGCTCAACCCGCTGGAATCCGACCGCCCGCACCTGGCCACCACGCTGCTGCCCGGACTGTTGGAGGCGTTGAGCCGCAACGTCTCCCGCGGCGCCGTGGACACCGCGCTGTTCGCGATCGCACAGGTGGTCGAGCCCACCAGCGACACCCGCGCGGTCGAGCGCATCCCGAATGACCGCCGGCCCACCGACGACGAGATCGCCGTGCTGGATGCCTCGCTTCCGCACCAGCCCCAGCACGTCGCCGCGGTGTTGGCCGGTCTGCGCGAACCTGCGGGCCCCTGGGGTCCCGGACGTCCGGTGGAGGCCGCCGACGCGTTCGAAGCCGTCCGCGTCATCGGTCGCGCCGCCGGAGTCGACCTGACTTTGCGCGCCGCCGAACACCTGCCCTGGCATCCCGGCCGATGCGCGGCGGTCATGATCGGTGACGTGGTGGTCGGGCACGCCGGCCAGCTCCATCCCGCCGTCATCGAGCGGTCCGGGCTTCCGAGGGGCACCTGCGCGCTCGAGCTCGACCTCGACGCCGTGCCGATCGTCGAGTCACTGCCGGCACCCACGGTGTCGCCGTTCCCGGCGGTGTTCCAGGACGTTGCGCTCGTCGTCGCCGACGACGTGGCGGCCCAGAGCGTGGTCGACGTCGTCCGCGCCGGGGCCGGGGAACTGCTCGAGGACGTCCGGCTCTTCGACGTCTACACCGGGCCTCAGATCGGTGCGGGCCGTAAATCGCTGGCCCTGGCTCTGCGGTTCCGCGCGCCGGACCGCACGCTGACCGAGGAGGAAGCCAGTACCGCGCGCGATGCCGCGGTGGCGGCCGCAGCCGAGAAACTCGGGGCTGAACAACGCCGCTGAGCCGACGTGCGCTCAGCCGTCGCCGCGCGACACGGTCGGGTGCGCGATCCGGAGATCCGAAGGGGATCCGGCCGAATAATGAGTTTGCGTGCAGGTGCATAACCATGCAACCATGGCGGCCATGGTTTCAGTCGCGGTAGCAGGGGCGAGCGGATACGCCGGTGGCGAGATCCTCCGGCTCCTGCTGGGGCATCCCGCATTCGCCGACGGCCGCTTGGAGATCGGTGCGCTGACGGCGGCCGCCAGCGCGGGCACCGCCCTCGGTGAGCACCATCCGCACCTGGTGCCGCTGGCCGGCCACGTCCTGGAACCCACCGACCTCGACACGCTCGCCGGTCACGACGTCGTGTTCCTGGCGCTGCCGCACGGACACTCGGCTGCCCTGGCCGACCAGCTCGGAGCCGACACCCTGATCATCGACTGCGGTGCCGACTTCCGGTTGACCGACTCGAGCGCCTGGCAGCGGTTCTACGGCTCCGACCACGCAGGCAGCTGGCCCTACGGGCTACCCGAACTGCCCGGCGCGCGGGAGCAACTCGTGGGGGCCCGGCGCATCGCGGTGCCGGGTTGTTATCCGACCGCGGCGCTGCTGGCGCTGTGGCCGATGTTCGCCGAAGACCTCGCCGAACCCGCCGTCACGGTCGTCGCGGTCAGCGGCGCATCCGGTGCCGGCCGCTCGGCCAAGGTGGAACTGCTCGGCGCGGAGATCATCGGCTCCGCCCGCGCCTACAACGTCGGCGGCAAGCATCGCCACACTCCCGAGATCGCGCAGGGTCTGCGCGCGGTCACCGGCACCGATGTCTCGGTTTCGTTCACCCCGGTGCTGATACCGACATCGCGGGGCATCCTCGCCACATGCACCGCACGGACCAGTGCGTCGCTGTCCCAGCTACGCAGCGCCTACGAAAAGGCCTACGCCGACGAACCTTTCGTCCATCTGCTACCCGAAGGGCAGTTGCCGACCACCGGGTCGGTCATCGGCAGCAACGCCGCTCAACTGGCCGTTGCACTCGACGAGGACGCCGAGACATGCGTCGTCATCGCCGCGATCGACAACCTCGTCAAAGGCACCGGCGGTGCCGCCGTGCAGTCGATGAACCTCGCCCTGGGCTGGCCCGAAACCGCGGGCCTGTCGACGGTCGGAGTGGCCCCGTGACGCGGATGCTGCGCACCCAGGGCGTCACCGCACCGGCAGGATTTCGGGCCACCGGTATCGCGGCGGGCATCAAGGCCTCCGGGGCACTCGATCTCGCACTCGTGTTCAACGAAGGACCCGACCACACCGCCGCCGGGGTATTCACCCGCAACAAGGTCAAGGCCGCCCCGGTGCTGTGGTCCCAGCAGGTCCTGACCACCGGCCGGCTGCGCGCGGTCGTGCTGAACTCCGGCGGCGCCAACGCCTGTACCGGTCCGCTGGGTTTCCAGGACACCCACGCCACCGCCGAAGCCACCGCCGCCGCGCTGTCGGACTGGGGCACCGAGACCGGCGCGATCGAGGTCGCGGTGTGCTCCACGGGCCTGATCGGTGACCGGCTGCCGATGGACAAGGTCCTGGCCGGCGTGCGGGAGGTCGTCCACGAGATGGCCGGCGGGCTGACCGGCGGCGAGGAAGCCGCCCGGGCCATCATGACCACCGACTCAGTGCCCAAACAGGTTGCGCTGCACCAGGACAACTGGACGGTCGGTGCGATGGCCAAGGGTGCGGGAATGCTCGCGCCGTCGCTGGCCACGATGCTCTGCGTCATCACCACCGACGCGGTGGCCAGCCCTGACGCGTTGCGCGCCGCCCTGAACGCCGCCACCGCGACCACGTTCGACCGGCTCGACGTCGACGGCAGCTGCTCGACCAACGACACGGTGCTGCTGCTGTCCTCGGGTGCCAGTGAGATCACCCCGTCCCAGCAGGAGCTGACCGAGGCGGTCACGCGGGTGTGTGAAGATCTGTGCGCGCAGCTGCAGGCCGACGCCGAAGGCGTGACGAAGCGCGTCGCGGTCACCGTCACCGGCGCCCAGACCGAAGACGACGCGGTCCTCGCCGCGCGGGTCGTCGCCCGCGACAGCCTCGTCAAGACCGCGCTGTTCGGTTCCGACCCGAACTGGGGCCGGGTGCTGGCCGCCGTCGGAATGGCCCCGGTGGCGTTGGATGCCGATCGGATCACCGTGTCGTTCAACGGGTTTCCGGTGTGTATCGACGGTGTCGGCGCACCGGGCGCGCGTGAGGTGGACCTGTCCGGAGAGGACATCGAGGTCAGCGTCGACATCGGCGTGGGGGACGCGTCGGCGACCATCCGCACCACAGACCTGTCGCACGCCTACGTCGAAGAGAACTCGGCGTACAGCTCATGACCCTGCAGACCCCCGACAAGGCGCAGGTGCTGGCCGCGGCGCTGCCGTGCTTGAAGGCGCTGCACGACAAGATCGTCGTGGTCAAGTACGGCGGCAATGCGATGACCGACGACACCCTCAAGGCCGCGTTCGCCGCCGACATGGTGTTCCTGCGCAACTGCGGCATCCACCCGGTCGTCGTCCACGGCGGTGGACCCCAGATCAGTGCGATGCTCAAGAGACTCGGCATCGCCGGCGACTTCAAAGGCGGCTTCCGGGTGACCACGCCCGAGGTGCTCGACGTCGCACGCATGGTGCTCTTCGGCCAGGTGGGCCGGGAACTGGTGAACCTGATCAACGCACACGGCCCGTACGCGGTGGGCATCACCGGCGAGGACGCCGGACTGTTCACCGCGGTCCGGCGCACCGTCATGGTGGAGGGGATCGCCACCGACATCGGACTGGTCGGCGACGTCGCCGACGTCAACACCGATGCGGTGCTGGACCTGATCGACGCCGGCCGAATCCCGGTGGTCTCGACGATCGCCCCCGACGGTGACGGGCTGGTCTACAACATCAACGCCGACACCGCGGCGGCCGCGCTTGCCGAAGCGCTGGGCGCGGAGAAGCTGCTGATGCTCACCGACGTGGAGGGCCTGTACACCCGATGGCCGGACCGCGGATCGCTGGTGAGCCAGATCGACGCGGCCGCGCTGACCCAACTGCTTCCGACCCTCGAGGAGGGCATGGTGCCCAAGATCGAAGCCTGCCTGCGGGCGATCCACGGCGGGGTACCCAGCGCCCACGTGATCGACGGCCGCGTCGCGCACTGCGTGCTGGTCGAGCTGTTCACCGACGAGGGTGCGGGCACCAAGGTGGTGAACGGGGCATGACCGAGCAGGCACCCCTGCTGCAGCGGTGGTCGGCGGTGATGATGAACAACTACGGCACCCCGCCGTTGGCACTGGCCAGCGGAGACGGCGCCGTCGTCACCGACGTGGACGGCAACGACTATGTCGATCTGCTCGGCGGCATCGCCGTCAATGTGCTCGGCCACCGCCACCCCGCGGTGATCGAGGCCGTCAACCGGCAGATGAACACGCTGGGACACACCTCAAACCTCTACGCCACCGAACCCGGCGTCGCGCTCGCGGAGGCGTTGGTCGGCCTGCTCGGGGCGCCCGCGCGGGCGTTCTTCTGCAACTCCGGCACCGAAGCCAACGAGGTCGCCTTCAAGATCACCCGATTGACCGGCCGCACCAAACTCGTGGCAGCCGAAGGGGCGTTCCACGGCCGCACGATGGGCTCACTGGCGTTGACGGGCCAGCC
>Ga0207914_100732_pt1 | contig 11019 bp, 10 predicted proteins | sample DeeseametaMP2497_FD_184171 | JGI IMG/M metagenome (GOLD analysis project Ga0207914, IMG submission 184171) | Marine microbial communities from East of Antigua and Barbuda, Atlantic Ocean - MP2497 (SPAdes) | ecosystem: Environmental > Aquatic > Marine > Oceanic | place: East of Antigua and... | reverse complement strand
CGCTCGCCTCACTAGGCGCTTCTGTCATCCATTTCGCCGTCGTTCCCACGCACTGGCAGGAATGGATGCCAGCGGGCCTGTTTTTCGCTGGCATCGCGCTGTTCCAACTGTTGTGGGCGCGGCTAGTACTCACCCGTACCACCACCCCGGTGCTAGCTCTCGGCATCATGGTCAACCTTGCCGTTATTGCGCTTTGGTCCGTGTCGAGAACCGCGGGAGCGCCGCTTGGGCCCCACGCCGGTCAAGCCGAACTGATCCAAGCCGCGGATCTATGCGCGTTGCTGCTTCAGATCTATGTCGTCATGGGCGCTGGCTGGGTCTGGCACCGCGGCCTTCAAGGAGAATCGGTGCCCGCCTTCGGCAGTGCCATGGTGCTCCTGGGCGCGATTGGGATCGTCACGTTGGCGTCCACAGTGGGCGCTGCCTCTGGTCTACGGCACGGCCACCACGCCCCAGCCGGCGCTGAAGCAGGGGCTCATCACCACGGACCTGGTGCAGAGCAGACTGACGACCATCACAGCCATCCTGAACCATCCCCTGCAGCGCCCGCTGGGGAGCCCGCCTCCGATGATCACGGAACCGGTGCAGAACACGTCGACGACTATCACAGCCACGATCCGGAGCCGACGTCTCCCCCGCCTGCCGTGCGCCCAGCCGAAGCTCCTGCGCCCGGCGCTGGCTCTGGCGGCGCGCCTGAGCAGTCTACGCCCGTGCCCATCAGCGAGCCGCTTCCAACGGCGACGCCGCTAGACGACCACCAAGACCACGACCATGTGCATTGACCTACGCCTGGGTGGCCAATTCACGGCCTGACGGCTAGTTTCCGCCCGTCAGGTCTGCCCGCCCGATGGCGTCGCCCGGATGACGCACGATGTCGAGGGCCGACATTCCGATGCCGTAGGTGGATAACCATCGCCTCGGCCGGACCGCGATGAAGCACAGCTCAGCACGCTGAGAGACGATGCGCTCCTCGGCGGCGAGAATGCGACGGAGGAACCAGCCCGCGTGGAATGCCCCTCGCGCGTCAGCGTTTTCGTGGTTCAGTATTTCGGCCGACCCCGCAAACTGGACAGCTGCCGGCGGCATCATGGGGAGAAAGCGGTGCGGCACGGGAATGACGAAGGCTACCTGTGGGCGTCGTCGGATGTTTCCCACCTTGACGTTCGTAGTCCGGGTCGTGATGTACAACGTCAGGTTTGTGCCTTCACCGGCCGCTGCGTACGTGACGGCCGTCGCGTGGGGGTTGCCGCTGCTATCGAGCGTCGACAGGGTGCCGAACGACCGTCGTCGAATCGAATTTTCGACAGTGGCGAGGTCGGTCACTGGTGCTCCTTCCTCCGCTTCCCCGGCTCCGATTGGGTGGCTTGTCGCTCAGCTACACGCCGTCTACGGCGCATCCGAAGGTACCGGCGGTCGACGGATAATTGAGAATTCGACCGGCGACTGCATTTGCTTTCTTCGTGCGAAGCTCCACATGGTGGGGAGCGGCGATTCGAACTTCCCATGGTCGCCGGATGCTCCACATGGTGGGCCGTCCCCTAACGGTTGAGAACGGCACGGGTGCTCGCCTCGGGCGCCAAATCGAGGCGGCGCAGAAGTTGCGCGTTGAGCGCTACGACGATCGTTGACAGTGACATGAGGATGGCGCCGACCGACATGGGCAGCACGATGCCGATGGGTGCCAGCACACCAGCAGCCAGGGGCACAGAGATGAGGTTGTACCCGGCGCCCCACCAGAGATTCTGTTTCATCTTGCGGTAGCTGGCGCGGGACAGCTCGATGACCGACAGCACCGAGCGGGGGTCGGAACTGGCCAGGATGACACCGGCGGAAGCGATGGCGACGTCAGTGCCGGCACCGATGGCGATGCCGACGTCGGCCTGCGCCAAGGCGGGGGCATCGTTGACTCCATCGCCGACCATGGCAACCTTTTTGCCCTCGTGTTGCAGGGCAGCAACTTTCGACGCCTTGTCTTCGGGGCGCACCCCCGCGAACACCCGGTCGATGCCCAGTTCGTGGCCGACACTATTGGCGACGGCTTCGGCGTCGCCGGTGATCATGACGACTTGCACGCCAAGCTTGTGCAGCGCATCGACGGCTTCGCGGGATTCGGGGCGGATCTCGTCGGCCAAGCGCAGGCCGCCGAGCACCTCTCCGTCGCGGATGACGTGCAGAATGATGGCGCCTTCGCCGCGCCACGCGGTGGCCGCGGGGACCTCCTGGGCGCCGACTTCTTCGAGAAGTCGGGGGCCGCCCACTCGGATTTCGTGCCCGTCGACCGTCGCAGTCACACCGACGGCAGGAGAGGACGAGAAGCCGCTGGCGCGCGGCACGGTTAATCCCCTATCCTCGGCGGCTTTCACGATGGCCCGCGCCAGGGGGTGTTCACTGTCGGTCTCGGCGGCGGCGGCGAGCGCGAGCACGGTGTCGCCGTCGTCGTCTCCGGTCGCCTCGACGGCGGTGACGGTGGGTTCGCCTTTCGTCAGGGTGCCGGTCTTGTCGAACAGCACGGCGTCGACAGTGCGCATACCTTCCAGGGCCAGCCGGTCTTTGATCAAGACGCCGCCTCTGGCGGCGCGTTCGGTGGCGATGGACACGACCAGTGGTATCGCCAGGCCCAGCGCATGAGGGCAGGCGATGACCAGCACGGTGATCGCTCGTACCACCGAGGCATCGGGGTTGCCGACGATTGTCCATGCCGCCGCGGTGATCGCGGCGGTGATCAGGGCGAACCAGAACAGCCAGCCGGCGGCCTTGTCGGCAAGGCGCTGGGCACGCGAGGACGAATTCTGTGCTTCGGTGACTAGGCGTTGGATGCCTGCTAGGGCGGTGTCGTCGCCGGTGGCGGTGATCTGGACCCGAAGCCCGGAATCGGTGGCGACGGTGCCGGCTGTGACGGGATCCCCAACGCCGCGGGTAACGGGCCGGGATTCGCCGGTCACCATGGACTCGTCCATGTCGGCGCGTCCGTCGACGATCTTGCCGTCGGCAGGGATGCTGCCGCCGGGTCGGACTACAACGACATCGCCGACGTGCAGGTCGGTCGGCGAGACGGTGACGGTGCGGTCGCCGTCGATCTTCTCGGCTTCGTCGGGAAGTAGTGCGGCCAGTGAGTCCAGCGCTGAGGTGGTCTGGGCCAGCGAGCGCATTTCTACCCAGTGGCCGAGCAGCATGATGACGATGAGAAGGGCGAGTTCCCACCAGAATTCCAGCTCGTGGTGGAGCAGGCCCAAGCTCGCGCCCCAGGACGCGAAAAAGGCGACGGTGATCGCCAGTCCGATCAGGAGCATCATTCCTGGTTTGCGGGAACGGATCTCGTTCAGCGCACCGGTGAGGAAGGGGCGGCCACCGACGACGTACATCACTGTCCCGAGCAGGGGCGCGATCCAGCGTGCGCCGGGGAAGTCGGGGACGTCGTAACCGAGCAGCATCGCGAACATGGTTGAGAACGCGACGACCGGTATGGCGATGATCAGGTTGATCCAGAAGAGCTTGCGGAATTGGGCCACGTGGTCACCGCCGTGGCCGCTATGGCCAGTGTGGCCGGTGTGATTGTCATGGCCGTGGTGTTCGCCGTGTGGGTGGGTGTCAGGGTGTGCGCTGGGGAATTGGTGGTGGGCGTGCCCGCCAGGGTGGGATGTTGCTACGCCGTGGTCATCGCGGTTTGTCATGTTCTTTCCTTAGGGGACTTCGCGTTTCAGTCGACGCGCATTGATGATGTGGGTGTTAGGAACGCACCAAGCGGGCGATGGCTTCAGAGGCTTCTGTGAGTTTGGCGTCAGCGGCCGGTCCGCCGGTGGCGGCGGCGTCACGGACGCAGTGGCGAAGATGGTCGTCAAGCAGTGCCAGCGCGACGCCTTGGAGGGCTTTGGTGAGCGCGTCTGTTTGGGTCAGGATGTCGATGCAGTACCGCTCCTCTTCGATCATTCTGCTGATGCCGCGGGCTTGGCCTTCGATGCGCTTCAACCGCTTGAGGTATTTGTCTTTATCGGTGATGTAGCCGTGGTGGGTGGTGCCTGTTGAGGGGCAGTGCCTGGTGTTGTCGGCGTGGGTCATGACGCTTTCCTTGTGCGTGGTGGTGACTAACTTTGGGTGCCCGGCGAGGAGTGCGCGACGAGGGTCGCGGTCATGCGGCGGAGGCATACTTGTCGGGGTCGCGGTCGAAGCGTGGTCCGCATCCCTTGCAGCAGAACCAGTAACGCCGACCGCGATAGTCACGGAATAGTCCCGCTGCTTCGGCGATCGTCTTGTTCACCGGCGTGCCGGGCATCACGGGGCAGGTGGTCTCGTTCTGCGATCCGAGGTCAAGCAGGTTCCTCGCCGTAGGGTCGATGGCTGAGGTATCGATTTTGTCGGCTGCGCCGCTGCAGCAGCAGGCTGACGTGCGGTTCTGATTCTCGGACATTGGTTCTCCTCACAGGTGGCGGTGATTTAACTGGTGGTGTCGGCGGAAGTGGTTTTGAAGCGGCGCAGGCGCAGGCTGTTGCCCACCACGAAGACGCTGGAGAATGCCATTGCGGCTCCGGCCAGCATCGGATTGAGCATGCCCAGTGCTGCGACGGGGATCGCTGCGACGTTGTAGGCGAACGCCCAGAACAGGTTGGTTTTGATCGTCGACAGTGTTTCGCGGGACAGCCTGATCGCGTCAACGGCGCTGCGCAGATCACCGCGCACCAGGGTGATGTCGGAGGCCTCGATGGCGACGTCGGTGCCGGTGCCCATCGCCAGACCGAGGTCGGCTTGGGCGAGGGCGGGCGCGTCGTTGACTCCGTCGCCGACCATGGCGACCGTCTTGCCTTCGGCTTGGAGGCGTGCGATGACGTCAACCTTGCCTTCGGGCATGACTTCGGCGATGACGTCGTCGATGCCGACTTCGGCGGCGATCTGTCGAGCGACGGCTTCGTTGTCGCCGGTGAGCAACACGGGGGTCAGCCCAATGTCACGCATCTGCGAGATTGCCTGTGCGCTCGTCGATTTCACGGTGTCAGCGATGACGAGTACACCGCGCGCCTGCCCGTCCCACCCGACCGCTACCACGGTCTTTCCCTGGGCTTGCGCGCGGGCCTTGGCGTGGGACAGATCCGGGCTGAGGTGTTGCGCCCAGTCGGACAGCAGTGATTCGCGCCCAACGATGACGGCGTGTCCATCCACGATGCCGTGGACGCCTTTACCTTCGACATTCGCGAAGTCCTCCGGAACGGGCAAGGCCTGGAGTTCCTCGGCCGCCGCGGCGGCGACGGCTTGGGCGATGGGGTGCTCGGAGGCGTTCTCCAGGGCGCCGGCCAGTCGAAGCAGCTCCGCGCGTTCGGTTTCCGGCGCTGTAATGACATCGACCAGCGTCATTTTGCCGGTGGTGACGGTTCCGGTCTTATCCAGCACCACGGTGTCAACCTTGCGGGTGGATTCGAGCACCTCGGGACCTTTGATCAGCACGCCGATTTGTGCGCCGCGACCGGTGCCCACCAGCAGGGCGGTGGGCGTGGCCAGCCCGAGGGCGCAGGGGCAGGCGATGACGAGGACCGCGACCGCTGCGGTGAACGCGGCGGCGACTGAGAATCCCGCGCCCAGCCAGGCGCCGAGGGTGATCACGGCGATAGCGATGACGATCGGTACGAAGACGCCGGAAATGCGATCGGCCAGGCGTTGCACTTCGGCCTTGCCGGTCTGGGCGCGTTCGACCAGCTGGGCCATCTGCGCGAGCTGGGTGTCCGAGCCGACGCGAGTGGCCTGCACCACCAGCCGACCGCCGGCGTTGACGGTGGCACCGACCACGGTGTCGCCGGCAGCGACTTCCACGGGTACCGCTTCGCCGGTCAGCATCGAGGCGTCGACAGCCGAGGAACCGGACACCACCACGCCGTCGGTGGCGATCTTCTCCCCCGGGCGCACGACGAACTCGTCGCCAACCACGAGTTCTTCGATGGCGATCTTGGTTTCCGTCCCGCCGCGCAGGACGGATACGTCTTTGGCGCCTAGGTCGAGCAGGGCTCGTAGTGCCGCTCCGGCCTGCCGTTTGGACCGCTTCTCGAAGTAGCGTCCGGCCAGGATGAACGTGGTTACGCCGGCGGCGACTTCGAGGTAGATGTTGGCGGCGCCATGCGACGGCGCCAGGGTGAACGCGAAGGGATGCTTCATACCCGGCGTGCCGGCACTGCCCAGAAACAGCGCATACAGCGACCACAGGAACGCCGACACGGTGCCCAGTGAAATGAGCGTATCCATGGTCGCGGTGCCGTGTCGCAGGTTGGCCCAGGCGGCCCGATGGAATGGCCATGCTGCCCACACGACGACGGGGGCAGCCAGCGTGAGCGACGCCCACTGCCAGTACGTGAACTGCAGCGCCGGGATCATCGCCATCGCGACGACCGGCACGGTCAGGACGGCCGAGGCCCTCAGGCGGTGCCGCAGCGACGCCAGTTCGGGGTCGGCGGTGTCCACGGCGTGCGGGGTGTCACCGGATGCGTCGGAGGGCATCGGCGTGCGCGGTGTCGGGAGCGCGGCGGTGTAGCCCGTCTTCTCCACCTCGGCGATCAGCAGGGCCGGATCGTATCCGTCAGGCACCGTGACGGTGGCCTTTTCCGTCGCGTAATTGACTGTCGCGGCCACGCCGTCGAGCTTGTTGAGCTTGCGCTCGATGCGGTTGGCGCAGGAGGCGCAGGTCATTCCCCCGATGCGGAGTTCCACACTCGGGCCAGACACCGGTGTCGATGTCGTCATGAAGCCACTGCCTTTCAGTTTCTGATTCGGACGGGATAGCTCAGTGCCCGCCGGCATGGCCGGCGTCACGCGACGGCTCTGGCGCGGGCTCGTTGGTGCCACCGGGTGCGGCGTCGACGACGAAGCTGGCGGTGTGCACGGTGTCCTGGACTTTGAAGTCGAGGTAGAGCAGGTAGCGCCCGGCAGTGGGTGCGGTCGCCGCGAACGACACCGCAGGCCCACCGGTGCCGCCCGGTACCGGCTCGGCCCCCTCAGGGTGCACATGTAGATACGCCAGGTCTCCCTCACGCAAGGCGACGAGATGGCCGTAAGCCCCCAGGTAGGGCTGCAAGGTCATCACCGGCCGGCCGTCGCGCGTGACTGTCGCGGTGAGTTCGTGGGAGACGCCCGCGGTGAGTGCACCGTCCAGTTTCACGGTGTATCCGGCGATTTCATCCACGGTGCGTGTGGCACTCGCCACCGCCGGGACGAACGCGCCGGCCACCTGCACGGTTCGGGTGAGGGTGAGTTTGGCGCTGCCCGCCCCTGCGGGTTGGAAGTCGGCGAACACGCGGTAGGTGCCGGCGGCGTTCCACGTCCACGGCGTTGACCACGTGCCGGTGGCCACGTCCAGCCTTGGGTGTACATGGGCGAAGTGCTGGCCGTCGGAACGGACCACGATGAGGTGCAGCTGCTTGTCGTGCACGGTCGCGTAGTCCAGCAGCGGCGTGCCGCCCGGGTCGACGATGGTGAAGCTCAACGTTCCACGATCGTCGGGTGCGCTGGGGGACCGCACCGGGCTCAGGACATATCCGCGTTCGGCCAACGACAACCCCGGCGGATCGGCGAAGGGAACGACTGGCGACGCCTGCTCGGTCAGCGGCGCACTGTGATCCGCTGCAGCATCGGAAGTTTGGGTCTGGGGAGATGTCGCCGCGGTATCAGGGACGACCGCTGCGGCGGTGACGTATGCAGCCGTGAACGCCACTGCCAGTCCGGCACCAAACGCTGTCAATCGCCCCGCGGCGTTCATGCGACACGCACCGCCGAGTAGCCGGCCTCGTCGACGGCGTTGAGGATCTGCGCGTCGTCGACGGGACGGCTCGACGTCACGATCAGGATGCCGGTCTTGGCGCTAACTTCGACGTCTTCAACTCCGGCGACCTCGCTGACCTCTTCGCGCACCGAGAGCTCGCAATGTCCGCAAGTCATCCCTGCGACGGCGTATGTGCTCGTGCTCATCACCGATCTCCTTATCCTCGACGGGTGTCGATACCCCTACCGGGTATATGTAAAGAGCATATACCCCTTGGGGGTATGCTTCAAGGACTACTTTCCGGGGTCGCTGGTGTGGTGTCGACGCGCGTAGCGCTATCCCGGAACGACGGAGGAATCAGTTGGTGGTGCGCGCGTTACACGTCGGAGATGATGGCTGGCCCCTCATGGGGGAGGTCGTCGGCCGCGGCGAACTGATCATCATGCTTCATGGTGGGGGTCCGGATCACTACAGCATGCGACCGCTTGCTGACCGGCTCGCTGGCCGGTATCGCGTTGCGTTGCCTGACATTCGAGGGTACGGAGCATCGCGTTGTCCCGACCCGACGTTGCACCGATGGGATCAGTACGTCAGCGACGTCATTGCGATCATGCACGCGCTCGATGACACCCGCGCCCACCTTGTCGGCGCCGGACTGGGCGGCACTATCGTTTTGCGGACGTGCCTCCAGCACCCCCGTATCGCCCGGTCGGCGGTGGTCATCAGTGCTGAAGCGATAGAGGACGATGCGGACAAAGCCGCAGACACCGATCTGATGGATCGTTTCGCCGAGCGTGCCCGTTCCCGCGGTCTGCAGGCCGCCTGGGAATTGTTCATTCCTGATCTTCAGCCGCTGATCGCCAACCTGGTCGCTGAGGCTATTCCGCGCACTGACGCCAACAGTGCGGCGGCCGCAGCGGCAATCGGCCATGACCGCGCCTTTGCAACGCTCGATGACCTCCGGCGCATCGACACTCCGACACTCGTCATCGCCGGCGACGACACCCGTCACCCCGAGTGCTTGGCACACAGCGTCGCCGACGTCCTTCCACGAGGGGTACTGGCCGAAGTTTCGATGTCCCGCCAATTCCTCGACGCTGAGGACATGGCACACGCTTTCGGCCCAACGATCAGAGGGTTTCTTGCCGCCGCGTCTGACCCAGACGCTGAAAGCGATCGGCACTAATGGCATAGCCCATAAGGGAGAACCGAGGTGGCGCGACTGGCCCGGAGCCCATCAGCCGCAGCAGGACACTCTCTTATCGGCCTTGATAGGTTGGCGCCCGCCGATGACCTTAATAAACGTGCATCGAGCGATGCACTTGACGATCGACCGCGTGGTTGAACTTATTAGAAGCCGCCGGAATCTCTCTTGCGCCTTCATGCGTTCGCCCTTTCCAGTCGAGGGGTTACCCGCGCGGGTACAACCCCAAGCTACCCCTGGGGGGTATCAGCACATAACGTCGGTCCCATTGTTGATCGCGATTCTCTTGTAATCGCAATAAGTCAGGGCGTCGATAGCGCGCGCAAGTAACCTCGTCGCTGCAGATCGGTATTAGTCGAGCGGTGATGTCGATCTATCGCGGAGTTCGTTGCCAGTAGCGGACCGTGCCCCCGGGGCGTCCTTGCTGGGAACGCAGCAATCACGCCCACTAGCGATCGTGAGCACCGCCTCGTGGCGAGTACTCCGGCTGGCGGCGATGCCACCGGCTTTCCCGTCGGCAACACCGGCCGCGTCACGGCAGGGCTGATGACGCCGATGCCCATTCCCGACGATCTTTTGCCGCAGCCGTCACCAGCAGGTGAACACCGCCACGGCGACCGGGCAGGCAAAGCTGCTGTCTTCGTGAGGTGTCAGGGTTCGGTGGTGAGCCGATCGAGTAGCGGCCGTAAATCTTCGGCCAGTAGTGCCATCAGGTACACCGCCGCGACCCTGTGCTGGCGGTCCAGGACCATCGTGGTGGGCACCACGCTGGTCGGATAGTTACGTCCCAGGGTGATCAGGCTGCGCAGTGAGGGGTCGAAGATGGAGGGATATTGCACGTTGCGGTCGGTGACGAAATCGCGCGCGGTGTCCCGGTTGTCGCGGACGTCGATGCCGAGGAATTGCACGCCCCGATCGCGGTACTCGGTGTACACCGTTTCCAGTTCCGGTGTTTCGGTGCGGCAGGGCGCACACCAGGAGCCCCACACGTTGATTACGACGACCTTGCCGGTGAAATCGGACAGCTGGATCGGCTCGTCGGTGAACAGATCAGGTCCGCTGAGATCGCCGATCGTGCCCCGTGTCGAGGGTGGGTCGTAGAAAATCGCGGTTTGGCCGCCGGGAGAGACGAAGTCGAAGGTGCCGCCTTGGGCCACGGCATCCTCGCCGGTGGTGCAGCCGGTGACCGAGGCTGCGGCGACGACAACGGCTGCCACGACGGCGATACATCCCCTGAGGCTCGGCACGAAAATTCCTTTCGATGACCACGTTGTCGCCGATTGCACCGCCGGTGTTCCTAGCTGCCTAGTTTTCAAAGGCGAGGCCGCTGACCAGGATGAAGATGCCCAGGCCGACCAAGACGATCGGGAACAGGACGTGTTCCCAGCGTTCGAGGACTTCGGCGATCGGGCGGCGGGTGGCGACGAATCGGGCGGCGAGGACGAGTACCGCGACGAGGGCGAGGAAGACGATGCAGTAGGCCACCACGGCCGCAGGTCCCACGCTCAAGAAGACCGGAACGTAGACCCCGATGTTGTCCCCGCCGTTGGCGAAGGTGACTGCTGCGACGGTTAAGACACCGACGTTCTTGCCGGCCAACTTGGCGTCGTCGTCATCGTCATCGTTGCCACGCCAGGCTTCCCAGGCCGCCCACAGTCCCAGGGCCAGAGGTATGAGCCCGAAGTACGGGATGACCTCTGGGGGAAGGAACGCTCCGGCGCCCAGTGTCACCAGCACCGCCGCGCCCAGAATCCCCGCAAATCCGAGGTATTGGCCTGCGGTGATCCGGGCCGTGGTGCCGCGTTGTCCCGCGCCGCGGGCGAAGAACAGCGAGAGCACGATGATGTCGTCGATGTTGGTGACGATGAACAGGCCGATGGCGGACAGAACAGACGACACGATCATGCGCCTGCCCCCGTGTCTGCGGTGTCGTTTACCCGCCCATAAGTCACCACGCCGGTGTGGCCGGCGGTCACGACGGCGCGCCGACCGGGGCCGCGCGAGTGGGGCTGGCTGCCGGATCGGCCGGCGCGGCGGCCAGCGGTGTGCTGCGTCCGGCCCGCACACCGTTGGCGATGACCAC
>Ga0207914_100729_pt1 | contig 11048 bp, 7 predicted proteins | sample DeeseametaMP2497_FD_184171 | JGI IMG/M metagenome (GOLD analysis project Ga0207914, IMG submission 184171) | Marine microbial communities from East of Antigua and Barbuda, Atlantic Ocean - MP2497 (SPAdes) | ecosystem: Environmental > Aquatic > Marine > Oceanic | place: East of Antigua and Barbuda... | reverse complement strand
CCAGCCATTCCTGTCGTTGCTTGTCGGGGTTGCGTTTCCATTGGCAATCGAAATCGGGTGGGTTCAAGATGTGGGTCGAAGCCTCGACCAACGGCGGTAGAAAGCGGGGCAACGTGCGCGCGCTCGGGACTTCCACATCGGTCACCATTTCCAACCGATACCCTTGGGCCAGGTGTTCTTTGCTCTGCCGATGGAAACAGTAGGCCAGCATCAGGCTGGTAAAGATGACCACGGCCAGATCCAGAGCAGCAGCTCCAATAAGAGCGGCTCCGGTGATGAACAGAACATGATCGTTCTGCTTGCTTCCCAGATAGTAAGTGCCGAGGCAGACCGTCCCCACCAACAGCAGTCCGGGAATACTGAGCGGCACAAAGCCCCAAAGCCTGCGGACCAGTCGGAGCAGCTTCTTGAGCGGCTCAGGTATGCGAAAGCGTGGTTTCACGGGCTCTCGTTCGCGGTTTCTGGTCGATCATCCCTTCTCCGTATCGGGAGGGGTGAATTTGGTGAAATTCCATTTCAGAGTGTTGTCGAAAAGCGACGGGAAAAATTTCTTCTAAAGACTGTTGGTACGAGTGTAGTGAGTTTTGAAAAGGTTGGGGTTGGCGCCGCCCGCGTTGGACCGAACCTCAGCAGACATGTCGACCTCGATCGAACGCTCCACGCGAGCCAGAGGGTCGGCCGGGTCGCCCAGCAGACCGACGGAACTTATCTCCAAGACCGCGTAGGGCAGATCTCGATATTTGGCGTTCACCGAGACACGGAAGGTTCCGACCAGTTGTCCGCCCGAGTCTCTCATCTCTTCCGAGTAGCTGAAAACACTCTGGTCCACAGACCGGATCGGCGGAAACTCGATGTCTTTGGCGAGCTTTCCGAGAGCATCTTGCAACCCGGCATCGGCCAGAGCTTTGGCCCGAACAAAGTAGACCTGCTCTTGGGCGGCCTGATACTGGCCTTCTCGCTGGCCGAGAAACCCCAGTCCTACAATCAAAAGCAGGACCGAGATGAAGAGAGCCATGACCAGGGTCGATCCCCTTTGACCGTAGCGACTCACGGAGTTCTCACCCTGGTGACGAATCGAGAGTTTCGGATTTGTTCCCGGACCGTGACTTCGATCTCGAGCTGTTGCTCCTTAGCGTTGACCCAGAAATTGTCGATATCCCCGGCTAGAAGGGTACTCGTTCCGCCCGAGAGTTTCATCAACTGATCGGAGTTCAGGCTGAATTGCAGGCTTTCCAGGTCGCCGGCGGCATACGGGTCCCACCAGGGGTCTGTTCCCGCTCTCCATCTTGGTAAGGTCGCGGGTAGCCTGGTGTTGTTTCGTCTAAAGGTCGTGAGGACCAGACGATTGGAACTTCCGGTCGTCGGTTCATCGACGCGGGCCGAAGCTTCGACCTGCTGGCGGAGTTCCGAAAGGGCCCACTGGCAGGTTCTCAAGGCCTGGCTTCGGCCCGAGGAGTGGCGTATCAGGTGCTGAGAGCCTGTGACCAGCTTGGAGACCACCACCAACGCCAGCGCGAACAAGAACATGGTCAAGAGCGCCTCCAGCAGAGTGAGGCCGCGCAAAGGTTTTCTTCTCACGGTAGAATCTCCAAGAGAGCGGACTGGCCGAAATATTCCCGGCCTCGATAGCGGGCCACCGCTTCCACTCGACACTGACCCGTGATGTAACGAGCGACCCCGTCCACACCGACGTAGATGTTTTCAAACTCCGCCCTGGAGTAGTCCGTCGCCAGGGCCCGAACCGTGCCGTTTCCGCCCTCGTCGGGCTGAACCCGCCAATGGAAACTGACGTCCTCGATAGTTTTTCCGTTGTCGTCGACTAGAAGAGCTTGAAACTCGGCTTTTTGATTGGCGGACAGACTGGAGACGCCGCTGGTGAGATTGACCTGAACCTCTTTCACCGCTCGGGCGGGTTCGGTGAGTCTCGTGTTTGTCTTGAAAACCTCCACACCCTGATTTTCAATAGTGATCTCAAGATCTCGAGCGGTTTGACGCATCTCCCGCTGTTCGGCTCCCGGCTTGCCTATTTCGAGCTGAGTGCAAGGGGTGAGGACCGTGGGCGCTGTGGCCACTATCTTGGCCTCGAAACCGGGATAGTTTGGGAGGGTTGTGTTGGCCCAGCTTCCAAATCCCGCCTCCCAATTGTCGTAGTCGGTCGCCCACACTCTCAAATCATCCAAAACGGTTTCAGAAAAGGCTACCGCGAGCGCTTTCCCTTCAATTTGCACCAGGGCTCGATTGGAGCGCATCAGGAGGGTGAGAACGATGGTGAAGGCGGAGAGCAGGACAAATAGGGCAATCACGGTCTCCAGCAGACTGAGACCTCGATTCGATTGTCTCCGGCTCACGGAATCCAGGCTTTCACATTGACGATGGCGGAGCCCACCGGGACGGAGAGAATCCGCTGATTGGAAATGTGAAGGGAGGCGTCTCCGCGGTCTTCCCAGTCGGCGATATAGACGTTGCCGCCGGTGCCGTAGACGAGTCTCTCGCCGTCCGGTGAAAAGATGGGGGTATAGGCGACGGTGGTACCCGATTGACTGTCCAGGATGTCGATCTTGAAACGGGTGTCGCCGCTGGTGCCGGTGTCCACGATCCGAGCACGGTGAGTCTGCCGAATGGCGTCACTGTAGTTACCACTTGGACCGGGCTGGGCGCTGGTAAAGATAAATTCGCGGCTTGTCTTGGGAATCCAGCAAACGAAGGCATCGTTGATTTTGTCGACGGAGTTGTCGGTCACCAGGCTCTGGTCTTTGAAAGAAGCGCTGGAGCCGGTTTTGACAAACTCGGCCACCCCGAGTTCCGTGCTCACCTGGGAAACACCCGGAGCGTTCTTGTAGGCTCTGTACACGACCAGTTCGCCATCAGGACTAAAGACGGGCGAGTAGCAGGAGCTTCCCGGGCCGGTATAGATATTTCCCGCCCCCGTTCCGTTCGCTTTCACACTCCAGATGGTGTCTCTGCCGGGGATCGAGTTGATGGAGAACAACAGAAAAGTGCCGTCGCCCGACCATTCCGCACTGCTCTTGTTTCCTGTCACGTCCAGGAGAAGCCGCTGACCTGTGCCGTCGACGTTCATCACGTAGATGTGTTGGTAGCTGGACCCTCCTTGCTTGCTGCCGAAAGCGATCTGAGAGCCGTCGGGCGATACCGCGGCTCCGTTGCCGGTATTAGTGAGAGTCTGGAGACCGGTGCCGTCGGTGTTGACGACGGTGATGGCGTTGGGATTCACACGGTCCAAGACAAGCTTGCCGGGAGGAATGATAGTGACCGGGTCCAGCACCGTCTCCGCTGCCTTCACGTCGTTGCCGTCCTTATCGGTAATGTGGCAGATCAGCTGATACTGATCGCCGACGTTGCACTCCGGAGGTGGAGCCCAGGTGCAATTGGAGACCCAGACACTCCCTTTTGCGTCCCACTGCATCGGGTGGTTGTCGGCGAGAGAGAAGAATCCGGTGCCGGGAGAGCTACCTTTGGGAACGGACTCCCAGGTACAGTAGAGTTGGTCTCCGTCGTCGTCGGTGGCCCTGGCCACCAGCGAGAGATTTCGCTCTTTCTGAACCGTTGCTTTCGGCTCCAAAAAGGGCGCGGGGGCAACCTCGATGCTCTCCAGGGTCGGCTTCGTATCGGCCTCCGGAGCCGGAGGCACCAGAGACGCGACAGCTGGAGAAGAGGAGGGAGGAGCGGGTAAGACGGTCGATCCGGCCGCCCCGGCGAGGTGATGAACTCGACCGCTGCTCGAAACCAAAATGGTCTGCGGGGCAAACGCGGCCGACAGTTTGAAGTTGTTGGGTGAGGGTGTGAAGAGCCGGGTTCCACCTACGTTGCTCGCCCCGGCCTCCAGTCCTGAGGAGACGAGAATTTGGAAATGCCCGTCCACCAGAGGCTGGTCGTTGGATACGACCGAGCCGTCGGGGAGGAAGATGAGGGCGAAGTCTTTACCTGCCTTGTCTCCCAACCAGCCGGCCAGGAGTTTTCCCTTGGCTGTTTCTGTGGCGCTGGATGGTAGAGTCGCCGACCCCCAATACACGCCGGCCACGGTGCTCTCCGGAAAGTCGCCGGCCAACGAGCGGACCCGGGTGATTTCCGGCTTGACCTCACCTTCAAGAATGTAGAACGTTTGGGTGGTGGGAGTGGAACCGCTGTTGGTGGGAAGGCAGAAGGCCACCGGATGGCCGCTCTTCAAAGCTTGAGTTCGGGCGGCTTCGATTTCGGCGGCCACCACTCGCGCCATCGATTCGGAGGTGGCTCGCTCACGTTGCCCGTTCAGACCTCCGATAGAGAGAGCCGCCAGCGCCGCTAAAGTCATAGCGACGACGATAATTTCCAGAAGGCTATAGCCTGACGCTCTCCCTAACCGCACTCGTTTACTATAGCACGATTTAGCTTTGCAGGAACCTTCCCTGGGATAAAAACTTGATTTAGACCCCGAAGCCCAGGCGGGCCCTGTGGAAAAGCTCGATAAGCTCGGTGGACGGTTCCAATTCATACTCGCGACTCAAAAACGCCTTGGCGGTTTCAAACTGGTCGATGGCTTGAGCCGGCTGTCCGAGTCTGATGTGGGTTCGCATCTTGAGAGCGTGAGCGTCCTGTCGAAAGGGGGCGATCTCCAGACCAAGTCGAGTGTGTTCGAGCGCTTCGGCGAGATCTTCCGCAGCCAGAGCGAGCTCCGCCGCTTTAACGAAGTTGTCCACCGCGACGTCCTCGGTACGAGTGCGCAGCTGAGCGGCGAACTCATAGAAGCAGCCTTCCAGGTAGGCCCCCCGGTAGAGTCGGGCCGCCAATCGTCTCTGTCGGCGAATAGCTTTCACGTCCCCCGACCCTGCCTTTTCTAACTCCTTGGCTGAATGAACGGCCTTATCAAACTCATTTAGGTCGTGCCATCGATGCAAGTCGGGGTGAAGCTTGAGCCCTACCGTATCTCTCACCAACGGCTCTTCGAAGTTAGGCAAGAGGTTCTTCAGGATGTTGCGGAGTGTGGTGGTGGCCCAGTAGAGATTCTTCTTTGTTCTGGTCACATCTTTGGGCCAAAACGTCTCCAGAATTTGTTCCTCGGGGAAGCTCTTGCCCCACTCGGTGGCCAGTAAGGCCAAAAGATACTTCACCTTTCGCGTCTTCCACTCGTTATCGGGAAGAGCACCTTCCTGACCGACCATTTCGAACGTTCCGAAAGAGTAAAGACGCAGGAGTGGCACGAAGTCCGACTCTCCGGAGCGTGTCTTAAGTCGGAGTCCGATCTCTTTGACGGCGGCTTCCGAGTCTCGGATCAACAGATCGAGCAGGTGATCGGGCAAGTACTTGGCGCTCTCCAAACGCTGGGCTACGGCCAGACGTTCCTCGCTGCGCGTGGTTGCGAAATGCCTGGCGAACTCGTGGGGAAAATCAGTAGCCACCCTGGTGAGAAAGCGGTGCTCGGCCAATCGATCTTGCCACGCTCTTCGAAAAAGATGCCCCAGTAGCCAGCGGCGATGCCTGTCCACGACCTGGAAAGCGGGAGGAGAGAGGAGCTCTTCGTAATCTTCCGCCCCGGCGTCGTCGGCACAGTCGTAGCTACCGAGGGCCAGGGCCAGCAGCGAGGATTCCGTCTCTAAATCGAGCTCGGAAACAGCTTTCTTGACCAGATGAAGGGCTTTCTGTGCCTCTTCGGATTGCATCTGGTCCAGCAGGAGAGCGGCTTCCAAGCCAGTGCTGGAGAGAGCGAAAGGTCCTTGCGTCTTGGCCTCCCTCAAGGCGGTCAAGGCGTACTTTCGAGCTTTGTCCGCCTCGCCTCCGAGCGCGCACACTCTCGCCAGACCGAGGTAGCCCTCTGTCTTTTCTCTGGCGGGGGCCGCTTTGGAGCAGAGGTTCTGGTACGCCTTTTCGGCGTTGGCGAGGTCGCCCACGTCCTCTAGAGTGCGAGCCAGAGTGACGAGACTGTTTCTGAGACCGCTCGTGACGCCCGCCGGTTTGGGGGTCTCCCGTCCGGTTTCCACCTTTTGGAGAGCCTGGCTTATAGCGGGCAAAATCTGCTCTTCGGTGGCGTCTTTGAGAAACCTCAGGTGCACGGCGTGACGAATGGCCTTGATCTCTACCGGGTCGTCTTCTTCCACCTCCAAAACGCGAGCTATCATCGTCGAAAGCGTTGGGTAGACGTTATTCGGAGGGAGGAGAAAGGAAGGCACTTCCACCGCGGTAGCTTGGCTCAATCCGTATATTATGGCAACCGAAGGCGCTGACCCTATGGTGATCGGAGCGGCTTCTAGAATTTGGCAAAGCCGACCGGCCAGCTTGGAAGCTTCCACCAGCGAGCCTTCGGCGCTACGGGTCTCGTCGAAGGCCTGCGCGGCGGCCAGCAAGGCCCACTCGAAGCTCTTCAGGTGGATCTGCCCTTCTTCCAAGTCTTTGGAGGCGGCTTCCAGATGGCTGAGCTGTTTGCGCACATAACCGAGGAGCTCTTGCATCTTGAACGGTTTCTTGAGATAGCCGCCGACCTCCAAATTCCGCGCCCTGGAAGTTTCTTCTTCGGTGGCATATCCGGAGACGATGAGACTCCCGATGTCGGGGTTCAACTTCTGGGTTTCCTCCACCGCCTCCAGGCCGTTCATCCCCTCCATTCTGATGTCGGCGATGATCAGCTCGAACTTCTCTCGACTGGCATAAGAGACCGCCTCGGCACCGTTGGACACGGCGACCACGTCGTAGCCCTCGTCTCGCAGAACTTCTTCCAGGACCCCGCGAAGATCGTCGTCGTCTTCCAGCAAAAGAATTCGGGCGGCTTGGCTCATACTCGGAAGTTTCAAACCGCCTCAAGGATCCCTGCGGTCCTGCACGGTCGGGTGGAGAAGGACAAGCATGTCCGCTTTCAAACTTGAACGGATGGGCAGACAATCCTGATATGAGAGTGGGGGCGCTGGGTGCACTACTGGCTCTCACAGTATGTCTGGCCGCTCTTCTCGGCTTGGGGGGGAAGCTTCCCGATTCATCCGGCCAGGTGACCCTTTTGCTGTTTACTCTGGCTACCTGGGCCCTGGAACAGAGTAGCTTGCGGCGTCGTCCCATGGACTTTTCGACCGCTTTCGTACTGCCTCTCACCTTGGCCGTGGGCGGGTTCGCGGCAGAAGCCGCCGTGCTCCTCTTGGCTTCCGTTTTCGTGCGCCAAATGGATGGTGAGGAGTCCTATCCGTGGGATCTCATCTGCCTGCTGCCTGGCTTGATTGTGCTGTTCGCAGTCCTTGCACAGGGCAAAGTAGAACTACTTTGGGCATTTTTGTCGATAGCCCTCACCGGTGTGACTTTGTCCATCGTTTCGGTTTGGTCTCGCCGGTCTTTGCGCGGGGAGGAGTGCTGGTTGGCCAGGGCCGTCGAACAGCAGCTTTCGACCGCTCGCCTGCTCCTCTTGCCGCTAGCATTGTCGGGTGCGCTTCTCCCGTCCAACCTGCTCTGGATGGTGGTCTTCGTCGCTCCCATTCTTCAGCTCGTGACCAAATTTAGCGGAGACCTGGGCTACCGGCTGGAGGCCATGGCGGGGCAACGCGCTCGGGAGGAGGCGGCTGAATCCAAGCAGAGTTTGGAAGATGCCCAAAGTCGACTTCGGAGTCTATCCGAAAAGCAACAGATGATGGAAAAGCTGGTTCGGGTCTTCCAGCAACCCCTTGGTCCTCGAGAAGCTTTCGTGGAACTGCGCAAGATCACGTCGTCGGTCATCCCCTACGAGTCGCTTTTTTTTCTCAAGATTGTGGACGAACAGCGACTGCGGGTTCAAGACCATCACTGCGCTCCCGAACGATGGGACCCGCATAGCCGGCTGTTTTTGGACTCGGAGCCGCTGCTGGAGCGGGCCTGGCAGAAAGACCGCGCTCTGAAAGGCAAAGCGGCGAGAAAGCTGGTCTCATCCGACGACCATCTTGTGGTCATCCCTCTGAAGCCCATGGGGATGCTCTACTTCGGGCGCCGTGGGGAGCCGTTCAGTAAGGAAGAGGCCGGTCGCCTCCGTTTTGTGTCGGAGAGAGCCGAGGGCGGGTTGAGGCGAGCCGAAGAAAGGGCGGAGTTTACTCAGGCCCTTGCCCAGGAAAAGCAGGTTTCGAGGCAGCTCCAGCATCAGGTGGCGCTCTCCACTCACCTGCTGAAAGCGGCCCAGAGAATACTCGGGGCTCCCACCGAGAAGGCTGTTTTTGAGACTCTTGCCGAGTCTATTCAAAGTGCGGTCGAGCACCGGTGGGGCGGAGTTCTCATCGGAGAGCAGAGCGAACCGTCGATGAGATGGGGACAAGGCTTCCCCGCTTTGTCGGACCTCGATAGGGCTCATTTTCTCTCCCCCGCGTCAGTTGGGGCGGTGCGCAAGGTGGGGGCCGAAGTGGTCCACTCGTTTCCCGTCAGGGGTGAGGCGGAATCTCTCGGAGCGGTGCTGATCGGACGCGGGCCCGGGAGCAAGCTGAGTGGAGAAGAAGAAGATTTCTTGGGCACGTTGGCCTGTTTGGTGGCCGGAGGTTTGGAGTCCCTACGTCTCAATGAGCGACTCAAGGAGGCCCATCAACAGGTGTTGCAAGCCTCCAAGCTCAGTGCTATCGGAAGGTTGGCCGCGGGTGTGGCTCATGAGTTGAACTCGCCGTTGGCAGCGATAGGACTGGCGATCGAATCGGCTATGATCCGCCCTGAGAAGGCCGGGGATAAACTGGAGAAGGCTTCCAACGCTCTGGAGCGGGCCCGCAAGATCGTGTCCGACCTGTTGGAGCACAGTCGAACCTCCGGAGCAAAACGCGAGGTCGTTCGGCTGGGCACGATCTTCGAAGGGCTGATGAGCTTGGTGGAAGCTCAACTTTCGCAGCGTCAGGTCAAAGTGACAAAGGATTGCCGTACGCTCGAAGCCGGAGTGCTTGTCAACAAGGACGAGCTAAACCAAATTCTCATCAACTTGATTCTCAACGCAGCCGACGCCAGTGAGGACGGTCAGGAGATCCTGGTCTCAGCTCAGGCGGACAACTTGAAGGTCACTATCGAGGTTCAAGATCAAGGCTCCGGGATTTCTGAGGAAGATAAGAGCCGAGTCTTCGACCCGTTCTTTACCACCAAACAGGTCGGTCGGGGCACAGGTTTGGGACTCTCGGTCTGTCGTGAGCTGGTTCTTCGCCATCAAGGGACGATCAGCTTCGATTCGTGTTTGGGGAAAGGCACAACTTTTCGGCTCGTCTTTCCCAGGCAAGACAAGTGGCCGTAACACCGGCAAAGAGAAAAGGCGTTGTAAACTTACCGGATAGTGTCGGCCACGGTTCCGATACTGGAGTCGTGGTCGCCGTTAATAACCTTTCTTAACCTGCCGTTCAGCCCATCATGCACGGCTTGGAAGCGGGGGTCCTCGGCACTCACCAGGTGATCTCGGGTCCCTATGTAGGTGGTGGTACGCACCGAGGGCGGAAGCTGAGTGGTTTCCAATGTTTTCTGGAATTCCGAATCGGTACCCATGTCTTTTCCCGGCTCCACTCCAGGGATCAGGGGTCCCACGAACCCCGGGGCCAACCTTGCGGAGTTGGCACCGGCCGTGCCGCCGAGAACGGGGTTCACCATCTCCAACCGGACTTGCTTCGGAAGCTTGCCTTGAGCTTGCAGCTTTCGCAGAGCGTCGACCGAGAGCCGGCCGCCCATGCTGTGGGCACGGATGGTCAAAGGCTCTCCGCCGGCGGATATCCTGGAGAGTTCGGAAGCCAGTTCGGAGCTCGTTTTGCCGAGCCTGGACTTTCGGTCGTCGTAAAGGAAGGTGTGGACGTCTCGGCCTTGTTTGGCGGACGCTTCGGAGAGAGCCTTGACGCTATCGGGTGAGGCGTTGATGCCGTGGATGGTGACGATATTGCCGGGTTTGGAGCCTTGAGCGAGTTGGACCAGATGGCCACGATTGCCGTTGGCTTTGAGTCGGGCCGATTCGTCTTGCTCGGTGATGTTGGCCAGGCCGCGCGCTTGCGGGGAGAGCACGACACTATCCGATGGGTTGCCGCCACTCTTGACGGCGGGCCGGGTGGGTTGAGGGGAGTCTTGATTTCTCGAACGGTGAATGAGTCTTCCGCCGGGTCTTGAGTTGAGAGGTGAGGGCATAAAGGTCTCCTTGTCTTTTCCCAATGCTAGCCGAGCCGAATTGAAACAGCTGTCTGAAAATTCCGAATCGTTGTTAAATATTTGTTACCACTCCTTCGGTGCTGCTTGTTCATAGGTTGGCAACCTTCCGACTTGCTCGGGGGAGTATGCTGCCGTCGAGATGTTGGAAAGTAGCGCCGGTGTGATCAACGAGCGCCTCACTCGCGAGGCGTTTTCTTCGCTTTGCGGTACCCTGGCAGGGGTGCCTTTCGTGAAGCTCGTGGTGGTGAGGGAAACCGGTGATGTCCACTTCATCAACGCCAACCGATATCGGTTCCATTCGGACTACATCGCGGAGCAGATTTTGAACCTCTCTAGCGACGAGCTGGATCAAGAGCTCGACGCCTTCAACGACGAAGTCTACTCCAGTCCGGAGCGCCGCTTTCTCCTAGCCACTCTGGGCCAGCATCAGTCCAAGAAGGGTAAGCAGTTCCTCACTTTGGAGACTGTCGAGGTGGACAATATGGGGGCGGAGATGATCCGGGGGCTGTATCAGGCGGTCAGTCCCCTCACCGATAGACGACACCGGCTCTTCTTTAAGCCGAACAACCACGAGCAAGAGGTGAACGCCTCGGGTGTGCCTGTGGTGACGGCCAGCGCTCTCTTTGCCGAAGCCGAGTATCTGCCGTTGAATTCCGGCGAAGTCACGGGGCGCTTGCGAGTCTTTCGGTCGGCCGAAGAATTTCGCTCGCAGCGCGACTCCCTGGAGTGGTACGACATCATCCTGATGGACCGGGTGCCGGACGATATCCCCAGACTCAGCGGGATCATCAACTCCAACCACACCACCCCTCTCTCCCACACCAACGTCCTGGCCAGCGGATGGCAGATCCCGAACGCGGTCCAACTCGGCATCAGGGAAAGAGCTGCCGAGATGGACAAGCAATGGGTCCATTATCGGGTGGACTCAGAGGCTCGCGAAGTGCTGTTGAAATCCGCTGAAGCGC
>Ga0207914_100719_pt1 | contig 11142 bp, 9 predicted proteins | sample DeeseametaMP2497_FD_184171 | JGI IMG/M metagenome (GOLD analysis project Ga0207914, IMG submission 184171) | Marine microbial communities from East of Antigua and Barbuda, Atlantic Ocean - MP2497 (SPAdes) | ecosystem: Environmental > Aquatic > Marine > Oceanic | place: East of Antigua and Barbuda... | reverse complement strand
CTCCAAACGTCGCCGGGCGATGTCCAAGCGCAATGCTGCTTCCTGACCGCCGTCAGGCCCGATCACTGTGAAGGTAGCATCCGGATGGCGCGCATACACTTCGGCGAATACGGCAAGCATGCGCTGCGGCTCCTTCTGCGCGGTCAGCCGTCCCCAAAAAATCAGATTCGGAGCTGGGTCGGGCGATTCACCCCGAGCCGGACTGGGACGATCCAGCAAGTAGCTGATCACCCGAGTTGACACGCCATTGAGCTGAGGTATTCGCTCTTGCAAGCTTGCAGTGCTATCGGCCCAAACTGCGACAACCCTGCGTGCCGCAAGGCGCGTCACCATTCGATCAAGAAAATGAGCATCGCGTGCGTTGTGTAGAAACAACACCATGGGCGCGCGACAGCCGCGCATCCGAGCAAGCCAACCAACGAGTACAGAGCGCCAAAGTGACAGGATCACCAGATCCGGCGCTGAGCGCGCCAGTCGTCCGGCTGCGGCCCACAGGGCCTGCGGGTTGAAGGTTGCCGTGCGGCCCGTGCGATCACGCACATTCTCGAATATAAACATCCGCTCGAGTATCAGATCGCAAAGCTGCTTACCCTCGACGGTAGCCGCGGCCCGCTCTACACCCCCAATTCCATCGTATGGAATCAAATGAATCACACGTCGCACTGCGGGGCCTCACCGCGAGCAATTGACTCATAACGAGCAGTAACAGCTCGAATATCAAACTGGTCGACTGCAAGAGCACGAGCGCGCTTACCATGTTCTCGGGCTTCCGGGGGCGTATCGAGCCAGCGTGCGATACAGCTGGCCAAAGCCTCAGCATCCTTTGACGGGTAAAGTTGTCCGTGGTGGCTACCGACCATGTTGGACACCCCATCCACATCGCTTGCCACGATTGGCAAAGCCATCGCCATGGCCTGCATGATGGAGTTGCTCATCGTCTCACCGAAGGTGGCGTGAACGTAGATATCGAGCTGCGCCAGCAGCGCGCGGACGCCTTGACGGTCGAGCAGGCCGTGCAAGGTCACGTGGTCGCTCAGTCCGAGGCGCACAATAGCCCCTTCGATTTGCGGAAGTGTCGCGCCGTCTCCCGCAATATGCAGGTGGAGAGACCATTTCGGTCGATCAGCGCGGAGACGCGATACTGCCTCCAACAGCGTTATGTGGTCCTTCTTGTGCTGCAGTCGCGAGATCATGCCCAGATTTACGACCTTCTCCCGTGACATAAGCGGCCTTGGCTCGTTGCCATACGAAAAGAAGTTCGTATCCAACCCGTTGGGCACGATGCGGACCTTATCGTCGCGATGGATGCCCCTGAGCACTGCACGGGCGCCTTCAGCCGCCTCAGGTGTCAGGTGCACGATGTCGTCCAGCATGGCATGTGCCAACGCGAGGAGACTCCATTCATACCGACTCTTGAGCTGCACCGGCTCGCTCTCGCGAAGCATCAATCGGGGACGGTGCCGAGCACCACGCAGCAATGCAGCCGCTGGAACCGCCGCCAACCCATTCAGGAAGACCAAATCTGGATGAGTCCGCAACAACTCCCGGCGCAGGCGACGATAGAAAGTCAGATGGCCGCGCCCCGGTTGCTTGCCAACATAGCTCCACCCAATCCCCATAGCGTCCAAACGCGAGGTGTAATCAAGCAAAGGGGGCTCCACTCCCGCCAGCACGACATGGTGCTCGGCATGCGCCAGAAATCCGTTCTCCAGCAGCGAAAACATCACCGCGGCGTGTCCGCCCAGGCCCGAGTAGATGACATGAATCACCCGCGCTGGAGACGATCGGACATTTCTACTCATGTGCGATTCCCTCGGCTGCCAGATTTCACGCCCAACAATTCGAACCAAAGCGTCGATATCCGCTCGGCACTGTAGCGCTCATGAACCTTACGGGCTTGTTCACCGAGTCGGGCTCGCAGGTTGGGGGCTGCCATCAGCCGTCTCATGCCGTCAGCCAGGGCAGCCGGATTCTCGGCTTGCACGAGCAAGCCATCATGATCGTCCACCACGATGTCCCTGGGTCCTGTCTCGCAGTCAGCAGCCACTACGGGGCAGCCATGTGCCATCGCCTCAATCAACACGTTCGGAAAACCTTCAAATCGCGATGACAGCACGAAGATATCTGCGGCCGCATACCAGTCGGACATGTTGCCCACCCGACCAGGCAAATGGACGCGCGCCTGCAGACCAGCGGCATGAACTGCTGCGACAATCTCTGCACTACTGAGCCCTCCTTCTGTGCGATCGGCATCCAGACCGGGAAGCGCCAGATCCCAGTCGGGGAAATCCTGAGCGATACGCGCAAACGCATCGATCAGAATATCGAAACCCTTCTGATGCACCTTCGTCCCCGCGGCTACGAGCAGCTTTCGGACACCCGTAGAGTCATGGGGGGGAACCGCGGAAGGCAACCCGGACGGTAGGGGATACTGAACCGCGTTGGGCACGACACGCGCCGATCTGCATGCAGCCTGCTCCTTGAACCAACGTGCCACTTCAACGGTTTGCGCAACCTGTACGTGGGAAAACCGGTAGAGATGGCGGCGCAAGAAATTCCACGGCTGGCCAGCTGAACGTCGCCATGGTGCGTTCCGCTCGGAGATCACCACGCGTCGCCCGCTCAGCCGGCCTGCGAGGATTGCCAGTACCGACTCGTGGGGCATGAAGGCGAGCACGGTATCGGCGCTCGTCTCCCTCAGCACCTGCACCAAGGCGACGAGCCGCCGGACATTTGCCCAAGGCTTGCACAGGGGACTGTGAGCCCCGTCAAGACCTAACGCCCGACGAGCAATCCGTGGGTCCAGCCGGATGAAATCCCCCTCCAATCCCCCCAGTGTAACGAGCGTCACCTGCACGCCTTGGTCTGCAAGCCTGTGCGCCAGCCAAGCCATGACCCGCTCGGCGCCCCCTGGCCCGAGTGTTCCTATGAAGAGGCAGATGTGGCGTGCTGTGCTCATCTGACATCTTCCGAGTGCTCAAGCATATCGCTGTAAAGCGCCTTCCAGCGAGCGGCCTGAGCGACTTCGCCAAAGCGGTCACGAGCGATGCTGGCGATCTGCATGCTGTCGAAGTCTTCTCGTCCAGCGCAGAACGCCAGCATGGCTTCTGACATCGCATTTACGTCACCGGTTGGGCAGAGCCGCCCCAATCTCGGATCATCAAGAACATCATCTGGACCACCGCATCGGGTCGAAATCACGGGTCGCCCGGCTGCCAATGCCTCGACCATCGGCAACCCGAAAGTCTCGTAGTCACTCGAGATGCAACAGCAGTCAACCCTATGGGCAAGGTGATGAATATGCTCGCGTGAGATCGGCCCGACATAACGCACGCCAGGCTGGGCTGAGGCACGCTGCTCCAGCGCTGGGTCGGCCACCGGTCCGGCCAGGATGAGTACCGTATGGGGAAGTACCGCATGGGTCTTGTCGAAGGCGTCCAGCAGTAGATCTAGGCGCTTGTTTGCGTTGCGCCACGACGTCCAAGCGCCAAAACAGACCGCTCCGTCCAAGCCGTCCAACCAACTGGGCGCAGCCGTAGCCGGCGATGCGTCGAATCCTGCGGGGATTGGGTTGGGCAGAACCATCCCGTGGGGCAGCGTAATCTCGTAGCGTGCGCGGATTGCCTCAAGAACGCTTTTCGAGACCCCGGCAACCGCATGAGCACCATTGAGAAAGGTTTTCATCTTCGCAGGGGAATGACGAAACGGCGTCCCCAACTGGTATCCGGATAGATGCTCCCAACTCGCGTATGGCGTACCGAGGAACCCGGAGAGATCTGCTGCGACAATCCCCGTTTGATAGCTCTGAAGACCAAGGATCGCGCGGGGCCTGATCGACTCAGCCAAATGGAGGCGGGCAGCAGGATGCAATAGCCAGTCCTTCGGGCTTTCGTTGTCGACGCCCATCAGACGACGTACCGCCCGGGTTATCGGCTTCGCGGCCCGTGGAATGTCCTGCTGAAGCACCGGGCGCACCCCCAAGTCACGCAGCGCCGCTGCATCGGTGTCGCGCATGGGCTCAAGCGAGGCTACGTAAACATCCAGCCCGATCTCAACATGCTGGCGAATCGTGTTGAAGAACAGGCCTGCCTTGAATGCACCGGGGTCGGGACTATCCAAAGCAAGGACCAGTATGGTCGGCGCATCAGGCATGGAGCGCGAAACTCATGAGAGCATATGGCGCAGCGCAGCGCGACTGACGGGATAGTTGTAGCGCAGTAGGCCAGCTAGGCATAACGTGCTGGTGCGGAGCCACTCAAACTGAGGCAAGTCTTCGATATAACGCAAGTCTGCAGCGATCCCTCGTCCGCTCCGGTTTTCTCCGTGACGCATTCGGTTTCCTGCATAAATCGTGTTCTCAAACACGGGGTCCGCCAGCGATTTGGCGGCCAGGTTCTTCGGGTACGAAGGCAGCAACTCGAGGTCAAAATGGTCGCCTGCCGCCGCCAGTACCTTATTCATCCAGATGTCGGGTTGACTGGCGAGATCCTCGTACCGCACCTTGATGAAACCGGGCCTGCCACGAACAAAGCGCTCAATGGCTAGGTGGCTCTTCTGCCACATAGCCGCTGTGCGCCAGTCGGGGCCGTACTTGCGCCGATAACTGAAGTCCACCCCACGAGGGTCTCGGATCAGGTGTACAAAGAACGGATTGACGATCCCCGATTCACATATGGTGCGGATAGTACCCAGAGACAGTGACTTGTCAGCGATGATTCGGTTGGCCCCGACTTGCCGCGCAACGATACCGGTCCAGGCCTCCCACAGATGGAGCGGGGCCGCGTTTACCATTTCGCGAGTCAATGTTTCGACCGGCCAGCCCTGTGCCTCCAATTCGTACGCGGCACTGCCCCAAAAGCTACGGGTGCCTTCAGGCTGCTTCTCCAAATCTTTAAGGGTCCACAGCCGCAGGCTTTCGCCGGCAGCAAAGATGGCGGGACTTGCGCCCAGAAGCAAATTGAGAAGTGTGCCGCCTGAATGACCCGTGGTGAGGGTAAAAATGTAGCGTGGTTTCTCAGGCATACCCGCGTTCCATTTCGATTCTCTTTTCGCGCAGCATCGCGAGTTCGGTGTGAATCTTGGTCGCGTCTAGGCCATGCCGACGGCGCTCGTATCGCTCCAGGATTGAATATGCTGCAGTACGTTCCGAGGTGGCACGGCGCATATCAGACTTGCGTTGATCGACGAGGGGCACGCCGACAAATCGGGCCAGCCGGTCCATTTCCACCGCATCAGACATAAAGGCCGCGTAATCCAGTAGCAGAAGGTTCGGCTGCCGACGCGCAAGCGACAAGAGCGCTTCGTTGTATACGCACCAGGCATGCATGGCCGCAACAAGGTACAAGGGATCTCGGCGAATCCAGCGCCACCAAGGGCGTCTCGCATAGTGAAGAAATACCTCGGCGGGGTCCCGAAAAACGCCGATGAGACGGGGGGAGTGTATTAGCTCGGCCCAGAACTCATAAGTCAGCAATGTTCTGGGATCCTTGAACCCCCACGGACCGCTACTATCTTGGCGTTTGAGAATCGCGCGGCCATGCGCACGCCACTCCTGCGTGACCGTGTTGGCGTCCAGCGGCCTTGTAATGCGAACGCTTTCCTGCCTATCGCTCTTCAGCAACGCGATGTTCAGACGCCGCGTCTCATCGCGTTCCATCTTGTTGCCATCATCGTAGCCACCTACCTGCTCGGCTTCGACCATCGAGATGCCTGACCTGTGCAGTGTTTCTGCAATCAGGGTAGTGCCCGATTTGTGCATTCCCAGAACCAGGATGGGGCTCTCGCGCATGTGTGTCCCTTCCACGATGTGCTTCCTCAACGCATCAGTCATCCGCAGTTATCGCTGCTGAGCATCGCACGAAAGATTTCGCTCTCACGAGCCATTTCTTCCCAACTACCCTGGCCTGCCACGCGTCCTTTCTCCAAGAGTACAACCCGGTCGCAACCGGTCAGAGTACTCATTCGATGTGCGATCACGAAGATGGTCTTGTGCCCATGCAGACCTTCAATCGCCTCCATGACACTACGCTCGGTCAAGGTATCAAGTGCCGACGTCGCCTCATCCAGCACAATCACGTCAGCGTCTCGGTAAAGTGCGCGTGCAATCCCGATACGCTGCTGCTGCCCTCCCGATAAACGCACCCCCCGTTCACCAAGCTGCGTGTCGTAGCCGTCTTTCAGCTCCTGCGTGATGAACGAATCAAGCTGAGCGTCACGAGCGACTTGGCGGACACGTGCGATGTCGATCTCATCCCGTGGCATGCCATAAGCGATATTGCTAGTGATGTCCGCGTCGAGCAGAAAAATGTTTTGGGGGACGTACGATACTGACTGTCGCCAGCGCACACGATCTTCGTGCGAGAGAGAAGTGCCGTCGATACGGATCTCGCCAGTGTTCTGACGCAGAAGCCCGAGGAGAATGTCGGCCAGCGTGGTCTTGCCTGCACCGCTGCCTCCCGCAATTCCGATGGTCTCTCCTGCTCGGACATGAAGATTGATGTCCGTCAGCCCTGCAGTATGCGACCCTGGGTAACTGAAACACACACCTTCAAGCGCAATACTCTCATGAAGCCGAATACGAGGGGCGATGGTCCCTCGCCGAGTTACCGGCAATGGCGTTTCAGACATGCCGCCATACAGAGAATCGACCACCGCCGAACCGAAGCGCAGTTGGCCGAGACTGCGAAACAATCGGCCCAGCTCGGGAAGGATCCGCTGGCCGGCAAATGCGAACACCCCAAGAAGAGGAACAACCTCGGAAATTGTACTTCCCGACGATAGCGATAGCGGATCAACAATCAACAAGCATAGCAAAATGATGCCGCCGAAAGCCAATATTTGCAGTAGGAACTGTGGGGACTCCGTCAGAACCTGCATGCGGATCTGACTGGCGGCAAATCGCCGGGCATGGACCTCGTAGTCGCGCGAGACCTGTGTCTCGGCATCATATAACTTGATGTTCTTAATGCCGTCGAGCGACTCCCCAACAGTCCGAAATTTTTTTTTGTTTGCGTGGACCCTTTCCCTACCTAGCTTCGTCAAGCGCATACGGATCGCAAGGTATATCACACCATAGCAGCCTCCAAGCAGCGCAAAAGCACTCAACGCAACAACAGGATTGATCCAGATGACAACCGCACTGATTGCAGAAACGCTAATGACTGCAGATACAATTTCTGCGACTGGCTTCAAGAACTGGTTAACAACCTGAACACTTTCGCCAAGGATCTGGGTGCGAATTTCATTTGAGTTGCGAGTCAGAAAATGTGAGTAGTCTTGACGGATATAGCGATCAAATAGTCTCTGGCCTATACGACGAGATATGTCAGCGGTAAACCTTGCCACCATGAAGGCACGCAGAACCTGAAGGCAGTTCGCGATGACCACAGCAACCAACGACATAACTGCCATCGCCACGAGAAAGTCATACTGTGTTTCGAACCCAAATGTCTGGTAGACCCACGACAATGTCGCAACTCGCTCAATCTGTCCGGGATCGGAGAGGACAGATAAGAACGGAAAGATCGAAGCGACCATGCCTGCAGCGCCAAGCCCTGCGACACTGATGACACCCATGAGTACGAGTAAAGCTCGCCGCTCCCTTTTGGTCAGCAGCTTATAAGCCTTCTGTATAATCGAAATTTGTTCTGTCGATTTACGAGCCATCAAAATCTGCTCCTAGCCCACAATTAAGAACGGCAGCGATATCAACGTTCTGATGCAGGAAGTAGCGCCCGCTAAAGGCTGTATCATGCAGGGCATGGACATAGCGATTCGGTGTACTCTTGAGCCGATCTATGATCATATAAGTGACGGAAGGTCTCGCTGGGCACAAGTAGAGCGCCGGAGCCGGTTTCGTGGGACTCAGAAGCTGCGTGTGAAAGGCTGATCCAATACACCCCACAATGACTTTCGCCTCAGAGAAAAGCGCGATCTGATCTGGCAGAGAAAGATGCTCGGGATAGATGCTTTCGAACCCTTTGGCGGCCAGTGCACCCTCCAACTCAGCTTCGCCCAATATTCTTCTCTTTGTGGCAGGCAAGGCTCGACGGGATAGATAGAGCTTACGCCCCTCAAATGACTCTCGCCTTGCAGCGGTACCTAGAATTTTGGCACCAATATGTGCGCCCAGCCGTCCAAATTCAGCTGCGGCATAACGACCAATCACACTCGATCTGTCCGGCACATGAATGGTGTCGATACGGATCGGCGCATCTGGCAGCAGGGCGCGTTGCTGCATACCTTCGATTGCATTGAGTAAGTCTGGCAGCTTGCCCCCCACCGCCTCATTCCGCGTTGAACTCTGACGGAACAACCACGGGAGATTGCTCAAACCTCGAAGCTTATCGGGCGGTTCAACCAGTGGCCACAGCCGAGACAAGGACTCCATCAGCAGGTGTCCCCAATGATTGTCGAACAGTGTTCCGCCATAGACGGCTTCTGGAAGCGCGCGGCACGACCCTAAGTCAATGTCGATCCGATCAGGGGCGCCGATGCGTCGTACACTTTCATGACGAGTCAGAGCAGTCGACGCCAATAGCTCTCCGCAGCGACTGTAGAGAGCGTTATACCTTGGGTCGAAGACTACATCATGGAAGGTGCGTACGTTCAAAGGTTCGTTTTGCTGGCCAGCACATGCCCTCATATCTTGGAGGTGTTCTTGAAATGCGCCTTCCGATTCGGCCTTCCGTGAAAATCGACGTGCTACCGGCCCGACCGTACGCAACAACCCTTCGCACAACACCTGCTTCGCAAAGGATTTGGCAGTTAAGCGCATCATTGATGCTTCCCGCCAGAATAATGCGAAAAGGCACGATGAGAGCAACGGGGCATCACGTTGCCGCGTGCCATTTCCCTACTCATCGCCGAACATACCAAAGAGCTTTTGAGAAACATCAAAGCCGACCGTCCACGGTTTCCCGTGGCAACACGTACTTGACGTCGTACAGAACCGACGCGGGCCTGCCATGCGCGCGGATTCCGGCTGCACCCCGCTTCCGGAACTCGTCATGCCCTACCGCTACCACGATGGCGTCGTACTCGCCCTCGCCCGGCTCGCACAGGTTCAGGCCGAACTCGTGCTTGGCCTCTGTGGCGTCCACCCAGAGGTCACGCAGAGTCATTCGGACAACCCCGCCGTGAGGTCAACGAGATCCTGCGCGATCGCCCCCAGCCCGGCCAATTCGGCACGCACTGCTGCGGGAATCTGCGGTGAAATACCCACGTGTTCAATGTTCCATCCTTCAAAGCGGCGGTGAGCCGTTATGAACCTTTCTCCGTGCCTGCGCAGCTCATGGATCGCCGCTGGCAGGCGGGCCGGATTGCGCTTGCAGGTCCCCAGGCGTAGGCGCCGGTTGTCTTCGTCTACGGCGACAAGGTCGATTTCCACGTTTCCCCGGTCCCAGTAGCCGTGAATGCGTTGGCTCAGGTGGAAATCCCCCAGGCTGCGGCGGCTTCGCTCTTCGTACAACTGTGCTGCAAGGTCTTCCAGTGCATGACCTTCGCTCTCCTGCAGGCGCTCGTCTGCTTGCCCGATCAATTCGGGCATCGGACGGAACGCCACGGACGACACCGGTCGCTGCAGGGCGTGCAGCCACGCACGCAGGAAATTGTCGCGAATGTAGTAACGGCCACTACGCGCATTGGGCCGAGCGAGGATGGGCAGCCGCCGCTCGATCATGCGGTAGCGCTCGGCGAGTATCTTCAGGTAACCGCCCACCTGTCGCTCGTCACCGGGGCCGCTGTGTGCGGCCATGGCCGCTGCAATATCTGCGTTTGAACACCCGGGATGCGCGGCCAGGTATTGCAGAACCATGTCGTAGCGGCCACGCAATTCACGCAGGAACCAGTTGTCGGCTTCGCCGCGCAATGGGGATGAGCTGGCGAAGAACAGGCGTTGCAGCACTTCATGGCGGTCGGCGCCGAGCACGCCCTGTTCGTAGGCATCGCGGTAAAACTTTGGCACGCCTTCGAACAGGTTCCAGAAGAACAGCAGGCGATTGGGGTCCTGATCGGCGTGGGTATGCAGAATCTCCAGTACCGAAGCGGTATCCAGATGACTCAGGTGCAGGACGTCGGTGACCCGGTTGAACAGCGGGGCGTCGCGGTCTTCCAGTAGCGCGGTCATTTCCGCGTGCAGGGAGCCAAGGACGATCAGGCCGCCCTGTACCTGATCAGCACTGGCTGCAAGCCGGTCGACCTCGGCCTGCAGCATGGAACAGAAGTCGAATAGCTGCTTGCGGTGGAAGTACTGAAACTCGTCCAGCGCCACCACGTAGCCATCCCGTGCCAGGCGCCCAATGAGGCTAGCCAGCCCGGCCAGGCCGTTGGCGCGTTCGGTGATCCCAAACGTCTCCAGATAGCCGTTGCAAGCCGCCACCACACCGGCTGGATCGGAATCCGGAATCTGGATGTAAAGGGTACGCGTAATGCCTGCGTGTCGGAGCGCCTGCTGAATCAGTGTTGTCTTGCCGATCCTCCGGCGCCCGGATATCTGCATGAAGAACCAGCGTCCGCGCGCCAGCACCTGCTCAAGTTGCTGGAGTTCGGGGCGGCGGCCGTAGAACGACCATGGCTTGGCGGGGAAAGAAGGCATATCGCAGAAGCTTACTTAATAAATATTATATTAATCTAAATAAGCTTATATATCATTGAATAAAAACACTTTTATATGTACAGACACAGACTGATAGCCTCGCGGCGAGCTGCGACGGAGGCACTTAAAGCCGACCGTCCACGGTTTCCCGTGGCAGCACGTACTTGACGTCGTACAGCACCGACGCGGGCTTGCCGTGAGCGCGGATTCCGGCCGCACCCCGCTTCCGGAACTGCTCGTGCCCTACCGCCACGACAATGGCGTCGTACTCCCCCTCGCCCGGCTCGCACAGGTTGAGGCCGAATTCGTGCTTCGCCTCGGCGGCATCCACCCAGGGGTCGCAGATGTCAACGTGGGCGTTGTAGCCGTTCAGCGCATCAATGATGTCCACCACGCGCGTGTTTCGCAGATCCGGGCAGTTCTCCTTGAAGGCCAATCCCAAGATGAGGATGCGGGCATTCACCGGGTTGATGCCCTTCCGCACCATTAGGCGAATCACTTCGCTCGCCACATAGGCGCCCATGCCGTCATTGGTACGGCGACCGGCG
>Ga0207914_100716_pt1 | contig 11203 bp, 11 predicted proteins | sample DeeseametaMP2497_FD_184171 | JGI IMG/M metagenome (GOLD analysis project Ga0207914, IMG submission 184171) | Marine microbial communities from East of Antigua and Barbuda, Atlantic Ocean - MP2497 (SPAdes) | ecosystem: Environmental > Aquatic > Marine > Oceanic | place: East of Antigua and... | reverse complement strand
GCTCGAAAATCCGTTCTTGCGTTTCTTTCGAAATCCCTAAGCCGGTATCGGACACCTCGAGGATGACCATCGCCTCCTCTTGCCAGAGCCTTATTCTTAGCGAACCACCCTGAGGCATGGCATCGCTGGCGTTCACCACGAGATTCATCAGAACTTGCTGGATTTGGGTCGGGTCTCCCTCAACGATGGCCTCCGGGCACTCGAGAGAAACCTGAAGCTCGATATCTTCACCCAACAATCGTTCGGCCATCTGAGCAGACTCGGCGATGAGCTTCTGCACTTTGAACAGTTTGACTTCCATCATCTGGCTCCGACTGAAGGCCAGGAGTTGGCGGGTTAAATCAGCCGCCCGCTTGGCCGCAAGACTGGATTGGGAGAGCAGAGTGTCGACCTCGGACTCCAGGTCGGGTCTCATCATGGCGAGTTCGAGGTTCCCTATAATGACCGTTAAAAGGTTATTGAAGTCATGAGCCACGCCCCCGGCCAGACGACCGAGTGATTCCATCTTTTGGGAGTGGAGGAGTTGAGCATGAAGTCTTTCCCGTTCCTCCGTGATCTTTTCTCGCTGCTCAATAGAGAGACTGAGCTCTTCATAAGCCATCTGCAACTCTAAAGTACGTCGTTCGACTTCTCCGTCGAGGGTGTTGCGAATGGTTTCCGACTCGGCCAGAGACTCGGCCAACTGTCGGAGGGTCTTGTAGTTCTTTCGCAGTAGATGGATTCGCAACTCTAGCGTGGCTATAGCAAGGAGTTGTATACCCGCAATCTTGGCTCCGTTGTTCAATAGCTCATGGGAAGTCAAGCCGAAACGTATGCCGACATAGAGCCAGCAGGCCCACAACAAAAACCAATCCAGCACCACCCAGCGATAGGAAACCTCCATCAGCGCGCAGCCGATTATCAGGATAATCGTGTAAATCTCGAATCTTTGAGCCATTCCGAACGAGGCCGTCACCAAGGCCGAACTCATGCAGAGGAAGATGAGACAGGTTGTGACGAGGTGAAAGTAACGCGAAGAAATACGACGGCGCTTGAGGCCGAAAGCGAGGACGATAAGGATTCCCATGTAGAGAAGCTTTTGGGACAAGAGCATCGGCAGGATGGAGGCCGGCGCGCTAAAGTATAGCACCACGGTGATCAGACCGAAATACACCGTGGCCGCCACGGCAAGATTACCCAGTCCCTCAAAAGATGCCTGACGAAGGTACTCTCCCTCGCTTTCGAGGTGGTCTTCGACTGAAACAGAATCCACCGCTTTCACATCTACACCTTAAATGATTTACTCGCCGAGCGCACCACCATAAATGTCCTTAATCCGATGGGAAAACCCTACCTGGCTCGATTTTTATGAAGGTTGGCGCGGTGAGCGGGAGGACTCCTACAAGATGAAACGGGGTCGCGGGGATTGGTCCGTTTTTGACAAATCGAGCTGAACTCCGAGATCAAGGCTTCGGCCGAACCTTGTAAACCCAACTGGCTCATCCGCCCCTTCGACTCGTCGCCGCGGTGGGGTAGACTCTTCGAGAGGAGAGTTCCCCTGAAGTTTCTTTGGCGGCTTCTTCACCCTCAGCCCCTCGACCCTGTTCACAGCCGTCATCCTAGCAAGTCGAAGTCGAACCTCGACGTAGCCCTCTCAGAGCACCTTCTCCGGCAGATAGCTGACGATCCGCGGGATGATACAGCGGCTGAGCGGAGACCCTTCTTATCGCTTGTCGGCGATCTTTCCATCCGACCACGATCTATACGAATTAGCGGCTGGTGACAACGGTTTGGCGTTCTCGGAGAAAACGCTGGAGTTGGGTATGATCGTTCTTGAGAACACTCTTGTCGTCGATTGGCATTTCGTGCGATGCGGAAATGTCCGCGGGAATGGCACTTTTCTATCAGGAAAATTGGAACGACCCTATTCCCCATTTCAAACAGGCGCTTCGGCATGATCCCCAATTCCTGGCCAAGCTTGACGGTCTCTCTATTTGGGAGGAGGCTTATGAGCGTGATTCGCGCATCTCGGGACCACTTTCTTCGAAGACTGACGATGGACCGCTTCAGGAAGCCAGCTTACCAGCGTCTCTCGTAAACTATCCGCGGAGAGTGGTTTGGTGAGGTACTCGTCCATCCCCGCCACCAGGCAACGCTCTCTTTCGCCTTCGAGGGCGTTGGCGGTGAGCGCCACCACCACATATTTCTCGCCTCCCGGAAGATCTCTCAAGCGACGGGCGGCTTCATATCCATCCAAGATCGGCATCTGACAATCCATCAGGATCAGATGGTACGGTATGCGTTCGATGAGTTCCAGGACCTCCTGTCCGTTGGCTACGCAATCGGATTCCAGCCCCATCTTCTTGAGTTGAAGAGAGATGATCCTTTGATTGATGGCGTTGTCTTCGGCGATCAGGATGCGGACCTTGGCGTACCGTGCAAAGAAGTCCGGAGGAGTGGGTTTCGCCGAACGAGAGCTGACGGCAGCTTTCACGATGGTCTTTACGGGGGCTGTGAGAAGGTCGCAAAGACAGCTGTGAAGTTGTCGGGCAGAAGCCGGTTTTCTAAGGATTGCGTCGACTTGAAGTTTCGGGTCTTGGCTGAGTTCGACCATCTGGTCCACCGAAGACATAATGACGACTCCGAGACCGGGGAAGGATTCTTCGCCATACAATCGTTGAGCGAAAGCGATACCACTTTCTCCCGGCATCTGAACGTCGAGCAGCATCATCTCGATGTGCCGGCCCTCAGCCGTGGCTTTTCTTAACAGGGCTTCAGCTCCGACGGCGTCGACCGCTTCTTCTATCTCCAGGTCCCATTGGGAAAGTTGGCTTCTTAAGATTCTCCGGTTCGTGGAGTTGTCGTCCACGATGAGGAGACGTCGACCGCGAAGGGACTCGCTCCAGTCGTCCGCCTTTTTCTCGAGCACTCGTAGCGGCAAAGAGAACCAGAAGGTCGCACCCTCACCCGGTTGGCTTTCGACCCCTATCTCTCCGCCCATAAGCTTGACCAGCTGACTGGAGATGACCAGACCGAGGCCGGTGCCCTGGTGCCGGCGCGCGTAGGAAGCATCGACCTGGGAGAACGGCTGAAACAGCAGGGACTGGTTCTCCTCTGAAATTCCCACGCCGGTGTCGGTGACTTCGAATCGAAGGGTGGCAACATCTTCGACCTGCTCTGTCAGCCGGACGTTGAGAAGCACCGAGCCACTCTCGGTAAACTTGATGGCGTTGCTGATGAGGTTCATCATGATTTGCCAAACCCTGGCCGGATCTCCCTTGAGATGGTTCGGAACTTCTGGAGAGATCAAGACTTGAAAATCCAGCTCCTTCGCGGCAGCATCTCTCACCAGCAAGCTCACCACTTCCTCCACCGACTCGGCCAAATGAAAACTGACGTTCTCGACACGAAATTTACCCGCCTCGATCCGAGAGAAATCGAGAATGTCGTTGACCACCGAGAGCAGGTTTTGCGCCGAACTCCGGATGGCTTGAGCAAACTCTTTTTGGTCACTTGAAAGGGAGGTCTCTAATAGCAGACCGGTCATCCCGATCACACCGTTCATCGGGGTGCGAATCTCGTGGCTCATGTTGGCCAGGAAATCGGACTTGACTCGGAGTGACTCCAGAGCCACCTCCTTGGCCTCACGCAGCTCTCGCTCTCGCTTCCGCGATTCTGTGATGTCTCGCATGATAGCGGTGATGAAGCGCTTTCCGCCGACCTCATACTCGCCTAGAGAGACGCTGACGGGGAACTCTTTCCCCGATCGGTGGCGGGCCATGATCTCAAAACCATGCCATTCCAGGTTTCGCCGGCCGGTCTCAAGGTATTGTTGCAGCCCTTGGCGGTGGACGGCTCGGATTGACTCGGGCATGAGCAGGGTGACTTCTCGTCCCGTTATTTCATCGGGGCGATAGCCGAAGACTCGATTGGTGGCATCGTTGGCGAAGAGAACGATGCTGTCTTCGTTGACGGTAACGATCGCGTCGGAAAGGGTTTGGGCCACGATAGCGTACTGGGACTCGGTCTCAAAAAGAGCCTCCTGGGCCTTCCACCGACTAATGTAGTCCGCCAGGTGTCCGGAGAGATCGCTTGCGATGGCCGTCACCACGGGGTCGCTCTCTCGATTCTCCTGACTGTAAAACTCCACCAGGCCAAGTGGGCGACAGCCGGGCTCACGGATAGGGAAGACCAGACCCGATCGCAGCCTGGCATGGTCCGGGTCCTGCTCTCGTAGCATCTCCGACTCTTGAAGGTCCTCCACCCAGAGCGGGCTCGCGGAGTCCCAGACCCGTCCTAGAAGACCCTCGCCCGGTGTAAAGGTTGTCTTGTAGCAAGCCTGGCTGAAGATCTCGGCATGGCATCCCGGGGTTTGCCAGACCTTGCGGCAGACCAACCGGTCGTCCACCACCAACCAGAACGCTCCCAGATCAAATTCCAGCAGGTCGCAACCCCGCTCTAAAATCTGTTGCAACGCCTTGTCCACGGTTTGCCCACCCACGAGGGCCTGGGAAAAGGCGTACTTTATAGCGATACTGCGCTCGATGCGTCGCAGCTCCGCGGTACGCTGATCCACGACTCTTTGCATAGCATCGTGCTCGGCCACCTGTTGCGAAACGTTCTCGAAGACCACCCCGACACAGTCCTCCAGCACGGGGAAAGCCCGAACGTGGTAGACTTGGTCCTCCATTTCCGCGTCACCGTAGGTGACATCCGGCAACCTCTCCGGTTGCTGGGTGTGGATGACGCGAAGATAGGTGGTGATGACGCCGGTGCCTCGAAGCTTTGGAAATCGCGAGAGGAATGGCCGCCCGATGGTTTGCTCCATCGGAACTCCGGTGTGCTTCGATGCCGATTCGTTGCAGGCCAGAAAGACAAAACTGTTTTCGTCCTCGTCGTCGAGGGGACGCAGGATGAAAAGCCCCATCTCGTTGTCGTCGAACATCTGCGAGCAGATGCGCATGACCTCTTCTTCGATGGAAGCCGACGAGACGAGATGAAGCGTGCCCCAAAGCTCGGCGCCACCACCGGCAAGCTTTTGGTAACGGATGTTCTCCCGGATAGCGAAGATGTTGTCGTCCGGAGTCTGTAGCCGATACTCGACACTCAGACCGTGAAGCGACGCGGGCTCCTGAGACCAGATCGACTTCACACGTTCACGATCTTCGCCTATCACGTGAGCTAGCAGTGCTGACGGAGATTCGTACCACCCTTCAGGTACGGCGCCAAAGACCTGATTGAAATTATCGCTGAGGTCGGTGAGTTGGAGACTCTCAGCGGCCCTTCGCCACAAGATGGGGTCTATAATTTTGTTTCTTACCAAGCTTCTTCCCGTCTTAGTCCAACCTTTCTCAGAGGGAGACTAATACCTTTCCCCAGTCGGCGGGTTGGGAACTGCCGAATGGGGTCATCTGCCCCTTCGGCTCGACTCTTTTGCGGGATAGACTCTTCGAGAGGAGAGTTTCTATGAAAAGTAGACAAGCAACGTTATTCTCAATCTTACTTCTCGCCTCGCCTGCAACGGCGTGCGACGGCTGTCTCGTGATCTGGGCGAGTCCGGCCTGGGCGCTCCTGTTGCTCATCTGCGGAGTCATCGGGTGGAAGAGGACTCGTGTTGTCGAATCGATCGCGAGCAGAGCCAGTCTGCTTCTCCTCAGCTTCTTCGGTGGATTCTTCGGTTTGGTCCTACTCGGGTCTCTGACTAACGTACTCGTTGGATTCTTCTGTCTTGGCCCTTCCACACTACTGACGAACTTTTTGCTCATCAGGAGAATGCGAAATCCTCTTTCGGACCAGAGCCTTAGTCCCAACAGCGACTCTCAAGCATAAAGGTCCACCTGCCAGGGCTTCGAATTTTGGTACATGAACCTCAATGAAGGCCTCTCAGACCACCTTGTTCGGCAAGTTTCCCAGGGGCTCATGGATGAGAAAGGTCGCTTTGAGCTGGACCGAGAGGTCCTTCGTAAGCACTATGCTGCTTTGGCGGCCAACGAGTGTGAGTCGGTCCGGTTTCTCTTGAAGAGTGCCAAAAGATGGGGACAAACCGGGCCCGTCCTTGAATTGGAGGGTTCTCGTCTGAAACTCAAGATCGAGTTTTCAGAGGACTCACCGATACCTCAGCGGTTGTGCGTCGACCCTTCCTATCGCCTGGCGGCGATCTTCCCACCCACTCACTATCTTTACGAGCTAGCCGTGGGCTACAACGGGCTGGCGTACTCAGAGACGACTCGGGAGCTTTCGTTGACGCTTCTCGGAAATACGGTTGTCATCGATTGGCATTTCGAGCCCGATGCTGAGCTGGAGTCTGCTCTTTGTTCGACTTTTTTTTAGATTTGGCTGTGGTGGTATCGCTCCGGATGAATGGCCGGATTTACTGCGACTAGGTGGAATGAAGAGCCGTGCGAACCGTTTTACATATCGCGCTGATTTTCTGTCTTGTTCTGCCTGCTTGCGCCCGACCGGGTGATGCGGAAATGGCCGCGGGAATGACATTCTTCTATCAGGAGAAGTGGGACGACGCTATCTCCCATTTCAGACAGGCGCTTCGGGAAGACCCGCAGATGACGTTGGCGCTTTGCTATCTTCTCACCACCTACTACAGAAAAGAAGACCTACACTCGATTGTTGAGGAGTTCGAGGCCAAGGCGGAGGGCGGAGACCCGATTGCTACGGCACACTTGGGGCTGGCTCGCATCGTGAGGGGAATGATCCGACCCGATGTTTTGAAAGAGGCTTCGGGCCCGTTGAATAAAGCGATCGAGCGTGACCCGACGCTCGCCATCGGCTATTGCGGCTTGGGCATGGTCTCCTTTCAGCAACGAAAGATGCCCCGGTCGAAGGAATACTTTCTTGAGACCCTTCGTAGGAATCCAGACGACGTGATGGCGCTGGAGTTGCTCGGCAATATTCTGTTGGTGGACGAGAAGAATCCTGAGGAGGCCCTTCACCAGTTTCAGAAGATCAATGAGCTACTTCCCACCTACCCAGACGGCCAATATTACACAGGCTCGACCCTATTTGACCTCGGCCGGTGCGAAGCGGCCGTCCAACCGTTGGAGTTGGCGGTCCAACTGGACCCGAAGGGGCTCACGAAGGGCGCTTTCGCGGCAGACCTTCTTGGCGATGTCTATCTAAAGTTGGGCGAACCGGGTAAGGCGCGAGCTTTCAAGGAGAAAGCTTTCGCTCTTTGGGGTCACCAAGAGCGCCCAGATAAGCATTGGGATTGGGTCGAGCCACCGGGGCAGGGGCAGCCTTTTGAGTAGCAGGTTTTTCAGTCTCGTCATCTCGATGGTGATGGTTTACTTGGTCACTGACTCTGTCGCCGCCCACGAATTTTGGTTCGACGGATCGCCTCACGGGCAACTTGAGAGTATTCCGTCGGCGTTGATGGCGAACTTTCTGCAGATGGTCAAGTTCAATGCAATGGTGATGGACAAACACTTCTACGACTTCTATTGCAAATGATTCTTGGGGACTTGTTGACACGGGAGTGTTCGGCGATGCCTTGGTCGAATTGACGGAACCTGATCTCGGCACTGTGCCGCCGCTCCGGAAAGAACGAAAGGCAGAAAAATGAATCCGCACAACTCAGACCCCGCCAGGAGCGCGGCTATCCGCCGCGCAGTGGAACTCTCCCGCATCGAGTACCTGCTGGTGCAATCGCCGGTGGGAATTGTGATCAGCCCCCTGGCTTGCCTCTTTTTTTCTCTCGCTCTTGTGGGCGAGGTAGAAGCCCTTAGACTTTTCGTTTGGAATGCCGGAATGATCGCATTGGCACTGTTTCGATTCGGCATCTGGGTCCGCGCGCCTCGCAGTCTAGGAGTTGACACCCATCCTCGATTTTGGCAACGATGGCTCGGCGGGTCTATGACGGCGGTCGCTCTGTGGTGGGGAGTGGGCGGCTTTTTCGTCCTGCCTGGGACCCCTTTAGGAGACCTCATCGTGCTCACTGCCGTTGTCATGATGGCTGGAGGCACGGGCTCCCTCTACTCTATTCACCCTTTTCTCTCGATCCTCTGTGTCGTTTGTCTCGCCACCCCGGTGCCGACTTACCTGGCTTTCACCTCCGAACACACCTTTCTGAGGATCATGGGCATTGGGACTCCACTCTTTACTCTTGGAATTCTAAGAGGGGTGCAGACCTTGAATCACTACCTCGTTCGCGCTCACGAACTGACCTATGATCTGGGCGAGAATATCAAACTGCTTGAGCGCTCCGAGAAGATGCGAAACGACCTTACTCTCATGCTGGTCCACGACTTGCGGACCCCTCTGATGGCCCTTATTACCCACGCTCAGCTGGCCCGGGAGTACACCCAGGAGTCCAATGTAGAACAGTCTTTGGAGGAGTTACAAAGGACGTCGGAGCTGTCCTACTCCCTTACCTCCATGGTGGGCTCCATTCTAGACGTGAATCGCATGGAGAGTGACGAACTTCCCCTTTCTTGGAGCGAGGTACCGGTTGCCGTGGTTGTCGAACTATCACTAGAAAGCTTGGGCTCGACCGGTCTAGGTGTGAAAGTACAAGCTCCCGAAGAATTGCTCGTCTGTTGCGACGTAGACTTGATCTCGCGCGTCCTCACAAATCTTGTCGGAAATGCTTTACGGTATCAACCACCGAATACGCCGGTCCGCATTTCAGTGACCAACTCTCTAGATGAGGTCGAAATAAGGGTCATCGACGAGGGGCCCGGGGTGTCCGCGGTCGACCAGGTCCGAATCTTTGACAAGTATGCCCAGGTCTCCCACAGTTCGCGTGGTTACACCAGCGGACTCGGACTGACCTTTTGCAAGATGGCTGTCCAACGACACGGCGGAACGATCGGGGTTCAGAGTCAAGAGGGTAAGGGTTCGGAGTTCTGGATTCGCCTGCCCCACGGTTCTCAGCACCTTCGGTGAGACCACTCTAGGCGGGATGACGAACATTAGCATGATGCGAGCGACTTGAATCGACTCGACCTGAATTCGAGACCTTTCTGGAGGGCCGATGACACGAGGCTAGAAAATCAGGAGTCAACCTGAATGAGGGGGCCCAGCTATGAGCGAGGTCGTCCGAGAGGGGCTCCGTTTACTCATGGATCGAGAAGACGCCAAGGCGGCTTCAATAGCTTACTTGAAACGCGCTTTGGAGCAAGGACTATCGGACTTTGAAGAGGGTAGAGTTTACGATGGCGCGGGAGTATTCAACGAACTGAAGGCTGAACTCCGAGCAAAGGCCAGGTGAAATCCTACATCTCACCGAAAGGGCTCGAACGGGCCTTTCTGAGATTGCGAGCTACGTCTACGTAAGCTTCGACATCGATGTGCGGTCGCTACGGTAGAGAAAATAGAAAGCGCCTGTCAGATGCTTGCCGACAATACGGGCCTTGGCCACCGGCGAGAGGATCTCACTGGCGATGAATTCATCAGGTTCTGGCCTGTTGGCCCAAGTCTTCTCGCCTATCAATCGACCGATGATGGAATTGTTGTCCTCTTCATCGAAAGGGCGGACAGAGATTGGAAGCGGCTTCTTGAGTAGTCTGGCAAGAATTTTGACCCTGGGGATTTTGCTTGTGCATCAGGTTACCTGCTCTGCCGTCGCCCACGAATTTTGGTTCGACGCCGCGCCACACGGGCCTCATCTTCCCGCGGAGAAGAAGAGTCTCAGGGTGGACCTTGACTTTCAAAATGCGGAAGCGGTTTACGCCTTAAAGTGTCTGGCGGAGGATCTCGGCTTTAACATTATCGTTTCGCCGCGTTTCTTCGGAAAGGTGAATATTGTTGCGCGTAACGTCCCGGCAGAGGAGGCCTTCCGATTACTCCTCGCCGGTGACCTGGAGCAGTTTGAAGTTCGGTACTACAAACCCCATTCGCTGGTTGTGGGGTTTCCGGACGAGCTTGATGAGATCGCCTACGGAATTCCCGGCCCGCCGGAATGGGTGCGTGACGAGCCGGTTTCTATCCGGTTAGAGAATATGTTGCCAACCATGATGGCTGAGTTTCTCCAGCACGAATTCCCGGACTGCAAGCTATCTTTCGAATCCGAGGGACGAGTTCTTCATATCACAGGTCGGAATCTGCAGACCGTGAAATTCGACGCGAGGGTCATGGACCAACATTTCTATAATTACTACTGCCGATAGGAAATCGTGTGGGAATGGATTGACGTTACGTTAAGAATCGCTCACACCAGGGCTAGTTTCGAACATGTGTTCGAACTTTCGCTAGGTGGCAATTTTTTAACTAGGGCCCGTGGTTGTGGGAGTTCGATTTCACAAAGCGCGAAAGTTTGTTGAAAAGGCGAAAGTTGCCACGCAAAGGGTGACTACGAGATGTTGCGGTTGGTGAGAATGGCTACTAGATGTAGGGTTGGCCCTTTGCGTTCATACCGTGTTACAATTAGCACCTGTGGAGACCGAATGACCGAATTCAAATATATCGTCTTAGACGAGGGTGGCCGACTTAAGATCGAAGGTACCAGTCTCGGGATCATTGAGTTAGTGATGGCTTGTCAAGCCTACGGTTGGAGTCCGGAAGAGTACCATCTTCAACATCCAGGTATCAGCTTGGCTCAAATCCACGCGGCCCTGGCTTGCTACTACGAACACCAAATAGAATTAGACCAAGCGATACGCGAAGACCTTTCTTGGGCGGAGTCCGAGCGCGACCAGAATATTGGAGAGACCGCGAGCATACGTGAGCGTCTCCGCCTACTACGTCAAAAATCAGCGTAAATGCCGTTCCCACTGATGATGGACCACCACGTCCACAGTGCTATCACGCAGGGAGTGCAACTCCGCGGAGTGGATGTGTTAACTGCCATTCAGGACCGTTCTGACACTCTGCCCGACGATGACCTGTTGAGGCGCTCGACCGAACTCGGTCGGATTCTCTTTTCGCAGGATTCGGATCTCATCCGGGAGGCACGAGCTTTTCAAGAGCGAGGCGAGCCTTTTGCCGGGGTAGTCTATGCTCACCAACTGCAAGTGACGATAGGGATTTGTGTGCGTGACCTTTCCGACTTGGCAGAGCATCTGGAGCCCGAGGATATGGCAAACCAGCTACTTTTTCTTCCGATTTGAGCAGGCTAGCCAGCCGATGTTACTGTAATCGAACGGATGTTCCAACTTTCGCTAGTGGCAATTTTTAAACTAGGGCCCGTGGTTGTGGGAGATCGATTTTCACAAAGGGCGAAAGTTGGTTGAAAAGGCGAAAGTTGCCACGCAAAGGGTGACTACGAGATGTT
>Ga0207914_100715_pt1 | contig 11234 bp, 7 predicted proteins | sample DeeseametaMP2497_FD_184171 | JGI IMG/M metagenome (GOLD analysis project Ga0207914, IMG submission 184171) | Marine microbial communities from East of Antigua and Barbuda, Atlantic Ocean - MP2497 (SPAdes) | ecosystem: Environmental > Aquatic > Marine > Oceanic | place: East of Antigua and Barbuda... | reverse complement strand
TGGAGGTGGCTATGTAGCTCCTCAACCCGCACCTGCCCCAGCACCAGCACCTCCCAAAAAGCAAGGAGGGTACGCCTAAACAGTACCCAGACTCTCGCTAGTGACAAAAAGTCGCCCCTGGCTCGGGGCGGCTTTTTTCTTTGTTTCAGAGCTTCGAGGATGAGCGGTTCGGTTCGCCTGGTAGGCGTGGAAGAGGAGCACGGGGTCGACGCGGCGTGGAAGAATCGGACGGAACGCCGCATCGCGTCGCCCTCCGGTCAGGAGGTCGAGACTAGCCTGCCCGCAGGAGCCGAGAGCCTAGCCAGCCCAGCCTATTCGTCGGTGCCGCGCCGCCTTCCAAGCCAGGAGGTCGGCACCGGCCTGCGCACAAGAGTCGAGGCTTCGCGGTCGGGTGCCCCGTGCCAGAGTCGCGCCACCCCCGTTCAGAGGCGGGTCAACCGGGTGCCCCCTGCCAGAGGCGCGCCATGCCCCACACCAGAATGGAGGGCGATCCGCCCTCCTCCAAGTCCAGTCCGACTCAGTCCTCACGTACACGAAAAAGGCCCGCCAAACCGGCAGGCCTCTTTTCGTTACGGGAGTAGGAGGCCTCCTACAAGTTCGAGAGCGTGTCTAGCCGTCCCGACCCTCGGTCAACGCGGCGAAAAGACCGGCCCAACCGAGCGTCACCGCCCAGGCCAGCAGATTCTCTAAATTGGCGACCATGTGGTAGAGATGATTCTGCCAGCGTCCGTCTAACGCCGCAGCCACAAAAAGAAGGGTACCGGCCATCGAGGCGCTCTTCCAGAAAGCCGAAGTCCGGTCGCCCAGTTTGAGAAAAGCAAATCCCGCCACCAGCGCCACGCTGACGGGGAACACGAGTGACAAATGTTGCTGGGAGAACAGAACGAGCCCTTTACAAACAGGGAGAGGCACCAGCCACGAAACGAGGAGCGAGCCCGCCAGGAGAGCCGGCAAGGTCATCAGCATCCTCACACTCCCCCGTGTGAAATTCTTAGCGAACTCCTTTTCGCCGCCCGTCTTCAAAGCCGCCAGGACATCCTTGTGGTTATGAGCGCCGCCGGCGTCCACGGTCTTCTCTCCGCTGGGATCGAGCAGGTAAAGAAAAGCTTGGACTCCAGCCAAACCGAACGCGATATCGTCCAGAGGACCAAACCACAACATGGAGAGGTGCTCCCAAACCTCATCTCCCGAAGCGAGAGCTATCCGGCACAGCAAGTCGGCGGTCAGGGCCAGTCCGAAAAGCAGCGTGAAGTTCTTCTGATATTCTTTTGGTTCTCTCATCCCGTCGTCCTCAATCCGGCGGCCACACCCTTGATCGCCAATCGCATCAGGGTCGGTCCGTCCTCATCTCCCGCTTCAATCATTTCGAACGCTCTCAGCTGAATAAGATTGAGCGGGTCAACATAGGGGTTCCGTCGGCGAATCGAGTCGGCCAACCACGGCACCTCTTCAAGGAGTTCTTTTTCTCCGGTGATCTGCCTTGTGACCTCGACGGTCAATTCATACTCCTGACGAATTCGCTCCCAGATGGACCACAACTCCGGTTTGTCGCGACCTCTCATCGCGTAGCCTTCCGCTATCGTCATGTCGGCTTTGGCCAGAGCCAACACCGCGTTACGGACGATCGCGCGAAAGAAACTCCACTGCTGGTACCACTCTCGTACCTGACCCAGATCCTCGTTTTGAAACGCCGTCCCCATTCCGTACCAGGCGGGCAGGATAATGCGAGCCTGGGTCCAGGCAAAAGTCCAGGGGATAGCCCTCAAATTTTCCAGGCTGTGCTGACCTTTACGCCGGGAAGGGCGAGAGCCGATGGGAAGCTGCTCGATCTCGGATATCGGAGTCAGACTGCGGAAGAACTCGATGAAGCCGTCCTGTTGCAAAAGCTCACGGTAGCAAGTCAAACTCTTCTGAGCAATACTCTCCAGCGATTCTGCCCAACGATCGGTCAACTCTTCATTTCGCCCGAAACCCGGAGCGTGAACAGAAAGCTGAGCCCACAGCAACTGCTCCAGGTGCCGAAAGGCTATAGAAGGATCGTCGTACCGCTCCGAGAGAACCTCCCCCTGCTCAGTGATCCGCAAGCCCTCTCTCGCCACTCGCACCGGTAAGGAAAGTATCGAGCGAGCAGCCGGACCACCGCCTCGACCGAGCGCCCCTCCCCTACCGTGAAAGAAGACGATGCGGGTGTCGAGTTCATGGCCAACCTCGGCCAGCGCCCGCTGCGCTTTGTAGAGGTTCCAGTTGGCAGCTAGGTAACCCCCGTCTTTGGTGCTGTCGGAGTATCCAATCATGACCATCTGATAGGGAACCTTGGTATCGAGGAAGCTGGTCCGGTAGACTTCGTTGGCGAAGAGTTCACGCATTATCCGCGGCCCGTTGCGAAGGTCGTCTACTGTTTCCAGGAGCGGGACCAGCGTCTGATTGAGCGACGGAGCAAAGGTCTTCTGCAGCCATAGCAGAGCAAGAATGTCAGCCGAACTCCGGGTCATGGAAACGACGTGAGCTCCCAAGCCCTCCCCTTGAGTCCTGGAACTAAACTCCTCCAATACCCCAAAAAGCTCGATCACCCGTTGAGCTTTCTCACTCCATCCGCTGCGAGCCAATTCGATTGGGGTCTCCAGCAGTTCACCGAGCACACGCCCCTTCTCCTCGGACGACAGGGCTAGATAGTCTTTGGCAATACCCAAATGCGCCACCAACTCCGAAACCACATCGTGATAGACGTCGGAGTTTTCCCGTACATCCAAGCGTGCGGTGCAAAATCCGAAAGTTTCCACGCAGGCGATCCAGTCATCCAGCCTCGGCTCGAAAGACACGCTGCCCCGTGAATTCTGAGAAGCAACGGCTTCGGAGAGAAGGGTCAAGTCGCGGAGCAAGCCGCGGCTTGACCGATAGGCAGCCGCGCCGCGATTCTCTGTTTGCAGCAGCCGCCAGTGCACGGCCTCCAGGTAGCGACGGTAAATCTCCTCCGATGGCTGTCTTTTGAGAACGGCGGCCAGAGCCGGAAACTCTTCCTCGTAATGCTCAAGTCGCTTCACCAGACCCTGGTGGAAGTCGATCCGAACGGTCGATTGGGAGAGATGATCGAGCAGGTAGCGACAAGACTTGCGATGCTTCTTAAGAGTCTTTCTGCGCAGTTTTTCCAGAGCCGAAGCCGTGACCGCCGGGGTCACATACGGGTTTCCGTCCCGGTCCCCCCCGATCCAGGTACCAAATTGAATCAGCGAGGGAAGTCGCTCCTCTATCTCCGGATAGAACTCTCGCACGCCGTCTCGCAAATCTCCAACCAGTTGGGGAACGACTTCCCACAAGCTGTTCAGAAAAAACAAGGAGCGGTCGAGTTCTTCCAGCACGGTTGGCCGCTTAGCTCTGAGAAGATCCGTCTCCCAAAGTGTCATCAGCTCCGACCGCACATCCGTTTCCACTCGCTTGGCCTCCCTGGCCAAAAGCTGGTCCGACGCTAACCCCTTCATCAGCTCCCGGATCCGGCGAAGTTTGCTGCGTACTGTCCGTCTCTTCGCTTCCGTGGGGTGTGCTGTGAAAACGGGCTCGATAAATGAAAATTCTAGAATCTCTAGCAACTGCGCCGGCTCCACACCTTGCTCGCGAAGGTACTTTAAGGCCGCTCGTATCGACTCTTTCCTGGGCGACGGCTCGGTCGCTTTCTCTCGCTGCCTCAAGACCCGAATGCGGTGACGATCCTCTGCCAGATTGGCCAGGTCGAAAAAGATGGAGAAGGCGCGGCAGAGAGCAAAAAGCGCCGGTGTATCACATTTTTCGATCATCTCACGAAGGGTCGCCACCGGTACGTCTTCGCGACGGCGCCTCTTCGAGAGCTTCCGAACCTCTTCCTCAAAGGCCAGAAAGTCCGCACCTTCCTGAGCTTCGATCACGCCACCCAGCAACTGCCCCAGGTAGCGAACTTCGTCTCTTAAGGGGTCTTCTTTTAATTCAATCACGTCGTATCTCTTTCAACATTTTGATCAGGGTTTTCCTCACATCGTTCGGCGTCGGACAGATCTGGGCGAAGGGAATCCAGGCCAAACAGCTCGATCCGCTGAGAAAGAAGCCTCTTTGCTCTACCCAGGGCATCACCAGCAAACTCGCCCTATCGCCTTCCCAACCGCGCGCCCTCAGAAAGACTTCATAAGTATCGGAGTGGTCCTCGTCCATGTGGCGACAAATCCCTTCCGCACTTTCCCACAACGGATCAGGTTTGACTCTCGTAAGCGTCGAGGGATCGATCTTGTAGTGGCCCAGAGGCCCTTCCAAGATGAGCTCTTCCTCTTGTCTTCGAAGGGTGAAGAGCGGCTGCTCATCCTCTGCTGTCGGTGTTCTCAGGTCGGCCCCGTCCCAGTCGCCGGCTCTCGCTAAGAGAGTCGTGGCTACTTCAACGGGCTCAAGTCGATAGTCCTCAGTAAGGTCCATTCTCACCCATTTGTGGTTCGAGCGAGGGGGCCTCCACGAGATGTCCCGCTCCTTACCAGCCCCTTGCTGTGATCCAGTTCACAGACTGAGAATGCCTGAGCAGCGATGATTCAGTTGGGACTGTGTGAATGGGCCGGGGAGAGCCCGGGGTACGGTGAGTGTCATCGAATGGATGAGACGAGAGATGAGAAATAAAGAGCATTTTTGTACTGCGGCGGTCGCTTGTGATGACGAAGTTCAGCACTTGAGCGACTACTTCACCAAACGCCTCCTTCAAAAAAGCTTCACGAAGGGTCTGAGCGAGGAGAACTACGGTCTGAGAGTTCGCGAAACGCCCCTTTCCGACGGCCATCAAATTTGCGCCTACCACTACCTGCAAACAGACCTCACGCTGCTACTCGGAGCCAGCGGAAGTAAACTCTTAAACAATACTTGGAGCAAGCACAACCTCTCCACCACCGAGCGCGATCCCGCCAAGCTCCGACCATGCCTCATCAGGCTTTTCTCGGTGGCCGCTCGAATCGCCGCCACCAAGGGTGTCGGCCACGCCCTGAAAAGACTCGTTTCCGATTTCGAAAAATGCTACTTTCCGGTGGTCGAACACGAAATCAACTTGCACCGTCGCAACTCTCGGAGGTTTGCCCTCCTTTCGGTTCTGCAATGCGGCCAGGGAGGTCACTTGCTTCACGGGATCTTGGACGATCCCGAGGGACTCCGGGAGACGGTCACCCGAGCAAAGAACAGCTACCCGAGCCGGCACGTCGAGCAAGACCCGGCCGTTGCGCGACGACAGTTTCTCTTCGAATCCGCCTATCGAGCCAAATCCTGGAGCGAAGCGTACCGGCAAGCAAGACTCCTGAAAACCATGGCTCCGGGCGGCGCACGCCACCAGTCGGTGAACCGGCGCCTGGGTCGAGTTTTCGAGGGCATTCTCTTGACCGGGTGCCCCAGGAGCAAAAAAAAACAGATTCTGACGGACCTTGCCGGATTTCCCGGCCTGGCGGTGCGACGTAAGACTAACTTCGCCCTAGAGGCGCTCGGTTCCAGAACCGACGGGTGCCGACCGGGCGACATCGAGTCGGAAGCCTTGAGCCTCCTGAGTCCCCAAGACCCCTGGTGGCGGGTCAGTCTCAACCGGCTCTATCGCCATAAACCCGTTCCGGAACGCTGGATGGAAGATTTGCGGACTCTTTGCCAATCGGAAACCACGCTACGCGGGTTCTGTCGAGCTGTCCTGAATATCATTCGCTACTCCGAATCGCGAGCCCATCTCAACCTGGCTCGAAACGGGCTCGGTGAAAGATGTTTCGAACTCGACTGCAACCTTACACGCGCGCGTCTGGAGCGGGTTCGCGAAGAGGTGAGGGAGTGGCAAACCCTCCTCCCCCCTCCGCCTGAATCGCAGAGCAAATCCTACGGAGCCGCTATCAAACTGAGCGAAGGGACGTGGAAGTTTCTTGCTCGGGTCTGTGGAACGCTTGGAATCGAAGCTCCCCTTCGCGCGATGTCAAAATATCAATCGCGGCCGGTCAAGTGGGTCAAGCTTGGCGGCCACTCCGTTCTTCAGTTTAGCCCCGACTTCTTTCTCTGTGGGGAACCCGAGCAACAGTTTATTCTCGCTCAAACTCTCTTCCGCGAAGCGGCCGGACTGAACCTCCTCGAGCGAAGAGCCGCCGCTCTCGACACGCCCGAACGGATTCTTGAGAGGGCCCTGGACTACGCCGAGTGGACCGGTCATGAGCGACACTTCTTGGACGAGTTCCGAGGCAAGAGCCCCAGTCGGGATATCGTCCAGATCGCGCTCGAAGAAACCTATTGGGCCACCGGTGACCGCGTTTATCAAAAGCTCGCCGTCATTTGTCACCAGGGCGGGTGGTGCCCACTCTTCGATCGAGAGGCCGACCTCTTCGCGGCATCCTACAGTGATCTGGTGAGCGCTTCCCAGGGTCTCGTCAAAATGGCCTTCTGGGGAAAACAGATTTCCAGAGTCTGCACCAATGAAGGCTTGACCCCCTTGCTCACCGCGGGCCGAGAGTGCCCGGTCCTTTGCCTACGCTTACAGAATCTCTGGATGACCGTGGCCGACCAAATCCAGACCAGTGCCACATCCGGTCACCAGATGAAGTTCTTCGCCAATTCTCGGTAGCGATGGCCGGCCAGGACGTGAAACACTCTGATTCGCTCCAACGAAATAGGGCTGAGAGTCCCGATCGGGAGATAGACCAGTTTCTTGCCCAGCCTCTGAGCTAACTGGAAGAAAGAGCTTCGCGGCACGGAGTCTCCGACGTAGACGACGTGCTTGTCCTGGCAGTAGTCGATCGCGGCAAAAAGAAGCACCTCGGCTTTCGTCTTGGCCGAGCGATAGTAGGGATCGTTCCAAACGTTGGCCAGCCTGCGCGGTGGATAGCTCAGCATCAGGCCTCCGTATTCACAGCGAGCGATACCGGGGCCGATGACCTTCCGGGTCTTGTCCGTCGCATAGAAAGCCATGTCCGATTCCTGATCGTGTTCGCCATGCCAGGTAATACACCAGGGATACTTGCTGTTGCTCTTATCGTCATCAAAGATCACGACCACCGAGCCGGTGCCACCCTGGATCTTTTTCTCTTCTTTCACGTAGAGCTTCCGACCGTCGGCCCAATTGCGCAAGGTCGTCCGCATGTCGATCCCATCGAGCAGAGAGGTGGTGAAAGGCTCGGTTCGAGAGTGCGCTTCGGATTGAACCTTGATCGCTTTCTTCTGCAGATAACGACCGTAGTCTTCGATCACGATATCTTCGGGTGGATAGCTGCAGATCCGCCCGCTCTCAAAGGCTCCGGACCAGTCGCTGGGATCGTCGGACGGCGTCATTCGTTCGGGAATGGAGGTGTGCTTTATCGACTGTCGGAGTCGAGGGAAGGTTCGATGAAATTCGAAAGACTTCAGCTTCACTCCACCGATAGAGAGATTCTCTCCGTCGAAATCGAAAGGCTGCACGTGGTCCTGCGGGTCTGTCTGCCAGGGATAGAAAGTGGCCAGGTCCCAAAACTCATAGGCGTAGTTGTGATCAACGCAGGATCGAGCCGCATAGATCAGCGGAAGCAAACCCGGAAGCAACTTCCCCTGCAGATGGGCATACCTTCGGGCGAACAGGTTGAAGTTTCGATTCTGCCAAAGCTTAAACTCTTCACCGGTATTATCGTGGTAATACTTGGCCGCCAGGTCGACCAGCCCTTTGTAGACTTTCTGCCGGTCCAACGCGCCCTGGTCAGTCCGACAAGTGGCGTTGAGCAGTCCGTATTCCCCGAGTAACTCGGCCCGTCTCTGTTCGCTATTCTTGTAGGTAAAGAACCGCTCCATGCCCATGTCAGGAGGTTGAGAAGGCGGAGGCGGAGGCGAGGCCGCATCGTCTTCCGGAGCCTGGAAGCTGGGCGGGGTCCAGGTCTCAGGCTCCATACTGTTGAGATACAGCTGGAATTTCTTCAGCTGCTCGGGGCTCATGTTGAGCGACTCCGGGGTGACCTTCATGCCGAGCAGTTTGCTGAGCGAACCGAAGATGGAGTCCTTGCTCAAGCCGCCGCCTTCCGGCTCGGACTTGGGCTCCTCTTTCTTGACTTCGGGCTCCGGTGAATGCCAGACGATATCCGCGCCCGGACCTCCCCTTTGCAATTCATACAGAGTCATAAAGAACGGCATCTCGTCGGCCAGAGTGCGTACCGTTCGAAGGGTAGGATGATAAGTTTTGACCATTTCCGTCGGAATCCGCGGCGCTTCCTCGAATGGCGGCTCCGCCTGGAGAAGTTGCTTGAGGGGCTCGACGTGCTTCAGACCGCCGACAAACAGAACACGCCCTTTTTGCGCCAGACGGAAAAGACGCCCGGCCATGACCGTTTCGCGTTTCTCATCCACCGCGTCACGGGCACCGGCGGGACGACTCTGGAGAGCCTCCTTGCATTTGGCGTAGTAGGCCTCCAACCCGATAGCGTGCAAGCAGTACGGATCGGGGAGACGGTCCCAACCGGAAGGGTAGTTGGGCTCGATGGTGTCCACGAAGTGAACCGGAATCTCCAGTTCTCTTGCCGTCCGGAGAGCTTCGCAATAAGGGTCGGTAGGCTCTATCTTCCAGAGGGATGCCCCCAGCGGACCGGGGTTTTCCAGGTCGCCGACGGTGAGATAAGACAGACTGGGCAGGCGGTCGACCGCCGACACATAGTCGCTCTCCAAACCGGCGGGTAGCTCCACCGCGATGAAATCCGGAGACAGCTCGGTGATCGCCTCTCGGACCAACCGAGCGAACTCCGCCTTGTGGTGGAGGACGGGCAGGAGAGAGATCGAGCCGACTTGCTCAACCCAATATTTGGATTCGTTAGACATCGATCAATCAGCGTAGAGGAGAGCTTCGTCACCCAACACCATCTTGATGGAGCGTCGGAGTTCGGCTTTCTCTTCGGTGCCGTTACTCTTTACCAACTTGGCGGCGTAGCGGGCGATGTTGATACCGTCACGCACCGAGTAGCGCTCATCGGCTCGGTGAGCTTTCTGCAGAAAATCGGCCACGTATTCCAACATCGAGTCATGAAGATGAGGTAGGTTTTCGCGCAGGATCAGAAGCTCTTCGTCCTTGTCCGGGAAATCCACGAAAATCTGCGGCTGGATCCTGCTGTGAATATACTCGGGCAGTTCGAAAGTGCTGGAGTCTTCGTTCATCGTGGCCACGAATCGAAAGTCTGGATGAGCCTCGATCTTAATCCCCGCCACCAGTGATTCCACGTATCGTCTGGCGTCCAGCAACGGCGCCAGGGACGCCCAGGATTTCTCACTCATACGGTTGCCCTCGTCGAGGATCAGGACCCCGCCGGTGATCATCGCCGTCACCAGGGGTGACGCGACATACCGGATCTTCTGGTCTTCTCCCACGACCGGAAGCACGATAAGGTCTTCCGGGCGGGTGTCCATGGTCGCCTGCATAATGTAGACCTGCCGGTTCAAACTCCGGGCCGCGGCGTAGGCCAGGGTCGTCTTGCCGACCCCGGGCTTGCCCAGAAGTCTCGGGTTCAATGGAAGATCACCGTCGTCGATCACCGTCCAGGCCGCCAGAAGTTGGGTCAGCAGTTCGCGCTGTCCAACCCAGTTCACCGTCAGCACGTCCGGTTCAACTAGATGAAGGAGGACCCCCTGTATCTCTTGTTGCCTGCTCATTATTCTGCCTCCGGAATTTCTCTTCGCCGAAGGGTTTCTTCCCCATTGCCTCAGAGCCTTCCGACCCTGATATTCGGAGAGGTTCTCAATCCTGGAGACCGAAGCGTTTGAGAACCGATGTGCGCCGAACAGCGAAAAATCTCCAACATCGCTCTGACCGGCAAATACCATTGGCCGTACGTGAAGGGTTGGCTCCTTTTCACTATCTTCCTCACTCTCCTGATTGAAACGTTTGCTCTGGGTTGTTTGTACTTGGTCCAAAACGCCAACCCCGAACTTTCGATCACGAAATATGTCATCGTTTCGGGCCTTATTGCCGCGCTGGTCGTAGTGGGGTTGGCCGCCCGCGGGGCCTTGTGGGCACACCGCATTGCCGGAGTTCACCTTCGAACGGAAAGCGTTTTCAACCAGATTGCATCCGGCGATTCCTCGATCCGTCTCCGCTACCGAACGAGTGACCGGATGGAAGACGTCGAAGAGGCGTTCGATCGGATGATGGACCGGATTCTCGAGGGCAAGGTGTCTTTGACGGCCGGAGAAGAGTTGGAGCAGGAGGACGACGACTCCCCTCAAGCTCGGGAGCGGCGAAGTTGGAGGAACATGCAGATGACCTCCAAGTATCATCTCAGCTACATGGCCGTTTGGTTGCTTATCAGTTTGGGACTCATCATGGCCTGCTATGCTCAAGGGCTCCTCTTCTTCTACCTGTCTTACTACCTTAATCCCGGCGAGGGTATGAACCTGAATTTCGTGTTTGCGGGAGCGACTCTGATCGCTTCGGCGCTGGGGGCCGGAGTGATTTGGAAGGGCTTTCAAACCGCCCACCGCCTGGCCGGCGTGCACATCAAGCTTATGAACACGTTCCAGCAAATCGCCGCGGGCGAGCCGAATGTGACTTTGAAGTTCCGGGCCTACGACCGCCTCGACAATCTGGAAGTCGCCTTTGCCGCTATGATGGAGTCGCTTACCAGGCCCCGGTCCGAAGAGGTTTGACGAGTTCCGGACCGCGATGGTAGATTCACCTTTTGAGGAGATCTAGAGACCCCAATGAGTGAAACCAAAGCGCCCGCCGGAGGATTGGCCCAGGAGGTCGAGCGCCGCCGCACGTTCGCCATCATATCCCACCCCGACGCCGGTAAGACAACCCTCACCGAAAAGCTGCTTCTCTATGGAGGTGCGGTGCAGATGGCCGGTGCCGTCAAGGCACGCCGCCAACAAAACCACGCCGTCTCCGACTGGATGGCGATGGAGAAGGAACGTGGAATTTCCATCACTTCCACCGTTCTGTCTTTCGACTACAACAATTTTCGAATCAATCTTCTGGACACTCCCGGCCACCAGGATTTCAGTGAAGACACCTATCGGACTCTGTTGGCCGCCGACAGCGCGGTGATGGTGCTGGACGCCGCTCGCGGTATTCAGGAGCAGACAGTCAAGCTGTTCGAGGTTTGTAAGAGACGTCAGATTCCGATCCTCACCTTCATCAACAAGATGGACCGGCCGTCTTTGGACCCGTTCGAGCTGTTGGAAGATATCGAAAAGACCCTGGGCCTGGAAACCTACCCGGTCAACTGGCCGCTGGGCAACGGAGACCGCTTCAAAGGTGTCTACGACCGCGAATCGGG
>Ga0207914_100711_pt1 | contig 11278 bp, 10 predicted proteins | sample DeeseametaMP2497_FD_184171 | JGI IMG/M metagenome (GOLD analysis project Ga0207914, IMG submission 184171) | Marine microbial communities from East of Antigua and Barbuda, Atlantic Ocean - MP2497 (SPAdes) | ecosystem: Environmental > Aquatic > Marine > Oceanic | place: East of Antigua and... | reverse complement strand
CTCGACAAGTACTTGTGCCAGCAGTGACTTGATATCTTCATCTGAACCCACAAGCTCCGCTTCGACAGGCGACAGCAAGAATCATGCTTGAACGCTAAACACGTACGATTTTACAACCTTGTAACATCGGCAACACTTTGTTAACGGTAAATGTGAAACGACCCACATTTGTGCTCTCCTATACGGAATAAAATAGAGTTAACGAAGACAAACAGTAAGTGAGGAGCCAATGAAGATGTGTTATGTCGCTAAAAAAACCAAACTAGTGCACCGTCAAGATTCAAGATTCGGGTAGAGCGACCTCAGTTTCACCCTTGCATCGTCGATTTTCATCTGCCAATTGACACCTCTTTGGGTTGAGTTGACGTCTTCGGACCAGGCTCCGATTTCCTCGTTGAGAGTAATAATGTCACCAATCCTTCGGTTGCGAAGACACTGCCGTGTTAAGGCGCTCAGTTCGCATTCTGCGATGTTCAGCCAGCTACCGTGCTTGGGCGTATAGCAGAACTGAATTCGCTTGACATACTCCCTGGCTCTCTTAGGGTCAAAAGTTTCGTAGAAGGCCCCTTTGGTGTGGGTGTTGAGATTGTCACAAACAAGGATCACCTTCTCGCATTCGGCATACCGACCATCCAGCAACTCGGCCACTTCCGTCGCCCAATCGGACTTGGTTCTCCTTTCCCTCGCCTTCACACTTCGCCAGCCTGCTAAGGGCTCCGCAAAGAGAAAAATGCTTGCAGTTCCGGCTCTCTCGTACTCGTAATCAATCCGCTTCGGATGATTCGGAGTGGCCTCGATGGGAGCACGAACTTCTTTCGTTAACTGGACAGGTTGTTCATCCATGCAAACCACGGGAACGCTTGGATTATAAGGCTGCTCGTAGGTTTCGAGAACCTCTTCCATGTTGGCGACAAACTCCGCGTCGTTTTCTGGAGGGATCACCCAGTACTGGACCTTCTTGGCTGTGAATCCGTTTTTTTGAGAGTCTGGCGAACAGTCTCGTGACTGATGGACTCGGCGATCTCGAGTTCCACAGCTTCTCTCGCCAACAGCCGCAGAGTCCAACTGGAATAGCCCTTCGGCGGAGCCCCCAGTGCGAGAGCGATCAGCTTGGCTTCTTGGCGACCATCAAGTTTCTTCTTCCTCGGCGGTTCCTCGCGTTGCTTGCCGTTGAGGGCCTCCTGAAACCCCCGTGTAACGAGTCGCTTTCGGAGCTTCTCGATAGTGCGAACCCGACAGGAAAACGCCTCTGCAATTTGTGTGTCTATCCAGTTCGGGCCGTCAGCGTCCGCCTTCAAGAGGATGTTGGCACGACGGACCTTCTGACTACTTCCGCTGAGCTTTTTCGTAATACACTCAAGCTCTTCTCGCTCTTCTGCAGACAATCGAACGATGTACTTCTCTTTCACGATCCACCTCCATCCTGTCACATGCGACAGACCAGAGAAAAAATCATGCAACCCGAACTCCTAATTTTGACCGAGCACTAGTAGCAAGGGGGAAACATTCCCATACCCTGGTTGCCGAAGTTGATGTTGATGGTGTTACCCATTCCCATGCCGCCGCCGAAACCGCCCATGCCCATTCCGCCGCCCATTTGGCCCATCATCATCATCATTTGCATCATCTGCATCATCATCATCATTTGCATCATGCCGCCGCCTTGCATTCCGCCCATTCCGCCGCCGGGGAATCCACCGCCGCCAGGGTAGCCGCCGCCGGGGAAACCGCCGCCAGGGTAGCATCCGCCACCGGGGTAGCTAGGCGGGTAGCCGTAGCCTTGAGAGCAGCAGCCGTTGTTGTGGCCGTACTGACCCATGTGGTGGTGGCAACTAGGTCTGTGGTGGTGATGTCCGTGGCAAGGTTTGTTGCCGATGAGTCCGCCGATAGCGGCACCAATCGGGATGCTGAGACCACCGGTGAAGGGAGCCAGGGCAAGACCGGCGAGTCCGCCGATGAGTGCGCCACGGCGTCCGCCGGGATTTCCGAGAACTTCTTTAGCTTTGCAGATGGCTCCCTCAGCGAACTGTCCTACTTTTCCGCCGAGCCAGGAACCGACCGCGGCACCGCCGCCGATTCCAAGTAATCCTAGAGGAGCGCCTACGACTGCTCCTGCAATTCCGCCTACTACTTTTCCGAGTCCTTGTAAGAATCCCATTTTATTTTCCTCCGGTGAACAATTCTTGTTGCTTCTGATGGTAATTTCCCACCGGTCCACCCATCGTCTAGTCTAAAATTTAATGTTTACATGTTGTTTACAAAAACAGCTCTAAACGCGACTCCGACGGGCGTTGAGCATGATAAGGAGAAGGAACGTAGGTTTGATTACCCGCGTTTGTGGGAGAGATAGTTTATTGTGCTCCTAATCGGCTTTAGTCAGTTCTCGAAAGCCTTGACGAGGAGTTCCAACGCGGTGTAAGAAGGCAGCGGCCCTCGGGCCGAAAGCCGAGATTTTTTCAACAAGAGGTAGATACCGATGTCAAACCGTCCGGTCAAAAAGAAGAAGGTGGTCGAAATCACCCAAGAAGATTTCGACGTAGAATGGACCCCACCACCCCGTACAGCCAGGGATCGACTGATCCAATTCGGCGTGGGCTTTCTGATCCTGGCTTTTCTTTTGCCGGCCGTGACCTGCGCCATCACTCCCTCTCCCGAGGTTGACCCACAGCAGCAACAAGCCCAGCAAGTCGATGAGGTCGAACAGAGCATTCAACAATTTTCCAAGCAACTGGGTGAGGACCCCAATAATCCGACCACCCTGGCGAACTTGGGATACTACACCAACATCAAGGCCGCTCGCACTCAGGATGAAGCCGAAAGAATGACTCTCCTGGCCACCTCGGAGAAGTACTTGAGAGATGCCCTCGCGCAGGACCAGGAGTACGGATTCGCCCAGGCCGAATTAGCCAAGAGCTTGATGCTTCAGGAGAAGAACGAGGAAGCGGCCGAACTGCTCAACAAGGGCTTGGAGAAGGCGGAAGCCGACCTCAACTCCGAAGATGAGAAGACCGCCGCCGATGCCAAAGCTAGTAAGGGAGAGTTGCTGCGCCTGTCTTCCACTCTCGATGTCCGAGACGAAAACTTCGAAGCAGCCATCGAGAAAATGAATCAAGTGGTCGACCTCAAGCCCGGAGACCCCGTCAACTATATGGCTCGAGCCGAACTCCACACCAAACTGGGCAATAAAGAAGCCGCCCTGGAAGACTACAACACCGTGGTCACCATCGGCCAACAGACCGGAAACCAGCAGATGGTCATGATGGGGCAGCTGATGATCGAGCAGTTGAACAACCCCAACCCCGCCCTCACTCCGGGAGCCGAAGCGACACCCGCCGAGGCTGCTCCGGAAACGGCAGCGACGCCGGAGGCGGTGGCCACCCCCGAAGCGACTCCAGAGGGGTAAACTAGCTAAGGATAATCTAGCGAAACGGCGGTCCGACACGAGCGGGCCGCTTTTTTGTTGTCTACGGGAGTGGTAGGTCGCGGGCATGCCGGGTCGAGCGGCATGACTATGCGGGTTCAAGGGGCATGGTGCGGCCATGCCGGGTCGGGTGGCATGACCATGCGGGTTCACGGGGCATGGTGCGGCCATGCCAGGTCGGGTGGCATGACTATGCGGGTTCAAGGGGCATGGTGCGGCCTTGCCGGGTCGGGCGGCATGACCATGCGGGTTCACGGGGCATGGTGCGGCATGCCGGGTCGGGTGGCATGACCATGCGGGTTCACGGGGCATGGTGCGGCATGCCGGGTCGGGTGGCATGACCAAGCGGGTTCAAGGGACATGATGCCGCCATGCCGGGTCGGGCGGCATGACCATGCGGGTTCACGGGGGCATGGTGCGGCCATGCCGGGTCGGGTGGCATGACCATGCGGGTTCACGGGGCATGGTGCGGCCATGCCGGGTAGGGTGGCATGACCATGCGGGACCAAGGCTACTGATTGAGCGCGGTTTTAGTCCGCAGAATGCTCAGGAATGCCGTTGCGCGGGCTGGAACGGCAGAAAAATGCGACTCGAAACAGCGGATTGGCCGACCAGGAGAATTGCGCGAGTCGGACTGGGGGAATCTCCGCACCTCGAACCCGCGGATCGGCCGCCCAGGAGGATTGCCCGGGCCGAGCCGGGACCGCCGATCGAGGTGAAGTGGCTCGGACCGTGCGGGGTCATCGAGCAGCATATCGCAATCGCGCTTCCGGAGTCGCTCTGCGCTCCGGGCAAACAACCTCCTGAACGCCTCCCGCATCGCCATCACGCCCCTCCGCAAGTGGCGCAGTCGACGCCCAGAGCGTAGCCTAAAGAAAAAAGACCCCGCGGAGCACACGCACCACGAGGTCTTCCGAAACCGCCGGGCGTTTAGCCCAAAGCCGGCTCTTTCTTCTTACTAAAATGGTCTATCAGATCGATCTTCGTGACGATTCCACTGGGCGCGGACTGCTCGTCCAAAACCAACACAGCCGGGCGCCCCTCCAGCAACAACTGGTAGACCGACGCCACCTTGGTGTCCTGACTGATAGTGGGCAGCGCCTCCGACATCACCTGACGTACTTGCTGATTGAGACAAGCGCTGTCTTCGAAGATCCGGTTCATCAGCACCGTCTCCTGAACGGAGCCGACAACTTCCCCGTTCTCCATGACCGGCAATTGAGAAATATTATGCTCTCTCATAAGGGCTACGGCATCGGGAACAGCGGCATCGGCTTCGATGGTGACGACCACGGCTTTGTCGGTGCCTCTTTGCTTCATGAGGTCTTCCACTGAGAAGCTGTCGCTGCTGGGATCCCAGAACCCATTCTCTTTCATGTACTCGTCCGAGTAAAATTTGGAAAGATAGCTGCGACCGCCGTCGGGCAGCACGACCACGATATTGGTCGACTCGTCGTAACGGCGAGCGATCTGCAACGCACCGAAGAGGGCCGAACCGCAAGAACCACCGGCAAGAATCCCCTCCTCGCGAGCAAGATGACGCGCGGTCACAAAGCTGTCGCGGTCGGATACGGTCACCATTTCGTCGATGATGTCCAGGTCGATGGTATCGGGGATGAAGTCTTCACCAATTCCCTCTACCTTATAGGGGCGGACGGTATCCGAAGTATACAGCGACCCTTCGGAGTCCACTCCCACGATATGCACATCGGGGTTCTGTTCCTTAAAATACTTGGCGCAACCACTGATGGTGCCGCCCGTTCCCATTCCGGCTACGAAGACATCGATCTTTCCGTCCATCTGTCTCCACAGTTCGGGGCCGGTCCAGTCGTAGTGAGTTTTTGGGTTCTCCATATTGAAATACTGATTCGGCTGGTAGGCGTTGGGGATCTCTCGAGCCAGACGATCGGACACGGAGTAATAAGATTCCGGAGATTCGCGTGGTACGGCAGTGGGACAGATGACGACTTCCGCGCCGTATGCCTTCAGAAGCCTGACCTTCTCCTGACTCATTTTGTCGGGCATCACAAAGATGCATCGATAGCCCCGCAGAGCGGCGGCTTGGGCCAGTCCGACCCCCGTATTGCCCGAGGTCGGCTCGATAATGGTCCCACCTTTTTTGATCAGGCCTTTCCGCTCGGCCGCTTCCAGCATCCTGATGCCGATACGGTCTTTGATGCTACCGCCGGGATTGAAGCTCTCGATCTTCACATATATGTTAGGGCGTACACCCCGCGATATGCGCGAAAGCTTGACCAGCGGCGTGTCCCCAATCAATTCCAAAATATTCTCGTAAGTTTCCATGAGTCTCTCTTCCAAACAGGCTCGGCGCCCGACTTTAAGCCATTCTGAGGTGGTGAGTGCGTTTCTCAGCGGCTCCAACGAGATCCTTTATACCCCGTTTGAGAAGATTTTAAGGGTGTTGAGTTTTACTATTTATACAGTCCTCGCGATCTGGTCTCCGGCGACACGAAAAGCACACCTCGACACGTCCGTAACAGTTCCTTAACAATTCGCGCCGATCGAACCGACATAATGGTTTCAATGACAGGACTCTCATCCCATAGCTCCCCGGCCTTCCGGTTCAGACTATTCGTCATCCTGGTTGGAGTGGCCGCCGCCGCGACCGCAGTCCAGGCCGAATTGAGTGGAGGTTGGAACGGAGCCTCGGTACTACTGTTGGCCTCTCTAGCCTTCTTGGCCGAGCGCTACCCCCTCGAACTTCCCGGCTACGGGGTCGTCTCCGGACTGGAGTCGACGGTCTTCGCCTCTCTTCTGCTTGGCCACGTAGGCGGCGCCTTCATTGTTCTTGCTGCCGGCATCATCTCTCGCGCTATCCGCAGAGGAAAAGCCTTCAAACTCAATTTCGCCGTCTACAGCTTTTTCCAGATGGGGCTCTGCTACACCGCGCCCTTCCTTCTTCTCCAGTTTCTCTCCATCAACTCAACACCGGCTCTATTGCTGGCTTCGATCAGTGCCATCTTGGCCGACCAGGCCTTTGCCGCTTTTCACCTTTTCTTACTGCAAGACAAACTTGGCAGATTCACCACTCGTGTGGAGTGGGCTCGCCTGAGACTCTCCTTCATGGCACTGCTACCCTTGGGAGTCTTGCTCTCCGGATGCCTGGAGCAAGGAGCCGTCGCCACCGCGCTTCTGCTCTTTCCTCTGTCGCTCGCCTTCCACGGAATCAAGACCTACGTCGACACTCTTAGGGAAGCCCGAGAAGTGGTTGCCGGTATGGTGGAAGCCGTGGAACGTCGTGAGTCCGGTACCGAGGGTCACGCAGCCAGAGTAGCCGACTGGGCCGGCTCGATAGCTAGAGAGATGGGACTCCAAGAACGCGCTGTTCGCCGAATCATTTCGGCCGCCCGTATGCACGACCTCGGTAAGATTGGCATCGAAGAGAGCATCTTGAACAAACAGGGCGTCCTCTCGGCCGACGAGATGGAAAGACTGCGACGCCACCCCGAAGTGGGCGCCAAGGTCGCTTCTCACCTCTCCCTCGGCAAACAAGAAGCAGAATTCATTTTTCATCACCACGAAAACTTCGACGGCACCGGCTACCCGATGGGCTTGGCGGGACAGCAGATCCCCCAGGGCGCTCGTATCCTGGCCGTGGCCGAAGCTTTCGACTCCATGATTTCCACCTCCCACGGTTCCGGCCAGATGACGCCCAAAGCGGCGATGGCGGAATTGGAAAGCGCTCAAGGTCGCCAGTTCGACCCCAGCGTCGTGGCCGCATTTAGAACTGTCCTTAGAAAGAGAATCGCTTGATTATGAATATCCTCGGAACCTGCAGACATCTGCTCTCCTATCTCAGCATGGGATCCAGCCCCGCCAAGAGCGAGGCCGAACCGGCCGCCGACAACGACAACGACGGTCCCGGAGCGGGCGGTGGGTATAACGACTCCGTCGATCTCAGCGATGTCGAAAGCTCTTCGAAAAAGGGCCCCGAAACGGTTTCTCCCTCGGATGGTCCTGGAGCGGGCGGCGGATACGATGACGATGACGCCGACACGGATACCGACAGCGACGGACCGGGAGCCGGCGGCGGCTATAACCCCGGCGACAGCGACGGTCCCGGCGCCGGCGGCGGATACTTCAACAGCACCAACTTCTTGGGCCAGCAGTGGCTGATGGGACCACCCGCCCCTAAAGCGGCTAACTCCAACAAAAAGCCCGCCGCCAAAACCAATGAGGGGAAGGCCGAGTAAGATGAACTCGCTCAGTAGCATGACCAAAGCGTGGTACCTGTTGGTGGCTGCCACCGGCCTCACTTTGCTTCCCGTCCTCTTTCAGGGTATGCAAAGCCTCACGAACGTGAGCGCACCCTGGTCGTTGCTTCTGCTCGCTCTCGGAGTCTGGTTCGGCCTTCACCGCACCGTACGTCTGAGCAAGGGTGAGTTTCACTCGGTCTATACCTTGGACGACGCTCCTACATTCGCCATCGTTTTTCTCTTCAGCACACCAGTAGCCGTCCTCTCCGTTTGCACTGTCCGACTGGCCTACGAAGTGGCTCGACTGAGCCGCGGCCTGAGACAGCACCGCGACCGGGTCAACCTGGGCAACGTCCTTTACCACTTCTCCGACATCGTCTTCGTCAGCCTGGCCACCTTTATGGCCGGATGCCTCCTGGACATCCTCGGACGACCCCACCCTCTGACCGGACTAGCCGGTGCCAGTGCGGCCCTTTTGGCAGGTGCGGCCTGGTTTCTGACACTCTTCGTCATCAACGCCGTTCACCTGTCCATCTTCCTGGGAACTCCCCGGGCCTGGGCAGCCAAGGCCGTCAAGAGCATCGAAGAAAACCTGGCCACAGCCGCCCTGTTCCTGCCCATAGGCCTGCTGATGTCGGTCTTCCTCCCCACTCGTCCCTTCCTGGTTCCGCTGCTGTTCGTTCCGGTCATCTTGATTCACGCCGTGATGGAAGCCAGCGAAAAACTGGAAGTGGAGACGGAACAAACGATTCTCGCCCTTTCCACCTACCTGGAGGAAAGAGACGGCTACACTTCCGGACACTCCCGCCGAGTAGCCGGATACGCCGCCGCCATCGCCAAGGAAATCGGGTTCACTCCCGACCAGGTGGAGACCACCCATCGCGCCGGTCTCATCCACGACTTGGGCAAGATCGACGTGCCCGACGCCATCCTTCGCAAACCCGGCTTCCTGACCGAGGAAGAGCGAGCGGTCATGCGCACCCACACGGACAGAGCCGTGGACTTGGGCAACAAGCTTGTGGCCCTCAAGAAAGGTCTGCCTTTCCATCTGGCAGCCTACCACCACGAAAACTTCGACGGAACCGGGCAATATAAAATGGCCGGAAGCAAGATCCCGATTGTCAGCCGTATGCTGGCCGTGGCCGACACTTTCGACGCCATGACTTCGGACCGTCCGTACAGAAAAGGGATGGACGATTCGGAAGCGATTATCAGGCTCAAGAAAGCCGCCGGCACTCAGCTGGATCCCGCGCTCGTCACCGCTTTCCTCAAGGTCTACGACAAAGGTCACATCGGCAAAGTCAAGCGCGAAGTCCCCTTCGTCACCCCCAGCTTGGCGGTGTAGGTAACCTCGGTTGCAAGTCCTCTGTCCGGCCTGCAAGGTCATCAACAATGTCGACCCCGACAAGTCCGGTGCGATTTGCGGAAAGTGCAAGACCGCGCTAGTTCCGCAAGCTCCCGGCTACCCGGTCAGCATCACCGACTCTCAATTCGAATCCGCCGTTCTCCGTTCGAAAGTTCCGGTGCTCCTCGATCTTTGGGGTCAATCCTGTCCCCCGTGTCGCCAACTCGCGCCCGTCCTAAAGGAGCTTGCCAAGCTCCACACCGGTCGCCTCAAGATCGCCAAGCTTAACGTGGAGCAACAACCGCAGGCGGCCGGGCGCTTCGGGATTCGTGGAATTCCCACTCTGATTCTATTCCAAGACGGGAAAGAGCTGGCCCGGACGTCCGGGTTTCAACCGCTCAACAAGCTCGAAATCTTCGTTCGAGCGGCATTCTAAAAGGTTGTTCTGCTCGCGGGCCTAATATCTACCCACGGGGTGGAGGAGTAATCATGGGATTTTTTTCTTCTAGGCTTCGCAGAAAGCTGCGACGCACAGCCACGGCCTCTCTACTCACTCTCGGCCTTGCCGGAGTCGCTCTCGGTAATCCAAGTGGAGCCACCGTCCGCCACGGCCAGGTCAATATCTCGCCCGGCACGCACGCCCAAATCCAACAACTGACCGACCAGGCCATTGTCGACTGGCAGAGCTTTTCCATCGGACCAAGCGAGTCCGTTCGCATCCTGCAACCCGGCGCGCTCTCCGTTCTTCTCAACAGGGTCACCGGAGTCGACCCCTCGACCATTCTCGGGTCGCTCGAAGCCAACGGCAACGTCTGGCTCATCAATCCCAACGGAATATTGTTTGGCCCTGGCTCCACTGTGAACGTGGGTGGATTGGTCGCATCGACACTCGACATAAGCAACCAAGACTTCCTGAGCGGCAATTACAATTTCCGGCTGGCCGGACCCGAACTCGGGGCAGTCGTCAATCAGGGTCGTATCCGAATCACCGACGGGGGCTACGCCGTGCTCACCGGTCCTTCCGTGCTGAACGAGGGGACCATCGTGGCGAAATCGGGAACCGTCGTCCTGGCTGCGGGAGAGCAAGCCACCTTAAACTTCGACGGCAGAGATCTCGTAAGTTTTGCGGTGGGTCAATCGGCCGGAAACGGTACAGTTCTCCTCGCACCGGGAATGATGTCGGACACTCTGGCCGAGACATTCGGAGTGAGTACGGCCCTGAGAGCCGACCAACTCGTTCGAGATGCAGACGGCTCCGTACGATTGGTCAATTCGTCCGGGACTTTGATCCAAGCAGGAGAAGTCTCGGTCGACGGTCAGGCAGGGCAAGACGCGGGCAATATCGTGCTCCATTCGGCCGATGTCACTGTCCTCGCCGACGGATCGATCACTTCGGCTTCCGGCCAGGGCGCGGAGAGCAACGGTGGGGACATTTACGTCCTCTCTTATATGGATGCTTCCGCTTCCGACCGCGGCTTCACCGATATAGGAGCGGGCTCGTCGCTTTTGGCTACCGGCGGCACCTCGGGAGACGGCGGATTTATCGAGGTGAGCGGCGACCGCCTGAATCTGCACGGAGAGATCGATCTCAGCGCCACCGACGGCAAGAGCGGCGATTTCCTGCTGGACCCCGTGGTCGTCACCATTGTCAACGGGAATCAAATGCCCACCGACACGACCGACCCCATCCAGTTGACCACCACAACGACGATCGGTGATGACTGGCTGGAAAGCCTCAATCTGACCAACCTCACGATCGAAAGTGCCGGGGATATCATCTTTGACATAGATCCGATCGATGGGATCTTAGACTTTAGAGGGGGCGGCCGCGTCGACAATCTGGTCTTGACCGCGGGCACGGGAGAGCTGGGTAATATCTTTCTCGGCGACGACGGCACTTCGATCCTCGGTCTGACCAATCTGACCCTCAACACCGTGGATGCCGGCGGAGGGGACATCAATCTCGGCGACGCTACCGTCGTCTTGTCCGGTGCGTTAGACATCAACTCGTCCGGCAACATCAACCTTCAGACATCCGTCCTGAATCTCAGCTCGAACAGCTCGCGGGGAGTTGCACCGCTCTCCATTTCCGCCGCGGGGAACCTCAACTTGGGAAGCGCGGATATCGACGTTTTTAACAACTTCGCGGGCGACGAAGACCTGCTCATCGAAGCCGGCGGCAATATCGACCTGGGCACGGCCGACCTCACCTACGACGTCGCAACCCAGCTCGACCTCGTGACCACCACCATCCGCGCCGGCGGCAACATCACTTCCTCCGGGGGCAACGTTATC
>Ga0207914_100708_pt1 | contig 11335 bp, 11 predicted proteins | sample DeeseametaMP2497_FD_184171 | JGI IMG/M metagenome (GOLD analysis project Ga0207914, IMG submission 184171) | Marine microbial communities from East of Antigua and Barbuda, Atlantic Ocean - MP2497 (SPAdes) | ecosystem: Environmental > Aquatic > Marine > Oceanic | place: East of Antigua and... | reverse complement strand
CCATCAACCCACTCCCTATGATGGAGCGAACTGTCCTCTTCTATGATTTCCATCGTCAATACCGAATGCCACGTTCCCAAAACGTTCTCCGACTTGGCCAAAATCGCAGCTTGGGGCCGACTGGGCCTGCCTGCTGATGTGAGGTGAGGGCCGTCCTACGCCCGAATTTGACGCCACGCGCCCTTGCCTGGACACGCCCTGCGGCGGTGCGCTCGGTGATCCGCTCCCGCTCCCAGCTTGCCGCGATCCCAAGCACCGCGATTATCACCTCGGCAAATTGCGAGGTCGTATCCACCATCGGCTCGGCGAGCGAACGGAAGCCAGCCCCGGCTTCCTTCACCGCGTGGAGAATGTTCAACAGGTCGCGGGTATTGCGGGCAAGACGGTCGGTCGCCGTCACCATCAGAACGTCGCCATCGTCCAGCGCGCCGATCGCGCGCTTGAGCTGGGGCCGCTCAGCCGTCGCGCCACTGATCTTCTCACGGTAGATTTTCACGCACCCGGCGGCTGTGAGCTGGGCGAGTTGCTGGGCCAAGTCCTGGCCGGTGGTTGAGACGCGCGCATAGCCGTAGATCATGCGCGGAATCGTGCATCAGATTTTTGCATCAGGGAAGAGGCTGGTTTTCCTGGGGTTTCGATCTGATGCAAAAGTTTTGATTTTCGGATCAGACATCTGAAAATCAATGGCTACTTCACCTTAACTCGAGGGAGAGATGTTTGCATCTTTGCGGCAATCCCTGCCGAATAACGATAGGCACTTTGAAACAGTTTGCGCCCCCGACCCAAGGGAGGTCGAGGGCGCTTCCTAGCAGTGTCGGCCGCTAAGAATTTTTGATTTCGCCAAATTTAGAAGCGCAGCTTCCCCGATACGAAGAACGAGCGGCCCATCACGTCATAAACGTTAGGATAGGTGTTCGACTGTTCGCCGTTACCCGCGTTCTGGGCCGAAGCCGACAACGGGGGCTTCTTGTCAAAGGTGTTGTTGACACCACCGGTCAGCGTGAAGTTGTCGCTGGCTTCAAATGCGACTGCGAAGTCGAAATAATTCTGCGCCTTCGCCTTTTCCAAGAAGAAGGTCACATCTTCATTGTCGTCACGGACCGAACCCAGATAACGCCAGGACGTCGAGAAGGTGAACGGGCCGTTGAGGTAAGTCGCACGCGCTGCATGCTTCCACTTCGGGGTCGGCTGACCACAGCTGTTACCGAAACGACCAGCGCATTCATTGACGAGCGGCACGCCGACAATCGGCGTGAAGTCGTACTTCAGAAGACGCGAACCGTTGAAGCTCAGGGCGATCTTGCTGTCGGCACCGATCGAGAAGCTGTAAGCTAGACCGATGTCGATACCGTTGGTCTTCAGTCCACCCGAATTCAAGTTGGTGTCGACGATCCGTTCGACTTGACCCTGATCGTTGCGGCCGAAGGCGTCACAATACTGGCTCAGACCATAGACATAGCATGCCTGGAACAGGTTGCTCTGGCCAAGGCGCGAGATGTAGCCGTCGATCTTGATGTTGTAATAATCGACGGTCGCCGAGAAGCCGGGCAAAGCAGCCGGCGTCAACACACCACCTACGGTCCAAGTCGTCGACTTTTCTTCGCGCAGGTTGCTGTTGCCCAGAACGGTCGTCGGCGGGTTCACCAGATCAGAATCGGTTAGGCTGGAGCTACCAAGCTGGCCTGCCGGCACGCCTCCTGCAACGCAGGCCGCAGCCAGAGTGCTGCCGGCAACAGCAGCCGCTGCCGTGCCGCAAGGATCTTCCGCACCGTCGAAGCTGACGGTCTGACCCAGGAACAATTCGTAGACACTGGGGCCGCGAATTGCCTTCTGATACTGGCCACGGAAGCCGAGGCCACGGAACGGCTCATACAGACCACCTGCGGACCAGGTGAAGACGTTGCCGACCGCATTCGAGTATTTCGAATAACGGGCCGCACCGTTCAGTTCCAGGCGGTTGGCGAACGGCTGGTCTGCGAGCAGCGGTACGTTCACTTCGCCGAAGAACTCGGTCACGCTGTAATCGCCCTGCGTCGGCGCGCCGGGGTTGAAGCCAGCAACGTTGCCCGATGCCAGATTCTGGTCGGGGTCGGTCTTGCCGCTTTCCTTGCGCCATTCTGCGCCCAGTGCGACACCCACGCCGCCTGCGCCCAGATCGAACAGATTGCTGTTGGTGAAGGCGATGCTGGCGACCTGCGTCGTATATTCCTCGATGTTGGTCGCACCAAGAGCCAGGTAGTTGGCTGCATCGGCGCTCAGGTTGCCCAGGCCGAACAGGTTGGCAGGGACACACGAAGCGACGCCGTTGGCACAGACCAGATTACCGCCGCCTGCGACGCCTGCGAACGGATTACCGCTGATTGCGCCGGTCGTGGGGTTCTGGAACGCCGTAGTCACCGAACCCAGGAAGTTTGCCAAGTTGACGTTGCCGGTCTGACGCTGGGTGTTCTTGGTACGGGCATACATATAGTAGCCGTCGTAGCTCCAGTCGCCGCCGATATCGCCCTTCATACCGCTGACAATACGGAAAGCGTTACGTTCGTCGACCTGGGTCCGCGGGCCTATACCTGCCGTACGGAAGCCATAGTTGGACGAGGTGATGTAGCCGTCACCGTCGGTGTCGAGCGCACGGAAGGCGGCCTGCGTCGCCGGAGCGAAGAAGGGCGAATTCACATGCAGGCGGATCGGGCCAAGGCCGCGCGCGTCAGCGCCGGAACCGATCGGGGTGCTGTTACCGATCGGCGTCGGTGCGAGTTCACCGGTCACACGATTGTTAACGAAGGTGCCGTGCAGATAGGGCTGGAACGCGTCCGAAATCTCATAGCGAGCCATCGTCGAGATGATGAAACGCTTCTGCGGAACTTGCAGGAAGTTCACCGGCGCATAGTTATAGGCGTCAGTCGCGGAATTATATGGCGAGATCGAACCGTCAGGAGCGAAATCGACGACGTTGCCACCGGGGAGCGTCACGCGCCCCTGCGGTACGGAACCCGAACCACCGAAGAAGGCGGTGCCGTCGCGATTGTCGACCAGCGCGTTGCGAGCGAAGCCACGCGCAGCAGCATAAACCGACTTGCGGTCGTAATAGCCGACATGGGTAACGATGTTACCGCGGCCGTCATCGAAGTTTGCGCCGATCGTGCCATTCACGTCCCAATATTGGCCATCACCACGATCCGTAAGACCATAGGTCGAGTTCAATTCGATGCCTTCGAAATCCTGCTTCAGCACGAAATTGACGACGCCGGCGATGGCATCTGAACCGTAAACGGCCGAACGGCCACCGGTCACGACGTCGACGCGTTCGATCAAGGCCGAAGGAATGGTGTTGAGGTCGACAACCTGGTTCGTGTCGTACGACATGTACCGGCGACCATCGACCAGCACCAGCGTACGCTGAGTACCGAGATTACGCAGGTTGACAGTCGCAACGCCGCCACCGGGGTTGTTATCCGCGCCGCTAGTCGAACCCGTGACCTGCGGCATGCTGTTCAGCACGTTTTCCACGTTGGTCTGTCCGCGAAGAGTGAACTCTTCCGAACGCACGACCGAAATCGGACTGGCCTGCTCAACCTCCGGACGAGCAATACGCGAACCTGTTACGACAATCGTATCATTAGCTTCGGCATCAGCGGTTTGTGGAATTTCCTGGGCAAACGCAGCGGTTGCAATTAGCGTTGCGCCAGCTGCAACGCCTGCCCGCAAAATCGCCAATTTGGAAAACATTTTCATAACATGTAGCCCTGTTCAGTGGCAGATGACTGCCGTCCCTTGCTCATCTTAAAAGAAGCTTCTTTCAGATGAATGATGGAGAACCTGAGCGGACTACAGAGTTGTGTAAAGCAGCCAAGTATGCATGTAGCGCATTTTTAGCACGCATGTGTCACATTTGCAACATGATGTAATGACGTGAAATTTTCTTAAACGATCATATCTCATATCCGTCTGAAATTTTTGAGCGATTTATGCAGAGCGAACGTAACAAAATTTTATTCACGGCAGACACGAAGCTGCAAAATAAGTCTGAAAAATTGAAGTTTGACTTACATTTGGTTATAACGAAAGAAATATTAAAATGGGGCAAACCACAAGGAGAATGTGCGAAAATTATTGGAATTGGCAGGCCAAGACTAAATGATTTAACGAGAGGAAGATTGAACAAATTCTCTCTAGATACTCTAGTTGATATTGCAGAGAAAATAGGAATCAGAGTTGAAATGTTAGTTATTTAATTTAAAATTTTTTTATTATATTAAATAATCAAAAATATTATTTGGGTTTTTGAAATTTCAAAAGTATTTTTTATACCAGTTATATCGCGATAATTAATATAGCTATTCTATGTTTCTACATATATTACTCCTACCTTGCTTCCCACAGCCCCAAGCTCATTAACAGCCCCAAGCTCATTAAATGTAGGTTGCCGTCTGCGTTCTCGCATCACGGTATATAAATGGTTTGCGCCCTTCTTCTGCCTTTGCCCGTACAAAGAAACATATTGGCTTGCCAAAAAGTATCGAATTTGATACACCACTCCCGTGAAACAGATTTCGTTCCTGGGTGACAGCCTCGCTCGGCTTCGTGATTTTCCTGATGATGCCCGCTCCGAAGCGGGCCATCAGCTCAACGAGGTCCAGATCGGCAACGATCCCGACGACTGGAAGCCGATGAAAACCATTGGCCCCGGCGTGCGCGAAATCAGGATCAGAGAGCAGTCCGGCGCTTTCCGGGTGATCTATCTGGCGACGTTACCGGAGGCGGTGCTTGTCCTCCACGCCTTCCAGAAAAAAACCCAGGCGACCCCGCAGAAGGACATTGAACTGGCCGCGAACCGTTTACGGGCATGGAGGAAGGAATAGGCGATGGAAGTCCAGACTTTCGATAGCGTTTTTGACGCACTGGCCGACACCCCGGCAGAGGCCGCGAACATGAAGGCGCGTTCCGAACTGCTGTCGGCCCTGAAAAGCCGTATCCGTACTTGGGATATGCCGCAGGAAGCGGCGGCGGCACGCCTTGGCATCACCCGCCCCCGGCTCAACGATCTGCTGCGCGGCAAGCTCGGCAAATTCTCCCTCGATGCGCTGGTGAACCTTGCCACCGCATCCGGCCTGACGCTGGAAATCAGGATCGCAGAAGCGGCCTGATGGTGCCGGTAGACCTTTCCGGCCTCCGCGCTCAGGTCCGCGCCATGGACTATGTGCGCGACACCGCCGACGAAGTGGAGGAATGGCGCGAGGCCAACGCGGAGGCCCGCGCCAACCTGGCGATCGAAGGCATGGCCCTGACCATCGAAGATCACGCCATGTTCGAGATGTTCATGGAAGAGCGCGTGCCGCCCTCACTGGTGCCTCACATCATTCTGGGCCTTTACGGCAAAGGATCTACCTCGATCGTTCCCGATCCTGCTTCCGCTCGATCCTGATCCGCTTCCCCAACATTTCCTCGTGGATCGGCTCGACCACGACCTTGGCCACACCGCCATCTTCCCGGCTTTTCAACGGATCGAACACCCGCCCCTTGTCAAGCTGATCGGCAATCCACTCATGCGCTCGCGCCACGTCGGCGGCAATGACCGCCGGATCGTTTCTATTCAAAGTCTCTGCCAGATGCTTGGCGAGACGATAATGCCGGTACGCGTTCTGTAATTCAGGATCGGCATCGGCTTCTGGGCCTGACGCAATGCGGAATCGCGCGCCAAGCGACACCGGCGCACTCTTGGGGGCCGTGCTGGCCTGGTCGGTGGTCAGCCGGTCCATCGCCTCGGCCATCACTCCGAGCTGCCCCTGCATGGCCTCGACCTGGGCGGCCAGATTCTCGACTGCCGCCAGCACGGCGCGCTGGGTCGCCAACAGCGCCATCACCGGATCGTCGCTGTCATCCTCGCTCATCGCTCCATGTCCCTGTCCTGCTCACGATCGCGCCGCCGCTCGCGCTCCAACGGATCATGCTTCCCGATCTTATCGAGCCGCCCCGCAATGCGATCGGCGGCGCTCCCCGGCTCCGGGGCGTCACGGCCACGCTCGCCCCGCTGTGCGGTCGCCTCCGCGATGCGCTCGGCCGCACCGCGATCGACGTCCTGGTCCTGACGCCCCCACGCCGCGCCCAGACGGTCGCGTAGCCCCTGCGCCATGTCCTTGGCCTTGTCGCCGATGCCGCGCATGGTTTCCGCGATCCTGGCGCTGAGTTCGCGAAGCTGCTGGGTCAGCTCGCGCCGCTCCCGGTTGCGCGCCTGCACCCCGCGCTGTTCGTCGCCGCGCTCGGTGGGCCTGCCCTTGCGCTCCATCGCCACCGCCGACAACGGCACCTTGCCCAAAGGCTCCCGGCCTAGATCCTCATGCCCCTCCGCGTCGCCCCGATCGCGCGCCGCCTCGCGCTGATCCTTGAGCGACCGATGGTCTATGCGCTCATCACACCCGGCACGCTCCAATGCCTGATTGGCGTGGTCGGCCCATGCCGAACGCCACCCCTCAAGCCGCTCGGCTGCGTTCCAGTCCCGGTTCTTCTTTCCGAACCCCTCGCCGGTCAGGTCGCGCATGGTCAACATTACATGCGCGTGCGGCTGCTCCTGCCCGTCCGCCGAATGGCCCCGGTGCAGCGATACGTCCGCAATCATGCCCTGGGACACGAACTGCTCCCGCACATAGGTCTCGACCAGGGCGCGCCGTCCCTCCGCGTCCAGTTCACGCGGAAGGGAGATTTCAACCTCGCGGGCAAGCTGGGCGTCCTTGCGCCGCTCCGCCGCCTCGACGCCGTTCCACAGGCGCGAGCGATCGAGCATCCAGTCGGGCGTGCGATCCGGGGCCATGATCTCGCGATGCTCGATGTCGGATTTGCGCGTGTAGTCGTGGCATTTGCCAAGGCGCTCGTCGGTCAGCCGCTCGCCCGACCGATAAGCGGCGGCGGCGACCGCGCTGCGACCGGTGGCGCGCGAGATGACTTTGACCGAACAATGGTAGATCGCCACGACGCCGCGCCCTTGTTGCCTTACTTCACTTAAGGGGGAGCCGTCCGGCGGGGGCAACGCCCCCACTAGGACCACGCACATTGGGAACCAATGTATAAGCGTGCCCTTATCTTCATAAGGTAGCCTCATGGCGTTCTGCTTGCTATAGCGAATTGCCATAGGAGGACCGCATGGCACGGACACCCGTTGAAGAGCGCCTTGAGAAAATGCGCGAGGATGAGCGAAAGCTCCGCGAGCGGCGAAAGGCGCTTGAGACCCGCGTCTCGACCGAACGTCGCAAGGCTGAAACCCGCGAGCGCATCATGCTTGGCGCGTTCATCCTTCACCACCTAGACGAGGATACGCCCACCGGACGCCAGCTTGCCCCGCTCCTGCAACGCGAACTGCCGATGTTCCTGACCCGTGAGCGCGACCATGCGTTGATGGCCCCTCTGCTCAAGCGGCTGAAGGAGAAGGAATGATGGCAGGGCCGCTGGTCGGGGGTGAACGGGGCATAGGCTGCGGCCTGGCTGTCGGCGGCGGTTTCGCCATCCTGCTCGGCACCCAATGGCTGCTCGAAAAGATACTGCCGGTGTCGATCGCCAGCACCATCGCCTGGGCCGCACTGGTCGCCTTCGCGGTGGCCGTCTGGAAGTTCAACCGGCGCTATGGCCGCAACGAGCTGCTCGGCTCTGCTGCATTCGGATCGCGCGCCGATGTGCGCGGCCTGGAAACCAATGGCGGCGATCTGCTCATCGGGCGATCGGCCAAATCCGGCAAGCTGCTCCGTTATGGCGGCCCCGCCCATTTGCTGACGATGGCCCCGACGCGCAGCGGCAAGGGCGTCGGCACCATCATCCCTAATTTGCTAACCCTCGATCGATCGGTGATTTGCATCGATCCCAAGGGCGAGAACGCCCGCGTCACTGCCAGAGCGCGCGCCACCAAGGGCAAGGTCTGGTGCCTCGACCCGTTCGAGGTGTCCGGGCAACCCCCTGCCCGCTACAATCCGCTCGACCGTCTCGATCCCGCCAGCCTCGATCTGGCCGAAGATGCGATGACGCTGGCCGACGCCCTGGTCCACGATCCAGCAGGACAAGGTGGCGAGGCCCATTGGAACGAGGAAGCCAAGGCGCTGATCGCCGGGTTGATCCTCTATGCCGTCGTCCATGAGGATCGCGAGCATCGCACCCTGGCGACGGTGCGCGAGTATCTAACGCTCGCCCCCAAGGGGTTCGCCGATCTGCTCACCCTGATGCAGGACAGCCGCGGCGCCGGTGGCCTGATCGCCCGCGCCGCTAACCGCCAGCTCGGCAAGTCCGATCGCGAAGCCGCAGGGGTGTTGTCCTCGGCCCAGCGCCACACCCATTTTCTCGACAGCCCCCGGATCGTCGCCAGCATGGCCGCGTCCGACTTCACGTTTTCGGGGTTGAAAGAGGGGGTTTCCACGGTGTTTCTGTGCCTACCCCCTGACCGGCTCGATGCCTATGCCCGCTGGCTGCGCCTGCTGGTCGCCCAGGCGCTCACCGACATGGCCCGCTCGCCGGTCAAACCGGCGCGGCCCGTCCTGTTCCTGCTCGATGAGTTCGCCGCCTTGGGCAGGCTCGAACCTGTCGAGCGCGCCATGGGCCTGATGGCCGGATATGGGTTACAGCTCTGGCCGATCTTGCAGGACATGCACCAGTTGCGCGCCCTCTATGGCGAGCGTGCGGGCACCTTCATGTCGAATGCTGGGGTGTTTCAGGCGTTCGGGGTGAACGACCTCGCCACCGCCGAATTGCTGTCAAAGACGCTGGGGCAGGAAACCCTCGAATATCAGACGGCGGGCTATTCCCAGGGCAGCAGGATCGGCGGAGCCAAGCTCACACAATCGGCCAGCACGCACATCAGCGCCCGAAATCTCATGAACCCCGACGAAATCATGCGGATGCCGCCCACCGACCAACTGTTGATGCTCCAGGGGCAGGCCCCGTTGATCGTGGAGAAGATCCGATATTACGATCAGCGCGAGTTTGCTGGGCTGGCCGATCCCGGCTGAGCGACCACAGGGCGCGCGATCGTCGCCGATAGCGCAGCGGAAGGGGAAAGGGGCCGCAACCTTGCCCCCTGATCGTCCTGGACCTCTCAGCACGGCGCTAGGAAGCGCTTGGGCGCTGAACCCGCCCCACTTCCCCCTCGGAAGCCCAGCGACCGTAGGTCGCCCTGTGACGGCATCGCCGTCACGCATCAAACAGCACATTGGCCGTTAGGCCAATTCCATATCCCTCATCCCTAGAGCTGGATTTCTTCTCGCGCGCCCGCAATGATTCTAGATTCTGGGATTCTATGATTCAGGGGGTATCGAACCAATTGATTATAAAGGCATATTTTGGCCTTTCATGAGGAATGGGGTGGGGCATCATGAGGAATGGGGTGCCCTATTGTGAGTTTTGGGGTGGGGGTATTATGAGAAATGGGGTGCGTGAAGTGAGGCCATTTACTTTCTCACCTCATAATACCTTGACCCTGCTCGCACATCGACCGAATGTCCCATCATGGACGGGACAGCCGACACAACTGGTCGCACGATGGAGGTGGCACGGATCGAAAAAGAGCGTGGCTCTGACACGATCGTACAGCCGCGCGAGCTAGTCGAAGTCCGCTACGCGCGGGGGGTTTCCCTTAGCTTGTCTGCGCGCAAGGTGTTCGCGTTGATGATGCACCAAGCCGCTGGCGATGCCTGGCGGGACCAGGAGCATAGAATCGCCAAGCGCATGTTGCGCGGCTCCCACAACTCCAACGATCGCCTTGCCGAGACGATCGACGAGCTGATGGGTATCTTCTTTGCCATGCCTGACAAGGTGGAAGGCGACCATGGGCGGCGCACCTTCCAGATGATCGAAGAGACATTTGAGGGGGGTGAACAGGGGTGGTTGATCTACCGTTTCACCCGACGCGCGCGCGACCTCCTGAAAGACAGCGAAGCCTATGCACTCCTGCACCGGGCAACGGTGCTGGCCTTCGATAGCAAATATGCCCTCGAACTATACCAGCTCGGAGCATTGCTCTACCGACGAGACGTGCCGATCTGGCGCGGCGATGTGGAAACCCTCCGGGCAAAGCTTGGTGTTCCAGAAGGGTCTTACAGCTCTTTCGCCGATCTTCGACGCTTCGTCCTCGATGCCGCAACGGCGGAAATCAACCAGCTTGTGCCGCAGTTCTCGGTGGCATGGGACGTCGCCAAAAGGCGAGGCCGCAAGGTCATCGAGATTGCTATAACCTTCCGCCGCAAGCCGCCGATCGCTGCGGTAGCGGCGGAAGAGGAAAACGAACGCCATCGTGCCGGTCGCCGAGCACGTCGCGATGGCACGGCGGAAACGATACTCGATCCCAGTGCGATCATCGCTGCAACAGCCGCGAATTTGGGCGTGTCTGATGTCTTGCGCTGGCCTGCCGACGATCAGGTGACGGAATTTGGCGCAACGGAGTTGCACGCGATCGGCGTCACCTATGGTGGAGGGCACGCCGTACAGCGGTTGGCAGATCAATATGCGCGGGTGCGAACTGATAAGCGACGCCAGCTCCGGGGAGATGCCCTACGCGAAGATTGGACGACCTGGGTAAGGGGTTGCGCGGAAAAATGGAGTAAACCGTAATGGTTGTCGCTCTTAGGGTTTCGCGATACCCTATAGAAACAGGGACACGTTCCCGGTTGGAAACGGGGGAATAAATTATGGCAACCGTCTCAATGACGAAGGGGGCTGAACTGGCCGGGGTCAGCAAGGGAACCGTCTCAAAAGCCTTAAAATCCGGTCGTCTTAGCTATGCCGAGAAGACCGATAACGGCTATCTTATCGACACGTCCGAACTGTTCCGGGTGTTTCCTCCGAAACAGAAAGAAACGGTTGATGAGGCCCGTTCAGACACCCCTGATGGAAACAGGGAAACCCTAATAAATTCAGGGGGGTTGCAGCGGGAGATTGAACTGTTGCGTGAACAGCTACAGGATCGTGACGGCGTGGTTTCCGACCTACGCCAACGGCTCGATAAATCCGAGGAAGAGCGTCGAGAAGCGCAGGCACGGGTGATCGGATTGCTCACCGGGCCAGAGGCCGCAGAATCGAAACGTGGCTTTTTCGGTCGCCTGTTCGGACGATCGGACGATTGATCCGCTGTCGTAGACTATCGACCGACAAGCCGCGATATGGTTGCCTGGCTGACATTGAACAGCGCGGCGACGGTGCGCTGTGTGTCACCGGCAGCGAGCCTATCCAGCGCCTCTGCCTGGCCCAGTCGGCCCGAAGCTGCGATTTTGGCCAGGTTGAAGAACGAACACTGAACGCTTGATTGATTCTACCAGGACCGTTGCTGACCACCGACCTCGTAGATATCGGCTTCCATGGAGCAATTGTA
>Ga0207914_100703_pt1 | contig 11353 bp, 10 predicted proteins | sample DeeseametaMP2497_FD_184171 | JGI IMG/M metagenome (GOLD analysis project Ga0207914, IMG submission 184171) | Marine microbial communities from East of Antigua and Barbuda, Atlantic Ocean - MP2497 (SPAdes) | ecosystem: Environmental > Aquatic > Marine > Oceanic | place: East of Antigua and... | reverse complement strand
CGGAAAGCGGGAGAGCGAGTTTGAGTAGGGTTAGGGCGGTGCGGGCAAAGCGCCCCGGATCGAGGTCGGGCTTAGCCACCTATGGAGGAAAGACTCTTAGATCTGACCGTGGAAGTTGGAGCGCTCAAACATTTCGTCGAGTTCGTAGAAGGCGTCGGCCAGCATGAGGTTGCCGCGTTTGAAAGTTTCCATCGCTTCTTCAAAGAGGTCGTCTTCTTCTTCGGGGTCTCCGGTGAGAGCCTGCTCTGTGATATCGAGCGCCTCATCGAACAAAAGCGTGACTTCCTTGAGGGATTCGTAGATTTGACGATGATTTCTCTGGAGCTCAACGTTCTCTTCCAGAGTTACCAGCAGAGATTCGTGTTGCTCGCTTTGGATGTCTTGGAGCTCGTGAACCAGTTGCAGAAAGTCTTCACGGCTGAGTTCTCCTTCGCGGTAGACAACGAAGGGTATGGTGAACTCTTTGTACCTAAACAGCTTCTTACTTAACACATTAAGCCTTTCTTTGGTCAGTCCGCTCTCTGGTCAGCCGCTTTTCGATAACAGCCTCGTATCCCTGGTTCCCCGGAACATAGAACGAACCCTCGTGGATCCCGTCTGGAAGATACCGACTTTTCACCGCTCCGTTCTGTTTGTGAGGATTCTTGTAGCCTACGCCGATGCCGTGGTCGGCCGCTCCCTGGTAGCTGCCGTCGCGAAGATGAAGAGGGACTTCTCCCGGACCGTGTCTCTGAAGGTGAGCTTCAGCTTTGAAGAGCGCTTTCAAGCTGTCGGACTTATTGGTGGTGGCGAGGTAAAGCGTCGCTTGACTCAGGTGATATTTGCCCTCGGGGAGGCCGACCCATTCGAAAGCTTGAGCACATGAGTTGACGACCGCGATGGCCGACGGGTCGGCCAGACCGATGTCTTCGGAAGCGGCGATCAAGAGGCGTCGGAAGATGTAGCGCGGACATTCCCCAGCCTGGAGCATGCAGGCCAGCCAGTAGAGAGCGCCGTCGGGCTTGGAGGCTCGTATCGATTTGATAAAAGCCGAGACCAGGTCGTATCGCCGATCACTCGATTTGTGGTAGGCGAGGTTTTGGTCGGTGAGCACACCGTCGAGTCCTTTTTGGGTGAGGGTGAGCGCCCCCGAAGCGGAGTACCCGGCCCGGGTGAGAGCCAGTTCCAGTAAATTCAGGGCGGTTCGGGCGTCACCGTCGGCGCAAGCTGCCAGCACGTCCAGGCAGCCTTCCTCCATCTCCACGTCCAAAGTACCGAATCCCTTTGGGTGCTCGAGGGCTCGGGCCAGGATGGCTTTGATATCGTTGTTGGAGAGTTTCTCCAGTCTGACGACCCGGCAGCGACTCAGCAAGGCTTTGCGTAGCTCGAAGTAAGGGTTTTCGGTGGTGGCACCCAGCAGGCGCAGGCGTCCGCTCTCGATCACGGGCAGCAAAGCGTCCTGTTGAGATTTGTTGAAGCGATGAATCTCGTCGATGAAGAGGAGGTGTCGCCCGGGCTCGTCATCTGCTCTGGCAAAAACCTCTCGCAGCTCTTTCAGCCCTGCTGTAACGGCTGAAAGGACATGGACCCTTTGCCGTGAGGCTTCGGCGACCAGGTGGGCCAATGTTGTTTTCCCGCTACCCGGAGGCCCCCAGAATAAGAAAGAAGTCTTGAGGTCCCCCCGTTCAAAAACTGGCTCCAAGACGTCCTGAAGCACCTTGTGGTGCCCCACGAAATCTTCCAGGCTTCCGGGACGCAGACGAGCGGCCAGCGGTATGCTTGAAGTCGAGGTTTCTGGATCCGGCTCGGGTTGGTCAAAGAGAGAGAGTTCTGTCTGCACTCGAGGTTCTACGACGGGAAAAGAGGTTGTCCCCTTTCCCGGTTCGGGGGTGGAATCTCGCACGATAGGTCAAATAACAGCTCGCAGATGAAGAGTGTCGACCAGCTTTTAAACTCCCTACGAGAACACGGAACTGTAGACTCCGAGGGGTCTTTCACCATCGGGCTGACGGAAGCACGAGCCAAACTTCGAGAATATCAATCGAGTGAGCGAGGACGATATATACTTCATCTCATCTCCGGTGGGATGGCCGCGGAAGCCGATTACGTGCGGATGGAAAGGGATGGGCAGAGGACTCGTATCGTTTTTTCCGGAGCCTACATGGAGGAAGAGGCCCTCGCCCAGGCCTTCGGCGGTACCCTGACCACTTCCGATACGGGAGCCGACGATATGGCCCTCGGCATTCGGGGCGCTCTGGCCGAGGGAGCGGAGGCTGTCGGGTTGCTGGTCGAGCATCCGAAGAAGCCGGGTTTCTGGTGGAGAATCGATTCGGCAGGAGAAGAACGAGGCGCACACCCATCTTCTCAGGCATCCTCCGTGGTCCTGGAGCTCAAGTTCCCGTTTTCATGGAAGGAACGCCTCGGCGGGTTCTTGGCCGGCCTTCGAGGGTACACCGGTTCCAGTCCGGAGGAGAGACTGGTCCAGGAGTTCTGTGACCATTCTCTAGTACCGGTGGAAGTCCGAGGCCAGCGAGTCGACCGGCCTCTGTTCCTACCTGAATCAGCGGTGACGATCCGCATCGGCTCCGGAGTGGATGCGTTGTCTTCACCGGACCTAGCCTTAGAGAGCGACAATGTTCGGGGAGCAATCTGTCTTGCACCGGGCAAAGTTCAGCTCATCATTCGGGGAGTCGCCTACTGCGAGTTGGAAGGCACCGGCTACTCCGGCTTTCTTTACTGCTCCGGGCTCCAGCGCGACGCCACCAGGGAGAAGGTGGTGAGAAACGCCGCCTATCATGCTCTCGAACAGAAGTTGGCGGAGCTGAAGGATGATGCCCTGGAGCTACTGGCTCTCAAGCTGCCCGACCCGAAGTTCGAACTGGTCGACCCGTTTCTTCACCAGTTGTCGGCTTTGCTGTTACAGGAAGAATTGAGTCCCGAGGCTAGTCGGAAACTGCGAGGCTGGATGGAGGAGAAGCTCTCGACCGTGGAACTTGAAGCTGTCCCTCGTCACGCTGCGGGCATATTTCGGCTCTATCAGATGGTGAGATTGGAGTTCTTCGGTAAGATGCCGGTGCAGGTCGAAATGTTGCGGCGTTGCGCTACCGCATTGCGGACCGGACACGCTAAGACGGAAACACGTCTGCAAAAGACTCTCGAGGCGCTCCGGCTCTCCGAACCTGGGCAGACGCTTCTCCACGGATATCTGCTCTTGGGTCTGGGCGCTTACTACAGCACGAAAGACCGGCAAAAAGAAAGTGAAACGGCCTGGTTCAACGCCCTGAAAACCGTATGGGAAGATCCCAGTCCGGAGGCCCAAGAACTCTTTCATACCCACTTGAAGTATCCGGCCGACCATATTTGCGGCGAGGTCGCCTCCGTGCTCACCATGTACAGCAACGAATGGTCCACCTGACGCTCTAACAGAGTTAACATCTTCAAGGGTCCAATCACACCTGGAGAACTACTCCCCCTGATAGTCTGGCCCCAAGAGAGCAAGACTAAGGAGAATGTGCATGGCTATGAATATTGGTGGCTTCAATCCCATCGGCGGATTGGGGTCGTTCGGGATGAACCCTATGATGGGCGGAGGGATGGGTGGCTTCGGACTGATGTCGATGATGCAGATGGTGATGCAGCTTCTTGGGATGTTGATGGGAGGCTTCGCCATGCCGCAGTCGCCGGGAGGTTTCGGCGGCGGTATGCCAGGTGGCGGCGGGGGAGCGCCCGGTTACGGCGGAGGTTCGCCGTTGAACGGCTTCCTCGGAGGTGGCGGAGGCGGTGGTTCATCTTACGGCCCAGGACAGGCTTCTCCCGGGGGAAGCTCTCCGAACACACCTATGGGCTCGGCTGACTCTCCCCTGGGTGGCGGGGGGCCCAGCCAGTTCGACGGTATCATTCAGGAGGCCGCCCAGCAGTACGGAGTAGACCCCAATCTTATCAAAGCGGTCATCAAGCAAGAATCCGGATTCAACCCGAGCGCCCGTTCCCCGGCCGGCGCCGCAGGTCTCATGCAGTTAATGCCCGGGACCGCCAGGTCGCTCGGAGTGCAGAACCCTCTGGACCCTCGGCAGAGTGTCATGGGTGGTACCAAGTATCTGGCCCAGCAGCTCAAGGCCTACAACGGCGATGTCACCAAGGCCCTGGCTGCTTACAACGCCGGTCCTGGGAATGTGAACAAGTATGGAGGGGTGCCGCCGTTCGCCGAGACTCAGAATTACGTTCGGAAGATCACGGCCGATTATGCGGCTCGGCGGGGAGGGTGAAGCTCTCCCGCTAGGAACCGGCATCCGCTCTCTTGAACGCCCTCAAGTGAAATTCTTACTGAGACTTCTATTTATAAGCTTGCTCGCCGGTTTGGCCGGATGTGGTAGTTCGAGCTTTGAGGGGGAAGTGACCCCTCCTATTGCCCCGTTTTACCCCACGGTTTACCGAATCGGTGTCCTCGCACCGCTGGACGCCGGATCGGTGGAGTTTGGTCGCGGCATTCGCAACAGCGTCATCCTCGCTGTGGAGCGATGGAACGCGCAAGCTCAGCCGTTCGGGCCGTTCTTTGAGGTGGTGGCCGTGGACGATTCTTCGGACCCGAACGTCGGTCTGGCCAACCTGCCCCAGCTCCTGAATACGCCAAACCTGGTGGGAGTGGTGGGCACTTACAACTCCGGAGTAGCGACGGCCGTGTTGCCCACCCTGGAGGCAGAAGGCATCCCCCTGCTGAGCCCGGGCAACACGGACCCGGCCCTCACCCTCGGTCCGGACTCCAACAACCCCTCGAGGCCCTTCGACAACTATTTCCGGCTGGTCGCACGCGACGATCTTCAAGGTCCCGCTCTGGCTGAATACGCCTTCTCGAACCTGGGCGTCACACGAGTCGCGATTCTCACGGAGGAGAAGGAAGTTAGCCAAACCCTGGCTTCAAATTTTCAAACTCGCTTTCAGGCGCTCGGTGGCACCATCACGGCCTTAGAGATTGCTCCCGAGGGCACCACAGACTATTCTCTCCTGCTGGGGAATTTGGCCGCCACCAGCCCCGAACTCCTGTTTTATGCCGGCGAGGTACCCAGCGGATCGACCGTGAGAGACCAGGCCACGGGCGCTGGGCTCGCGGTGACTCTGATGGGAGGAGACGGGCTGAACGCCCAGTCCTACATCGATGATGCGACGGTGTCGACCGAAGGCGATGTTGCCAGTGCCCCGGGTGTGGCTGTCGAACTCCTTCCCAGCGGCGCTGAGTTCCTCGCCGATTACCAATCCGCAGGTTTCGCCGAACCCGCAACTTTTTTCGGACCCTATGCCTTCGATGCCGCCAACTTACTTATCCGAGCAACCGTTCAGAACGGTCCGGAATCTCAATCGGTCTTGGCTTTTCTTGAGCAGGTCAACACCATCGGTGTAACCGGGCAGCTAGCCTTCGACCAGTTCGGCGATGCTCTAAACCAGGCGGTGACTCTCTACGTCGTCCGGGCCGATGTGTTCGTGCCCGACGAGGTCGTTAAGCCCTAGAAGGGGGTTTCCAGTCAGCCTTTTAGGTCATCTCTTCTGAGTTAGTCAGTCTTTCACAACCACAAACGAAGTCGCCCCCTGCCGCTCAATCAAGAGAGCCAGATCTCCCTCGGTTCGTGCGACTTCTCTCACGAATTCGTGGGATGAAGCGATAGAGTTGGCACCAACCGCACGGATGAGGTCGCCTCGCTTGAGACCGGCCCGATGGGCGGGAGTGCCCTGAACCACTTCCGTGACCACCACGACCGGCATATTCTCCGGGTCCAGAACATCGGTGACGGCCACGCCGACCCGGGCTCCTTGCTCGGCATCCTCGGGCCACACTCGGTAGGCGAGGGTATCGTCGGGGCGTTCTACTATGCGGATAAAGAGCGTCTTCTCGTGTCCACCTCGAAGAATGGTGAAAGGGACTTCGTCTCCGATAGGCAGGCGAGCCACTTCCCGAAGAAGGTCGCGATCGGAAGAGATGCGATTGTTGTTCACGGCCACGATCACGTCGGTGACTTTCAAGCCCGCAGCTTCACCGGGACCGCTCTGCACCACGGATGATACAAGCGCCCCTGCCGTGTCAGGCTTGAGGGACAGAGCGGACTTTAGGGCCGGTGTCAGGCCTTGAATGCCCACCCCGATGAAGCCGCGTATGACCCGGCCGTCTTTCTGCAGTTGAGCGGAAACTTCTTCGGCAAGGTTGATGGGGATGGAGAAACCGATCCCCTGTCCCCCCGGTACGATGGCGGTGTTGATGCCCACGACTTCACCCTTCGTATTGAACAAAGGGCCACCGGAGTTACCAGGGTTGATGGAGGCATCCGTCTGCAAAAAATCGTCGTAGGGGCCGGTGCCGATGACCCGTCCTTTTCCGGAAAGCACACCTACGGTCACGGTGGCTTCCAGCCCGAAAGGGTTGCCGATAGCCATCACCCAGTCGCCGACAGCCAGGGCGTCGGAGTCGCCCAATCTCGCCTGGGGCAATCCACTAGCGTTTCTGACTTTGAGCAGAGCCAGGTCGGTTTTGGGGTCGGTGCCCACGATATCGGCATCCAATTCCCGACCGTCTGACAGTTTGACGGTGATGGTCTTGGCTCCGTCCACCACGTGGTTGTTGGTCAGCACGTCGCCGTCGGAGGTGATGATCACCCCACTTCCCTGACCGTTGGCCTCCGGGGCCATGGCTCCCGGAAGCTGAGAAGGAAAGCCTTTACGGCTTGGAAGTTGGCGGACCACGGAGATATTGACCACCGAGGGCTTCAGCTCGTGGGCTAGCCTGGCGAAGGTTCCAAGCTCGGTGTTGATCTGTTCCTTGGTCTCTTCGGGCGCTTGTTGGGAGACCGGCTCAGGGGTGGCCGCCCAGAGGCGGTCCATGGGCAGAAAGCCCCAGGCCATGCCCCCGGCAAAAAAGAACAAGAAGATGAGTAAATTTGTTTTAGTCTTCATTTCGCTCGAACATATAACTCCCTTAGCTGAAAAATTGTTGCGTGGACGCGCCTCTCTGTCAACCATTCATTCGGAACCCATTCGGAATCGACTCGTCTATGATGAAGTCTCAAAGGAGGTGTCGATGGTCTTGGTGTCATCCTGTTCCGACGCCCAGTTTAGGTGCAGGAGTTTGTCCGAAAGAGCGGATCGAGCTGTTTCCACGGAATCGAAGCGAGCTTCAGGGTCCTTTTCCAGCATTTTCAGAACGGCTTCCTCCACTTCCGGTGGGATTCTGGGCTCCAGAGCGGAGGGTCGTTCAGGAGCGACTTTCAGATGTTGGTAGAGAAGAATCTCCGGCTTCGGTTGCCGGAAAGGTCGCTGACCGGTCAGGATTTCGTACAACACGATTCCGAGGGAGTATTGGTCGGAGGCGGGCAGCGGTTCGCCGTTGATCTGATCGGGCGAGATATAGGCGGGAGTTCCCATCACCTGGCCCGTCATGGTGAGCACCGTCATTTCGTCGCCCCGAACCAGGCCCAGGTCCATCAGCTTCAAGGTGCCGTCTTCACAACAAAAGATGTTGTCGGGCTTGACGTCGCGGTGAATCATTTTCTGGTCGTGAAGATACTGCAGACAGGAGCCGATCTGTTCCAGGACATCGGATGCCAGATGGGGCGGGTGGTAGTCTCCCGATTTCAGGATCTCCTTCAGGGTCTGTCCTTGCAGAAACTCGGTCACCACGAAGAGCCGGCCTTCCGGGTCGATCCCGTCGGCTTCGTGCCTGAGGAGATGTCTGTGCTGGAGACTTTGCAGGGTGGCCGATTCGCGCAAGAACCGCTTTCGAAAATCCTCTTGCTGCGAGATGTGAGGAAGCAGCGACTTGAGAGCCACAATCTCCCCCCCGGCGGTCCTGGCACGGTAAACTTCCCCCATACCTCCACTTCCAACCTGTTCGATAAGAGTGTAGTCGGAAAACCTGACTTCGGACGGGCCGACCGATGACGCATTCCGTCGCTTCACAACCCATCCGGTGGTCAGGAGTAGACCCGACATGGCCAGAAGAAAGAATTCAAAGCCTACGGCCGACTGAAAGCGCAAAAGGAGTGGTATCGGCAGCTTCAGGGTGTCACTCGGCGGAAACGTCCCGGCCTTACGAAGCTCGTCGTAGGTGGCTGTCTGCCACGAACTCTCCCAAACTTTTCCAAACCAGAGAGGAACGAGGAATTTGAACTGGACCTCCTTTCTCTCACCTTCGAATTCCACTCGGTCCAGATCGATCGCTTTGATTTGGGAGGCCCAGCCCAGGTTCTTCTCCCCATCGCTACCGCGAGTGACGACCTGGGCGTCCGGAGTAACGGAAAACTGGAGCCTCATCATCCCGGACGGAGGGGATTCGGCCCCCGCCGGACAGGTCACCAGCCACGGCAAAAGAAGAAGACAGAAGATGAGGCGGGCGCGAGGCTTGAGCATGGTGGAAACAGTGGCGGTGGCCGCTCTCATCTCCTTAATTCTGGTCCTCTCCCTGGGGTTGATCCCTTCGTTTAAGCTGAGCAACCGAAAAGCTCACCTCAAGCTGCAGGCCGGTCGACTGGCTCAGTCGGCTCTGGACAACGAGCGCTCCAAGCCGTTCGCGGAGGTGGCGAGCAAAGCCTCCGAAACGACGACGGTAGACGAGCAGCCGTACGAGGTCGTGGTCACAGTGAACCCGGGAGACCAGCCCGATACCACCAAGATTGTCAGGGCTACCGTAAGTTGGCAATGGAAGGGCGCACGCAACGAGGTGTTTCGTGAAACGCGCTTGGTGAATATCCCTCGATGAAAGTCTCACGTCGCGGCCTGACCCTGCCGGAAATCCTGGTAGGGCTCTTTTTGGCCGGCATCTTCACCCTTCTTCTCTACCGGCTGCTCCAGACAGGCTATCGCGTAGGTCACGAGGAGATCTCTCGGTCCTCGAAAGAGCAGTCTCTGCAGATGATGGCGAGTACCCTGGTGTCGGATTTGAAGAACTCCACGCCCGGTGGAATTTCTCTGGCGGCGTCCGGCGAAGCGCTGGCAACCCACCCTGTTGAAACCGTGACCGAGGGAGGTCGGCTGGTCTATGAAGACCGACTCTGGTTGTGGAGATATCTCAGCGACGAGAAGCGTTTGGAAAGGGTCGAGATCCTCTCTGTCGAGGGCCGTCCGTTCGATGCCAACGCCTTGCGACTCAGTCCCGGCGAGTTGGCGGGTCTTGTCGAGGAGAGACGAGTCAGTCGTAGCCTGGACGGAGTGACGGAGTTTCGGGTGGAGAACCCCACCGGCACGGAGGTACCGCTTGTGGGGTCGCCGCTCTCCGTACGGGTCGAAGTTGAGATTCCGGAAGCCGGCACTCGGAAAGAGCTGAGCTTCCAGACTCTCGTTCACATCCGAAGCGCGGGACTCTAGTACCTTTTCCATTCTCTCCAAAGCAGAACCCGAGACCGCGAGGTGTGTTCGGAGAGAAGGTTATTGAGATTGAAGGTGAGTTCGAATTCGTCTTGTTCGGAGTCCACCAGGTCGACCAACCCCTCTCTGAGAGCATCGCGAATCCACCCTTCGAGATTTCGGGTGTAGTCGGCATTGGTACCGGGGGCGCTGGCATCAACCAGACCCTCGACCAGTTTGTCGGCAAGCTCCTTGGTAGCGTCCGGGTCGGTTGGATCGAAGCGGAATTTCTTTTCGCTGATGACGAGTGCGGGGGCGTTCCCGGGATTGCCGTCGTCTCGAGGCCAGGTCTTCGGTTCGTGCTCTTGGAAGCCGTTGCGCTTCTGCTTTTTTGTGGGCGCCGCGTTGGATAGGTAGATGTCGAAGTCTACCAAAAAGTGGTTGGCGGACTCCGGGTCTCGTCGAAGAGCCAGGCTGTATCCCCAGGTACGTTCATTGGCTGTTGAGATCGAGCCCAGTCCGGTGTTCTCTTTCACAAACCCCTGAGGCCCACGTAGATTGAGAGAGACCCCGGCCGGGTCATACACCATCCGGACGTTGTCGAGTTTCACGGACCCCGCCTTGCCCCGCTTGCCGTTCACAACCAACGCCCCCACCACCGTGATATCCCTTGTCTCCACGTCGCCTTCGCTGTAGATCAAGCCTTTAAAATAGTCGCCTTCCGGAGAGCGCGCCTTGAGAACGATGTCGCCGCTGGCGGCCAGAGCGATCTGGTCTGAGCCGGTCACATCGCTTCCCCCGTCGGCCACCGTCACGTCTCCGTCGACCAGCACAAAACCGGTGCCGGTGATCGCTCCGCTTACATCGAGCGCTCCCTCCACGCAAAGCACCGAGCCGTTCAGGTCGAGATCTCCCGAGATGGAAAGCGGTCGCGGACTATGAGCGAACCACCCATCGACCAGGGTGACGTCGCCACCGTTGTTTTCCACGGGATAGGCGGTTCGGGTAAGAGTGTCCATTTTGGCCGCGAGATCCAGTTCGGGGATCTCCTTAGGAGCGGATTGGGGAAGAATCTCACCGGCCACGTTGGACCCCGGATCAACGAGAATCGCTCCGGCCGCCCCCACCGACCCGTTCACGTACGAACTGCCTGCAAGATGAACCGAATTTCCTGCGGAGCCGGAGAAAAGGTTGGCGGGAAGTTTTTGGGCGGGCTCGATCGCGCTCGGGTCGCCACCCTGGTAGGCCGAACCGAGAGCGACACCTGTCAGATAGAGCCCCGACGCCTCCACCGGGCCGCTGGCGATCAGACCCTCGGGAAAAGGCGGAACGTGGTAGATGCACTCGACCCACTGCTCCACCTCGCCGACCCGACCTCGAGCGACCAGATGGACCGAGTTTTCCGGCACCGTGCGACCTCTGGCTCCGATCGGTGAAATCTCTCGATTAGGATCGAGAAGCCGGTAGGTCGAATAGTCGTCGGGAAACTCCGAAGAAAGAAAAGTGACGATCCCTTCCGCGTCCTGAAGCCCGGCGACCGAGACCTCCACTCGACCTTCCGGGAGCGGTTTGAACTCATTCTCGGCCAGAAGCGCGATAGTTTCAGCCAGCGCCGCCTCGGCCAGATTTCGGGCGTGCTCGGTGGATTCGATTCTGCTCACGGCTTGGAGATGGTTCAGGGTAGCCGAGACCGCACTGAACAAAATCAGCGCTAAAACAACCAGGCAGACCATCACGACGCCGAGCGAAAGTCCCCGCGACCGTCTCACAACGTCTCCGCCAGTTTGATAATGGGCAACAGGCAGCCGAGCGCAAACGTAGCCACGCAAACACCGAGAACCGCGAGCACAAGCGGCTCCACCAGTTTTGTGACGGTCTCGATTCGTTGACCGGTCTCGCAGGCCAAGAGGTCGGCGACTCGATTCATCATGGCCGGCAGCGAGCCGCTCTCCTGGCCGACTTCCACAGCCTGCCCGGCCAGAGGCGGCAGAAACCTTCCCGCGGCCAGAGCTTCGGCCGTGGTGGCACCGTCCAGAAAAGCTTTCTGAATCTC
>Ga0207914_100695_pt1 | contig 11507 bp, 10 predicted proteins | sample DeeseametaMP2497_FD_184171 | JGI IMG/M metagenome (GOLD analysis project Ga0207914, IMG submission 184171) | Marine microbial communities from East of Antigua and Barbuda, Atlantic Ocean - MP2497 (SPAdes) | ecosystem: Environmental > Aquatic > Marine > Oceanic | place: East of Antigua and... | reverse complement strand
GAGCCGGTCGAGCACCCGGTCAACCCGACGACGCTTCACAGCACGTTGCCGTTTCGCTTCTCCCGCGGGCCGGAGCGGGTGCACACCACCCCCGCCCCACTGCTCGGCCAGCACAACCGCGAACTGCTCCGGGAGATCGGGCTCGACGACGCCGACGTCGACCGGCTCGAAGCCGAAGGCATCATCGGAAGCTCGCCGGCCCGCTAGCCTCACAGTCCATGACGATCACGCCGTCTGACATCCTGCTGACCGGTCGCGTCGCGGTCGTGACCGGGGGAGGGGCGGGTATCGGCCGCGGAATCGCCGCGGGTCTGACGGCATTCGGGGCATCGGTGGCCATCTGGGAGCGGGATCCGCAGACCTGCGCCGCGGCGGCGGAGGCGGTCGGGGGGCTGGGCCTGACGACCGACGTGCGAGACAGCGAGGCCGTCGACGCCGCGCTCCAGCGCACCGAACAGGAACTCGGCCTGGTGTCGATTCTGGTCAACAACGCCGGCGGTACCTTCAACTCGCCTCTGCTGGACACCTCCGAGAACGGCTGGGATGCGTTGTATCGCAGCAACCTCCGCCATGTCCTGCTGTGCACGCAACGAGTGGCCCGTCGTCTTGTCGACACGGGGAACCCGGGCAGCGTCGTCAACATCACCTCGATCGAGGGCGCTCGCGCAGCTCCCGGGTACGCCGCCTATGCGGCCGCCAAGGCGGGCGTGATCAACTACACCAAGACCGCGTCCTTCGAGCTGGCGCCCCACCGCATCCGGGTCAACGCGCTGGCACCGGACCTGACGATGACCGAGGGCCTGCGCGGGTTGGCCGGAGGTGACCTCGACGGCGTCAGCGGCGGAATCCCGATGCGCCGTGCCGGGCACGTCGACGAGATGGCAGGGGCGGCGGTGTTTCTCGCCTCGGACATGGCGTCTTATCTGACAGGACAGACCATCCACGTCGACGGTGGCACCGAGGCCGCCGGCGGTTGGTACTTCCATCCGGAGACGGGCGAGGCCACCCTCGGGCCGGGGTGAGGGTCACGCGTCCGGGGACGGGTCTCCCAGCTTGCGGCGGATGGCTCCCCACGGATCGGCGTACTGCCCCGGCTGCTTCCAGTAGGCCCCGCGGCGCTTCAGCAGCGCACGCACCAGCGGTGCCAGCAGAGGGAGAACATACCTGGACGCCCCGGCCTGCGCGCGTGACTCCTCCAGCATGTCCTGCCACGAATAGTGCTGGAACTGCAGCGCTTCCTGCGCTCGGGCGGTGTCCATCCAGTCGGTGACGAACCAGTCGTCGTCGCTGTTCGGGTCACCCTTGCGGCCGGGCACCAAGCCGCCCTTGAGGCCGCGGGACTCGGCCAGTGCCTTGCCGACCTCGCCCTGCACTCGTCGGTGGGAGTCGTCTCCGGCGATCAGCAGGATCTCACCCACCACGTCGGCGGTCGTCGCGGCGGCGAACGCCCACGCGACGTCACGAACGTCGACACTGTGCAGTCTGCCGTCGGTGGGCAGCAGGCTCTCGAAGTACAGCGCGTCAGAGGAGAACGGGATCGCCTTGGGATCCGTGCTGAGGACCCCACCGAGTCGCAGCACGACCCACGGAAGCGACGACGCTCGCACGATCTCCTCGGCCTGCGCCTTGTGGGCGCTGTAGAGGTCGGAGTGCTTCAACGGCATGTCCGCGGTCACCGGTCCGGTCGCGCGGTGCGGATTCCGCGAGCCGAAGACGGCGTTACTGGACGCCTGTACGAACCGCGGTGGCTCCGGCTGCGATTCGGCGATCTTCACCAGGGTCGCGGTCGCGTGGACGTTGACCTTCCGGGCCAGCGATCGGTTCTTGTAGATCCCCGGAGGGATGATCGCGGCCAGGTGGATGATGACCTCGGGGGCCACGTCGGCAACCAACTCCGCGGTTTGCTCGGCGTCGGTGAGGTCGACCCACCGTGCGGTGACCCCCGCCGGCAGTGTCGCCTGCGCCTCGCGGTTGGCGGGGCTGCCCAAGTCGGCGACGACGACGGTGCGTCCGAGCTTCGCCAGTCGCCGTACCGTGGCCGATCCGACCAGCCCGAAACCTCCGGTGACTAGGACCGTACCCGGCATCAACACCCCCTACCTGCGGATATGACATTCTCCGAATTCGAGAGTAGCATATCCATCTACCATGTCCGACGAGCCGGCCGAGATGACCAAGTGGGATCCCGGTTTCACCCGCCAGATCACCAGCTGGGTGGGTCCGGTGATCAAACGATACTTCCGTGCGGAAGTCCGCGGCATGGATTGCCTGCCCGCCGCCGGCGGTGCGCTCGTCGTGTCGAACCACTCGGGCGGCATGCTCACCCCTGACGTGTTGGTGTTCGCGCCGCAGTTCTACGGACACTTCGGCTTCGACCGACCGCTCTACACCCTGGCGCACTACGGCGTGTTCATGGGGCCGCTCGGTGATTACCTGCGCAAGGCGGGTGTGATCGAGGCCAGCCGCGAGAACGCGGCGGCAGCATTGCGATCGGGCGCGGTGGTGCTGGTGTTCCCCGGGGGCGACTACGACTCGTACCGCCCGACGATGACGGCGAACGTCGTGGATTTCAACGGCCGCACCGGATATGTGCGTACCGCTGTCGACACGGGCGTGCCGATCGTGCCGATGGTCTCCATCGGCGCACAGGAAACCCAGCTGTTCTTGGCCCGCGGCGATTCGCTCGCACGCCGACTCGGCCTGACCCGCGCGCGGATGGAGATTCTGCCCGTGAGCGTCGGCTTTCCCTTTGGGCTCTCGCTGCTCGTCCCGCCCAACCTCCCACTCCCGGCGAAGATCGTGACCCGCGTCCTGGAGCCGATCGACGTGGTCGCCGAGTTCGGCGAGAAGCCCGACGTCGATGAGGTCGATGGGCACGTGCGGACCGTCATGCAGGCGGCACTGGACGATCTGGCCCGCAGCCGCCGATTCCCCATACTGGGCTGAGCATGGCGGGTGCGTGGGGCTTGGTCGGGACGCTGTGGCGTGCCCGGCTCATTGCGCCGATGCGTCCCGACCGGTACCTGCGCATGGGGTTGGCGATGCGCCGTGCCGGCCTGACTGCCACCGTCGGCTTTGCTGCCGCGGCCCAGCGCTGTCCCGACCGCCCGGGCCTGATCGACGAGCACGGCTCCCTGACCTGGCAGCAGCTCGACGACCGTTGTGACGCACTCGGTGTCGCGCTGCAGCAGACCGATTCGGGGTCCGACCTACCGCCGACCGTGGCGGTGATGTGCCGAAACCATCGTGGCTTCATCGAGGCGCTGGTCGGCGCCAACCGGATCGGTGCCGACGTCCTGCTGTTGAACACGTCGTTCGCCGGGCCCGCCATGGCCGAGGTGATCGAGCGGGAGAGCGCCGGCAGGCCGATCACCGTGATCTACGACGAGGAGTTCACCGACACCGTCGAGCGGGCGCTGCGCGACATTCCGAACGCCACGCGGATACTGGCCTGGACCGACAGCGCCGACAGCACCGACGGAACCGACAGCACCGACGTAACCGGCAGCGCCACCGCCACAGTCGACTCGCTCATCGAGGCTCACCTCGGCCGACGGCCGCAGCCTGCCAGCCGCAAGAGCGACGTGATCCTGCTGACCTCCGGCACCACCGGAGCGCCGAAAGGCGCCAAACGATCTGCAGGCAGCGGCGGCGCGGGCGACCTGAAGGCAGTCCTCGACCGCACCCCGTGGCGCGCCGAGGAGCCGATCGTCATCGCCGCGCCGATGTTTCACGCGTGGGGCTTCTCGCAGCTGCTGTTCGCCGCGCTGCTGGCCTGCCCGATCGTCACCCGCCGCAAGTTCGATCCGGAGGCCACGCTGGCGCTGATCGACCGGCACCGGGCCACCGGTCTGGCGGTCGTGCCGGTGATGTTCGACCGCATCATGGACCTACCCGACGACGTGCGAAACCGGTACAGCGCCAAGTCGCTTCGATTCGCCACCGCGTCGGGCTCGCGGATGCGCCCGGACGTGGTCACCGCCTTCATGGACCAGTTCGGCGACGTCATCTACAACAACTACAACGCCACCGAAGCGGGCATGATCGCCACCGCCACCCCCGCAGACCTGCGCGCTGCGCCGGACACCGCGGGTCGACCCGCCGACGGTACCGAACTTCGCATCCTCGACGCCGACCACCGCGAAGTGGGCGACGGAGAGGTCGGTCAGATCTTCGTGCGCAGCTCGACGCTGTTCGACGGATACACCTCGGGTGCCACCAGGGACTTCGACCACGGTTTCATGGCCTCGGGGGACATGGGATACCTCGACGCGGCCGGCAGGCTGTTCGTGGTCGGTCGTGACGACGAGATGATCGTCTCCGGCGGGGAGAACGTCTACCCCATCGAGGTGGAGAAGGCCCTCACTGCCCATCCGGGCGTGGCCGAAGCGGCGGTGCTCGGTGTGGACGACGAGCAGTACGGCCAGCGGCTCGCCGCGTTCGTGGTACTCGACAAGGGGGCGTCCGTCGAGGTAGACGAGCTCAAACAGCACGTCCGTGACAACCTCGCCAACTACAAAGTCCCACGTGACATCACACTGCTGCCGGCGTTGCCGCGCGGCAGCACCGGCAAGATCCTCCGCAACGAGCTGCGCAACCGGTGAGGCTAACTCTCGGCCGGCGCCGGAGCCATCGCCGAGTCCACGACGCCGGGGACAGGTAGTCCGCAGGCCCGACGTAACTCCCCGAACGCGTGCACCATCGCATCCGTGGCCTCGTGTGGATCGTCGAAGGTGGCGTCGTCGGACAACACCGCGATGTCGACCTGATCGACATAGCTCCACACCGTCATGTTGAACGCACTACCCGCCGACAGCACACCCACCGAGTAGATTTCAGTGACCGGCGCGCCGCCGATGTGTCCCCGCCTCCGCGGGCCCGGCACGTTGGACACCGCGACGTTCATCAGCCGGTTGTGGTCCGCACGCTTGGCCTGCAGACGAAACAGCGTCGGAGCAAGCGGCGGCGGTAGATACTCGAGCATGCGGCCCTGCAGCGCAGGCCCGAGCAGATCGTTGTCCTCCTTGGCGCGGGCGGTCGCCAGCGACGTCAGCCTCACCCGTTGCATCGCGTCGTCGATGTGCACCGGCAGCGAGACCATCATCCCGCCGATTTCGTTGCCCGTGACCCGCTGCGCGGACTTGTCGATCGCGACGGGTACCGTCGCCAGGATGGGACGGTCGGCCCGCCCGTCATAGCGCAACAACAACTCGCGCAGTCCACCAGCGGCAACGGCCAGCACGACGTCGTTGAACGTCACGCCCAGGTGCTTGGCGGTCTCCTTGACCTCGGCCAGCGACAGAGACGCCGTCGCGAATGTGCGGACCGGCGATACGACGTGGTTGAGGAACGTGGGCGGTGCATTGAAGGGTCTGGCCAAATCCGGATGAGCGCGACGCTGGCGGGACCGCCGCCGCAGCCGGGAAATTCCTCGCGCCGCATCGGCGAGCAGTCCCGGTAACTCGGCGATGTTCTGAAAGTGGTCCAGCTGGGCTTCTTTGAGTAGTTGGCCGTCGGACGGCGCCTCACAGCCGGCCGGGGGATCATTGCGTTCGTCCTGCTCGTCGCCGGCCAGATCCATGAGCCGGGCAAGAAGGTTCGCCGACGCCACCCCGTCGGCGAGGGTGTGGTGCACCTTCCCGATCAGGGCGAACCGCTTACCGGCCATCCCCTCGGCGAAGTGGAATTCCCACAACGGCTTGCTGCGGTCCAGCGGCGTGCTGGCGATCTCGCCGATCACCCGGTCGAGTTCGCGGCGCCCGCCGGGGGCGGGAACCCACACCCGACGCAGGTGATAGTCCAGATCCACCGGACAGTCCTGCAGCCACATCGGGTGATGCAGGTGCCATGGTATGTCGACCAGCCGGTAGCGCAGCGGGTCCAGCAGATGCAGCCGGCGCGCTACCGTCCGGCGGAAAGCCTCGAACCCGTACGGTGCTCCGTCCTCGTCGGTGTACCGCGACGCATCGAGTATCGCGACCTTCAACGTGTGGGTGTGCAGATTCGGGGTCTCGCTGTACAACAGCATGGCGTCCATGCCGTTGAGCCGCTTCATGGACAGACATGCAACCACCCGAACGCCATGATCACTGCGAATTCGGCGGAATGCGTCAGCCGCAGAGGGTGTCCAACGCGTCCGATGTCTCCAGGTCGACGAACGCCGCCGCGTAGCGCTGTGCGAAGGCCAGGCAGATGTCGGCACGTTGCCACGCGTCACCTCCGGACAGCGTGGCCATCCAGATCGCCAGGCCGTGCGCCACCGATGCACGGTAGGCGAGCCAGATGTCCTCCGCCGAAGGCAATTCCTCGGCGGGTAGCTCCAGCGCGTCGCGGTACTCGCCGAGCAGCTCTCGCTCCGCGTCTCGGCGGGCCTCGACGGTCAGCGCACCCTGCACGAAATAGCCGAGGTCGAGTCCGAAGCTTCCCCGCCGCACCATCTGCCAGTCCAGGAACCCGACGCCGTCCCCGGGTAGCACATAGGTGTTGCCGATGTGTGGATCGCCGTGCAGCAGAGTCGGTGCCGACGTGAGCAGCGACCCGATATAACGTGCCCACACGTCGATGAACAGATCCGAGCCGGACAAAGCGATGATCTCTGCGGGAACAGTGTCGCCCAACCGTTCGTGCGCGATGTGCAACGGGGCGTACTCCAGTCCGGCGAAGGCGACGAACGGCTCGACCCAGCCCAGGGCGGGGTGCGCGGTGACCCGCTGTCCCCAGTATCGGCTGTGCAGTCGCGCCAACCCCTGCACTCCCGAAGCCGCCTGCGCGACGGTCATCGGTCGGGTGGAATCGCGAGGGTCCGCTCCGCCCGCGACGACGTCTTCCATCACCATCAGGAAATCGCGGCGCTCCTCGTCGATGACCGCCGCGTACACCGCGGGGTGATCGAGCGGCAACGTCACACCGCACGAGAACAGCCGCGGTTCGTGATACAGCCCGCTGGTCAGCGCGACCAGATCGGCGTGCGCCGGATCGACCGCCTTGGCGAACACCGTCGCCGGCCCTGTGCCGGCGGAGTATGTCACCGCCAGCCGGGCCCGGCGATTGGTACCGTCGTCGCGGAGCGCGACTCGGACGTCACCGACCTGCTCCGGGAAAGTGCTGCGCCAGAACCGAAGTCATCCAGACCGGCGTGATCGCATCCCAGCCGTCCGGTATGGACAACTCCGCCGACGTCGTCACTTCAGGCAGCTGCCGCCGTCCACCGGCAATGTCACACCCGTGATGAAGCGTGCCTCGTCGGAGGCGAGGAAGAGTACGGCGTTGGCGATGTCCTCGGGCTCCACCCAGCCGATCGGCAGGGTGTGCATGAGCTGGCCGACCACCTTCATGTCTTCCGGGCCGGGATTTTCCAGATCGGGACGGAACAGCTTCATCGTGGGCTCGTTCATGAACAGCGGGGTGTTCACGTTGGTCGGATGCACCGAGTTCACCCGGATGTTCTGCGCCCCGAGCTCGACGGCGAAGGTGCGCATCAACCCGACCACCCCGTGCTTGGCGGCAACATAGTGCCCGGTGTGCGGGTAGGCCTTCAGGCCGCCGACCGAGCTGGTCAAGATGATTGAACCGCCGTTGCCTCCGGCAAGGATGTGCGGCACACCGGCTTTCACCGTCTTCCACACCCCGGACAGGTTGACCCCGATCATGTCGTCCCAGTCGGGCTCGCCGGTCTTGTCGAGCGTCTGACCGCCGTTGCCGATACCGGCGTTGGCGACGATGATGTCGAGCTTGCCGAACTCCTCTACACCGGCGTCGACGGCGGCCTTGAGCGCGTCGTAGTCTCGGACGTCGACCTCCGCGGTGTGGATTCGGCCTCCGGCGTTCTTGACCATATCCGCGGTTTCGGCCAGGTCCTCCGGTGACGACAGGGGGATCAGTACGCTGTCGATCTGCCTGCAGATGTCGACGGCGATGATGTCGGCGCCCTCCTGGGCCATGCGCACGGCGTGCGCCCGTCCCTGACCACGCGCCGCGCCGGTGATGAACGCGACTTTGCCTTCTACCCGTCCTGCCATGATGTGTGGTCCTTCTGATCGATGTGGTGGTTGACGTCAGGAAACGAAGGTGGGCATGGCCTGCCAGCCCCGGACGGCGGCGGTCTGCGACGGCGCAGCGTTCGCCCAGTCGACGTCCCACTCCGGGAACCGCTTGAGAATCTCCTCGAGCGCGATGCGGCCTTCGAGCCGGGCCAGCGCATTGCCCATGCAGAAGTGAGTGCCGGCACCGAACGTCATGTGCGAGCGCTGTTCCCGGTGGATGTCGAAGACGTCACCGTCGGGCGGGAAGCGGCGGTGGTCCCGGTTGGCCGCGCCGACCAACATCAACATTGCCGAGCCCTCGGGCACCGTCTGTCCGTAGTAGGAGACGTCGCGGTTGACGTAGCGCGCGATCTGCAGCGCCGGTGGCTCCCACCGCAGGATCTCTTCGATTGCCTGCGGGATGAGGCCCGGGTTCTCGGCGAGTTCGCGCCGTTGGTCGGGGTAGTCGGCCAGCGTCTTTCCGGCCCACCCGATCAGGCGGGTGGTGGTCTCGGCTCCTGCGGTGGCGACCACCGTCAGATACATCAGCAATTCATCGCGGCGCAACCGCCGCACTGTTCCCGTCTCGTCGGTGAACTCGGCGGTCAGCAGGTCGGTCATGATGTCGTCGGAGGGATGCTCTGTGCGGTAGTCGATGAACTCGGCGAACACCTCACCGGTCGCCAGCAGGTCGATCTGCTCGTTCATCAATGTCGCCTCACCGTGGTCGGCGACGCGGCGCTGGTGCTCCTCGGGAATGCCGAGGAGCATGCCGATCACGCGCATGGGCATCTGTTCGCCGAGGTCGTTGACGAAGTCGAAGCGCCCGGATCCCACCAGCGGATCCAGGCAGCGTGCGGTGAACTCACGGATCTGCGGTTCGAGCGCCAGCACCTTGCGCGGGGTGAACATGCGCGACAGCAGATTGCGGTGGATGTTGTGAATCGGCGGATCCTCGAAGATCAGCGTGCCGGGCGGGATCTCCATGCCGGACTTGATGATCTCGAGGAGCGCTCCTCGTCCGGAGATGAAGGTGTCGTGATCGATGACGGCTTTGTTGACATCGTCGAATCGGCTCAAGGCGTAGAAGTCGTGCTTGTCGTTGTAGTACAGCGGTGCTTCTTCACGCATCCGGGCGAACACCGGGTAGGGGTTCATGTTCAGTTCGACGCTGTACGGGTCGTAGTACAGCTCGTCGACCGTCGAGGCGCCCGGTAGGTCGGAGTTCTCGGCGCTGATCGTCACAGGTGTCCTCTCGCTGGACCAGTCTTGGCGTAAGACATCAGGCTACGATTTGTCTCACAACTCTGGCATCGCCGCCATGCGCGTGTCAATGCCCGACTCTTTTCCTGCAAGTTCGGCTCTGCGAAGGGAAGAATGACCTTCTCGAACACGAAAGTGCTGCCGCACAAACCAGCGCAGCACTCAGCGGGAGCGCGTTAGCGCAAACGGAATTCTAGCGAACGGAGAGTGGGATTCTCGCTTATTCGGCGGCGAAACCGTGCGAGCAGAAGTCCCACACCTCATCGGCCGTGATGGGATGGGTGGCGCCGTCTTCACCGTCGCTGCTGGACTGCGCCACGAACATCACCGTCTGCATCGTCATGGCGGCCATCCGCTTCGGATTGATGCTTTCCCGCAGCTGGCCGGCGTCGCTGGCCTCCTCCATCAGCTCGGTGAGCAGTGCGAGCAGCGGGGCATGAGCGATCTTGACCTCGGACGGGTGCGAGACCAGCAGTCGTGGGGCGAAATCGGTGAACAGCGGGCGTTTGGCAGACGGGTCGGGGCGCGACGACTCGAACAGCAACTTGACGGCCACCTCGAGGCGTTCGAGAGGGTCGGCCTGACCCGAAGTCGCGGCCCGGATCTGGTCCGCGGACCGACTGAGGGCGTCCTCGAACAGCGCGAGCAGGAGCTCATGCTTGCCGTCGAACTGCAGGTAGAAGCTGCGCAACGACTGCCGGGACCGGTCGACGACTTCCTGGACGGTGAAGTCGGTGCTGCCCTTCTCGATGATGATCGCCTGCGCGGCGTCGAGGAAGCGCTGCACGCGCTGAGCTGCCCGCAGCTTGGCGGTCTTGATGGAGCGCTCGACCGCCCGTTGCTTCCAGGCGGGCTCCTCGCTGGGACTGGTCACCGGCGACTCGACTGCAGGCCGACTGGGGAGAACATGAACTGACTGTACCGGAGAACGCCTTGCCATAGCGGTCCGCGACCCCCTCTCGGCCCACGTGTCAGAGATTGTAACTTCCTCATCCTGAGAATAGTATTCTCATTTTCGAGATAACAGAAGGCCCTCGAGGATAGTCGGACGAGACACGCTCCACTCAACCGTCGTGTGCGCGCCGGCATTCCCCACGCGGTCTGTCGCGCCACCCGTGGTACCCGCCCATGTCATCCCCAACCCGTCTGGAGGACGCACCCGTGTACATCGACTACGACGTTGCCGACAGGATCGCGACCATCACGCTCAATCGTCCCGAGGCGGCCAATGCCCAGAATCCCGAGTTGCTCGACGAACTGGATGCGGCGTGGTCCCGCGCGGCCGCCGACAGTGAGGTGTCGGTGATCGTCCTGCGGGCCAACGGCAAGCACTTCTCCGCCGGACACGACCTCAAAGGCGGGGGACCGGTGCCGGACAAGATCACGCTCGAGTTCATCATCGAGCACGAGGCGAAACGCTATCTCGAGTACACGCTGCGGTGGCGCAACGTCCCCAAGCCGTCGATCGCCGCCGTGCAGGGCCGGTGCATCTCCGGCGGACTGTTGTTGTGCTGGCCGTGCGATCTGATCGTCGCCGCTGACGATGCTCAGTTCTCCGACCCGGTGGTGTTGATGGGCATCGGTGGCGTCGAATACCACGGGCATACCTGGGAACTGGGGCCCCGAAAGGCCAAGGAGATCTTGTTCACCGGCCGGGCCATGACCGCCGACGAGGTGCTGAGCACAGGCATGGTCAACCGCGTGGTGCCGCGGGACCAACTCGACACCGAGACGCGGGCGTTGGCCGAACAGATCGCCAAGATGCCGCCGTTCGCGCTGAGGCAGGCCAAGCGGGCGGTCAACCAGACGCTGGACGTGCAAGGCTTCTACGCTGCCATCCAGTCGGTCTTCGACGTGCATCAGACAGGGCACGGCAACGCGTTGTCCGTCGGTGGCTGGCCGGTCCTGGTGGACCTGGAGCAGATGAAGGCCGCCAACACCAGCTAGGTGCTCGCGGGAGGTGTCAGAGGACGGCCAGGCGGGGCGCCGAGCCGCGCGCCCGTAGGCCGGCACCGGCCCTGCGGGTCAATTCCCTTGAGCTGCCGAGCAACCCGTCGAGGACCAGCGCGCGTTTGACATGATGCTGCAGCGCGTGTTCCTCGGTGAAGCCGATACCGCCGAGCACCTGCTGGCAGTGTTTGGCGGCCGTCAGCGCCGCCTTGCCGGCGGCGGCCTTGGCCAGCATCGCGGTGAGGTCGGGGCTCTCGATCCCGGGTAGACGCA
>Ga0207914_100693_pt1 | contig 11531 bp, 8 predicted proteins | sample DeeseametaMP2497_FD_184171 | JGI IMG/M metagenome (GOLD analysis project Ga0207914, IMG submission 184171) | Marine microbial communities from East of Antigua and Barbuda, Atlantic Ocean - MP2497 (SPAdes) | ecosystem: Environmental > Aquatic > Marine > Oceanic | place: East of Antigua and Barbuda... | reverse complement strand
TCGAAGCAGTTCCTGGCCATCGGCTTCCAACACCGTGACCGGGTCGTCGAAAGGAAAAAGTTCAAAGACTTTCCCCGCCTTGAGTGGGCCGGGTTCCATGGAGAATCGCACCCCGCCGCGATTGTAGAGGGCGACGTCGGTGCCGGCCTGGCGACGAAAGACGTCGGAAATGTAGTTGCCGAGGGGCGTGTCGTAGGAGTCCTCCGGCGCCTCTTTGCTGATTTCCTCGGTGACGGTGGCGAGGGTCGTCTCGAGAAGCGGTCGCAGTTCGGCGGCGAACTTCTCTACCACACCGTGGGCCGCCGGTTCGGGCTCGGCGGCTGAACCGGCGGAGAGAAGCCGGCTTTCGAGGACGGTCAGGCTGTCCGATTCGGTATCAACCTCCACTCGAACGACCCCAAGATACTGCCCGTAGCAGCCTGCTTGAACGATCGGTACGCCGTTTTCATAGACGGCCTCGGGGAGGGGCGTATGAGAATGACCACCCACAATCAGGTCTATACTCGGTATCGCTCGTGCCAGCGACTTGTCCTCGTCGACGCCGATGTGGTTTAGGCAGATCAGGACATCGTGTTCGTCGAGCACCGGTAAAGTGGCCTCTACTGCCGCGGAAGGCTCCAGAAACAGCCAGTCTTCGGTGGCTTTCAAAGGGGCACGTCGCGGCGTGTCGGGGGCCACCAAGCCTACGACGGCCAGTCTCACCCCGTTTCGCTCAAGAACGGTCCAGCCCGGGTAAGGTGGCGCGTCTCCGTCCTCTCTCACCAGATTGGCGCACAGCACGGTGGTGTTCATCTCCCGGGTGAGCGCCTTCATCTTTTCCTTGCCCCAGTTGAACTCGTGATTGCCGAGGACCACCGCATCGTAGTTCATGAGATCCATGATCTCGGCTGTCGGTAGACCGTGGAAAAGCCCGGAAAGAGGGGTCCCGAGAGAGGTGTCTCCGCCATCGAGAAGCACGACTTGGCCCGGATGCTCTCGACGAAACTCCTCGACCAGGGTGGCGATCTGCTCCAGCCCTCCGCCCTCGTAGCTCTCCACATATCCATGGATATCGTTGGTATGGAGAATGTACAGCTCTCTGGTCTCGGCCGAAACCAAGACAGTGGTCAGGACCAGCCAAAAGAAAGCAAAGCGATTCATCTAGGACGCGCCCTAGTCGGCAGCAACGCTGACCAGGACTTTTAAGGACTCCTGGGCTGCCGCCGTCAAGCGACACGCTTCCAGGGCCTTCTCCAGGGGAAATTCGTGGGAGATGAGCTTGTCCACCGGAAACACCCCTTGTCTGAGCAAGCTCAGAGTCTCGCGAGTGTCGTCGGGACCGCAAGAATAGGAACTGACCAAATCGATCTCTTTAAAAAACAGTTCGTTCGGTTCGACCTCCATCTTCACTCCCGGCTGGGGCGCCATGAACATGAGGACACGGCCCCCAGGAGCGGCGCAACTGATGCCTTCCTGGATCGCCTTGGGCGCCGACGGGCCGACCAGGACGAAGTCCGCTCCCAAGCCGTCGGTATGCGACTGCACGAATTCCGGGAAGCTCCGTCCGTCCTCTTTAGGGTTGAGGACGGCTGAGGCTCCCAGTTCCATCGCCCGCTCAAGACGCCACGGTACGAAATCGCTGGCCAAAACCACCTCCGCACCGAGGTGCTCGGCCAGACGAACCATCACCTGACCGATGAAGCCGAGTCCGATGATGGCCACCCTGTCGCCCTTCTGAAACCGGCCACGCTTAAAGGCCTTCACGACGCAAGCGATCGGTTCGATCAACGCCCCCTCGCGATAACTCATCTCGGAAGGGAGGATCAGAGTATCGTGCTCCAGATTGACTTTGGCGATCCTCACATATTCGGCCATTCCGCCGGGATCCAGGTTGGACTCTCGCCACGTTTTGCACATGCTGTAGAAGCCTCGCCGGCAATGGCGGCACTCGTGGCAAGGCGCGTGGTGGTGGATGAAGACCCTGTCGCCCACCGAAAATCGAGAGTCGGCTCGCTCTCCAAGTTTGACGATCTCTCCCACCGGCTCGTGCCCTATCACAATGGGACACTTCTTTCGAATGTACCACGGGGTCACGTCGCCTGAGCAGATACCGCAAAGAGTTACTCGAACCAGCGCCTCCTCAGCTCCGATCTCGGGTTCCGGAAGTTCGACGATTCTCACGTCGTCATAGTCAAAAGCTTTGGCGGCTTTCATAATTTCTCCTTAAAATGAAGCCTGAAAGGCCCTTAAAGTTCAGCATCATCGGTTAATAGGAAACAGATGGCGCGTTCAGCGTCAAGCTCTTCGAAGGCGTGTTCCACCTGATCGAAGGCGAGTTGGTCTGTGATGAGGGTGTCCGGGATTTGATCCAGGTGGGCCGTGGCCCCTTCGACATCTTCTTTCTGACAGGGCCCCAAGGCGACCCAGGTGATCTGATCGTAATGAATCCGATAAGCGTCGATATCGAGCACCTCGGAACCGGCTCCGGGGGGAGTCGCACAAACCACCGTGCCCCCTTTGAGAGTGAGAAATTGGGACAGTTGCCTCTCCTGAAGCCGTCCGGTGGTCTCGATCAGGACAGCCCCATAGCCTTTCTCGTCCCGTTCGTCTCGCTGCAGGTCTTCGGCCACCTGGTCCCATTCCTTGTAGTGCGCCGCACCCAGATCTTGGGCGCACATGAGAGCCTGGTCGGAGGTGCCGAAGAACCACGGCGTGGTGGTTTCCAGCAAGGCTGAGAGAGTGAGCCCGACGAAGCCGGCTCCACCGATCACGGTCGACTCCGGGTACTTTTCCGCATAGCGTACGGCCCGGCTCGCCAGAGCGATTCCAACAAACATACAGTTGGCACCGCGGTCTTGCTCGACAGGTATCAGCAGCTCCTTGGAAACGACCAGATACTGGGAGAGCGGCTGGGCGACCACCGTCACCACAGGTTGTCCACGGCGAAAGTCGATCACTCCGGCCCCTGGCTGAAGCACCACCGCGCTGACCAGGTAGGGGGCTTGCAGCTCTCCCGACCGATAGTCGGCCAGATGAGTCTCGTCTAAAATGGTGCCGCGCAAGCGTATCAGGACCTGGCCCGCGCCTGGAGCCGGTGCCGAGCCTTCGATGAGGTCGCAACGGTTTTTTCCGAATGTCAGTGTTTTCATGTCTTAGTTGAGCAGTTTCTCTTTGGGAGTTCGTCGCAGATCTCTTTCGATCGCCTTCACTTCTTGCTGGAGAAATCTTGACCAGTCTTTCATCAGAGCCTGCTTATCCACGGGCCTTTTCAGGTGATTCAACCTTCTGCGCAGCCAATTGAAGATCCCACCGCTGCGGACCTTCAGTCCTTCGGTAAAGACAGAGTAGCCGGCGGCGTCGATTAGGGTCAGATCGAGCGTCTCCTCTTCAGAGTCGGATGGCGGCTGGATATCACCATTTTGATGGGCAAGCTGGGCGACCTGTTCAAGGAGAACCCAGAGAGAGTTTTGGGCAGCCTGCTGCACCGGTATCGGGGCCGCATCCGAAGTGATAGCAAGACCGGAGAGATCGGTGCGGGCGATGTCGGCCCTGACGGCTATGTGGAAACGGGTGGACACGGAGCTGTTGAAGATGGCCTGGTGGCGGCAGACGACCCCATGACGAATCCAATGTACCAGATGAGGGATGCTCTGCACGTAACGAAGCTCGACGGTACCCATCGGTTTTTCCAGCGCTTGACGATAAGCTCGGACGGCTACGGGGGTGAGGGAGCAGAGCAAGCACCACCCGCTGGTCTCTCTCTTAAGCCATTTCGGTCTTCGAATTTGCTCTCGGTTCAGGAGAGCGGGATAGCAGTGCCAGTCGACTCCGTTCTCTTGATAGGGTCCGCCGGCGAAGACAATGTTGGCCTCGTTGACGGCCAGGCCGTTGCAGAAAGGGCTGGTGATATCTCGCCCGTCCAGGATGATCGGGGTGGGGGAGAAGAGGGCTCTGGCCTCCAGGATTCGGGCAATACCGACATCTCTTCTGGGAACTCCGGTCAGGGTGGGTACGTAGCGGCCGGTAAACGACTCGTTGGCTTTGAAATGACTGACAGTGAGGCGAAGACCATCCTGTCCGAGGTGGCTCCATCGCCTCCTCACTTGCACATTCAAAGCGCTCACGTCGTCTCCTGAAAAGATGGGCTCTCCCAGGCGACCGCACTCCCGAGTGGCCAGCACAAACGAGAGTTTCGCCTGGTCGACCAGCGACCGCAGAGCCATGCAAAGTTCGTGCAGGGGATTCCCCGTCGTCAGACTGCCCTCCCGGAGTGCTTGGACCAGGCTGGAGTCGGACGGAAAGTCAGCGACTGCGGGTTGGAAGAAGAAGGACGTCGCCACCCGAGACTGGCGAATAAGAAGGACGGGGCAGGACCAGGCGTTGGCCGCCTGCACGACCTTCAAGACCCAGTCGAACTCGCCCGGCAGGGCGAAATGAGCAAGTTTCTTGAGAGCTTTATCCTGGGCCACGGTAAAGCTGCCCTCGGAGTCTTGGCGCCCCTCAGACCTGGCCTGCTGGAGATATTCCCCGAGATCGAAGCCGCTCACCGGACCGTAGGCTTCAGAAAGCGGGGTTCTCGGGCAAGGTGTAGCGCCGGCCTTTATTTTGCTCTTTCAAATAGGCCACCAGGGGCTGGTAATACTCCAACATCGGTTTGGCACTGATCTCCTGGCCGAGTTCTTTCTTCATGATCTCTCGCCAGTCGCCGACCGCCCCCTGCTTCAGAATGCCGCTCAGAAAAGCTCCGACCTCTTTGTTTCCAAAGTAGTTCGTGGCTCGAGGGTCTTGCTCCAAGATTTCGTTGGCGATGTGGGCGTGAAGCTGATGCAAAATGATGTAGCTCAGAGCGTAGTCGTAGTACTGAGCTGCGTCGTTGTTGATGTGAGTCTTAGTGGCGGCATCGGCGTACTCTTCGCCGCGAGTGCCGGGAGGCACGATACCTTGAAACTCTTTGACGTACTCCCACCAGCGAGCGTTGTACTGGTCTTCGGGCAGGTCTTTGGCGTAGAGGTCTCTCTCGAAGTGGGTCATGGTGCCGGCGGAAAAGGGAATAAAGACAACCTGGGCAAGGGCCTCTTTCAAGAGTTGTTGCATCTCGTCCGTCTCGGCAGACTCATCGACCAGCCCTACTTCGACCAGGAACGGTTTCTGCATGGAGGCCATCCCCAACAAGCTTCCCACGCCTTCGTGGAAGGCTCGGTTGGCACCACCGCGCAGGAGCGGCGGTACGTTGGGATTGGTGTACTCCATGTAGTAATAGATGTGGCCCAATTCGTGATGGGTCGTTTCATACCATCGGGAGTTCGGCTCGACACTCATCAGACTTCGGACGTCGTTATCCAAGTCCATGTGCCAGGCGGAAGCGTGGGTGTTTTTCTTGTAGCCCTTGGAAGCGTCCACGGGGTAGAGGGAGGACTTCGTGTAGAAGCTCTCCGGCAATTCGTCAAATCCCAAACTCACGTAAAATCGTTCGGCTTGCTTGATCAACCATTCGGGGCCTTTGGCAGCCAGCGCCGCGTCCAGGTCCAGCCCTTCCACCGTCACGATCGGACTCCAGTCCTGGCCCCAACGGTTCGGAAGCCAATCGGCGGGAAGCATGTCCGGCACTTCCTCGGCGCCGTATCTCTCGGCCAGCTCGTAGCGTGCCCAGGTGTGAAGCTCTCGATAAAGGGGCCAGAGCTCGGTCACAAATTTGTCGTTTAGAGCGATCATCTCCGGAGTCGTCATTCCGTAGTCGGCGACCTGGTAAGAGAAATAGTCGTCGTAGCCGAGGCTCTGCACTGTCTTGTTTCGCAGTTGAACTAGCTTGGCCAGGCCGTCTTTCAGTAGTTTCCCAACCTCTTTGGAGGCGACCCAAACCTGGCGGCGCTTTTCCAAGTCTGTCGACTCTTCCAGCTGCTTATCAATTTCGTTAGGTGTGATCTCCTGGCCGTCCACGGTGAAGGTAAATCCGAAGAGATCGCCGTTTTGCTTGTTTTCGGCGGCGATTCGCTCCTTGACCAGGTCAGGCACGTTTTGAGGACTGTTGGCCGCGGTGTAGAGAATGCTCTTGAGTTGCTTGACTTGGAGGGGGGTCAAGCCTTCGGGTTGGTCCAGATAGCCTCGGACGGTTTCGATGACCTCCACTGAGCCGGTGTGCTGAGAGAGGGCTTCGTTGGCCAGTTTCGTGACCTCGTCGATCGTCTCGACACCGTCGATGATGACGGTGTTGGAAGCCCATTCGGCTTCGGAGGCCACCTTGTAAAGGTTGACATAGGTGGTGGTGTACCGGTCGATAAAGTCTTGGACTTCCTCCGGATTGGACTGAGCCATCGTGGGGAGGGCGAGGACGGAAAGGGATACCGCAACGATAAATAAGTGACGAAATGGGTTCATGCTCATAGGAGCATGTGCTTTTGGAGTGGAGCGAGTTCTCCTATTTCTTCTCCTTGTTCCTGGCTCCGCAGCATTGGAACATCTTGAGGAGTTCTTCGGCCTTTTCGGGGCTCACGTGGTTGAGATCTATGGACGCAAACAGTTTCATATCGCACCTCCGGTAGGAAGAGACTATCATTCACGTTTCATCAGAACTTTAAAACGGGCTCGGGAGATGTAAAGAAAATGTTAACTCGCGGCGGATATTTTTTGAGTCAATCTGGTGAAGCTCGTTTCCCAGTTGGCGCAAAGAGAGAGCAAGATTGACACACTCTCGGGGTTGGGAGGAGATTCCATGCATGCCGACTGCCAGGCCGCTTTCAGCTGAGTAAACTCTTTGCTTAGTTGCTCGGCTTTCTCAACTCGTTCTTCCCGGGGACTTCCTCCTCGCAACTGGAGGCGCAGGTTGGCCAAAGTCCGGGTACGATTGGTGAAGTATCGATGCAGTTCGGAGACGGCCTCCGCTGAAACGATAGCTCTCGATTCGTTTTCGCGTCGAGCCCGTGAGAGGTGGAAATCGCCGTCCCAGCCGTTGCTGCTTTTCTCTAATTCCATGCGAGCAGCATCGTGGCAAGCCAGTACCTTGAGCTCTTCGTCGATACGAGCTCCAAGCATCCGCGCATCTTCAAAACCGGCCTCTTCAAGGGCTTTCAGGCTCGCCCCGATAGTGCCCAGGCTTTGTTGGGCCGGTTCGTAGACCGAAGAAGCCCCGGGAAACTGGCGCTCGAAGAGACTCCACCCCATTTCGGCATCGTCGACCCATCTCAGAGCGAGTGGTACTCGCTCCTGCAGCGGTTCTGGCTGGAAAGAGTCCGGATCGGTTACTCCCTGGGAAATCAAGATGAGAATTTCGTTCACGGCTCCCACCTCGGTGAATTTTGGGAGGTTGTCTTGTTCTCTTCTGATCGACTCCAGGGACGCCAAAAGCTCAGTCAGAGTGTTCTTAAGTTCATGAGTTGGCTGGGGCTCACCCAAGAGGTACTGGGCTTTTCTTAACATCACGCCGTTCAACTGTTGGTAGGCATCGAGCGCTTCTCGGCGGTGGCGAAGCAGAGGAAACTCCCATCGGACACGCTCTTGGAGGCGACCGAGAAACCTTTGGAACTGACCACAGTGGATTCGGTAGGTTTCCTGATCGGGGCGTTCCTGAAGCCACTGGTCCAGGTACTGTTGAAATAGAAGAAAGTGAGGTCGAAACTCTTTAGTTTTGATCATGCCGCGCCTAGTATCTGGCTTGGCCCGGCTCGAATCAATGGGAAATACGTCCCTCGAAATCCTCGGCGGAGACAGGTTTTAGCTGGGTGAAACCTCTTTCACTCGGGGTACTTAAGGCCAGACCTTTTTCCTTAAACCGTTCACCAAGGGTCTTTTCCTTGACGCGGAGACCTTGCTCGGAGTTGGAGAGAATGATTCTCAAGCAGTCTCCTCGCCTAAAATTCCAGCCCTCTCCCGAATCCCAATACAGAAGCGAGCAAACCCGCTCGGAACCTGGGAAATAGCGAACTTCCCAGTCTTGCTTGTGGCTCTCCCGAGTGCAGGTTACGGCTGTTGAGAGAAGTGGGATGACCGCTCCCGCGCGACAGAAGAGCGGAATCAGACCGGGCCGCCGTTCGACCACCACGGTGTCCCGGTTTTCCAACTTTTGGCCGGTGTGAAAATCGTACCACTCCCCCTCGGGGAGATGGACGAGGCGATGGTTCTCTCCGCGCTTGAGAAAGGGGCAGGCCATCAAGTGGGGCCCGAACATCACCTGGTCTTCCAGGTAGCGGAAACGCTTGTCTTTCGGGTAGTCAAAGAAGAGCGGGCGCAGGGGCGGAAGACCGCCCTCACAGTGAGCCACGCTGGATGCATAGAGATAGGGGAGGAGTCGATAACGGAGCTTCAGTGCCGTCTTGGCGATGCTCTCCACCTCCGGCCCAAAGCTCCACGGATGCTGCTCGGTGGTGCCGAGAGCGGAGTGGGCCCGCATAAACGGATACACGACCGAGGCTTCGATCCAAGCTGAATAAAGCTCGGCGTTACAATGACCGAAGAAGCCGCCGATATCCACCCCCACGAAGCCGGAATTGACCAGTGCCATCGAGCTCAACTGGGGAAACGATAGCTGCAAGTGCTCCCACCAGGAAGTATTGTCTCCCATCCAACTCCAGGCGTAACGGCTCGCCCCCGTGAAGGCGGCTCTGGTCAGCACCCAGGGGCGCTTTGTGGAATTGTTCCAGGCTAGATGAGTGGCTTGCGACATCTGACTTCCGTAGATGTTTCTCAGGGTGAGGTGGTTCATCGGTTTCGAGGCTTCACCCCAGGGAGTGTCCAGCGGCATGGGGAGAGGCTGAGATTCCCCCGTCCAGAAAGGGCGGTCGAAAATGGCCGGTTCGTTCATGTCGATCCAAAGACCCATAACGCCCTTCTCCAGATAGAACTGGCACAGCTCGGCCCACCACTCGCGAGCCGCGCTGCGACAGAAATCCGGAAACAGGGCTTCGTCCGGCCAGCAGTAGCCCACTACGGGCGAGCCTGAGTTCGACTTAATGAAGAGGTTCTGCTCTAGTCCCGACTTGATCGGTTCATAACCGGACCCGTAGTCGAACTTGAGCCCGGGGTCGGCGATGGTGACAACCTGGACGCCCTCTTTATCCCAGGTGGCGATCTGTTGTTCGACCTCCGGAAAACGGCTTTCCGAGAAACTGAAGGTGCGGTAGTCACTCATGTGATCGATGTCCAGATGAACCACGTCGAGTGGCAGCTCTTTTTCTCGGAACTGCTCGATCAGGCGAGTCACTTCGTCGGAATGCTTATAGCCCCAGCGAGACTGATGAAAACCGAGCGACCATAGCGGAGGCATCCCCGGATCTTCCAGAGTCTGTCGCAGCGATTTCAACAGCTCTTTGGGAGACTCGGCAGCGTAGACTTGAAAGCACAGCGACGGCCCCAGTGCCGAGATCTCCAGAACGTTCGGCGTGGATTGGCCCAGATCAAATCGACTGTACGCGGTGTGACAGAGCAGCAGCGCCCACCACTTCTCGCCGGTCACGCCCCAGAGCAGGGGATGAGCTTGATACAGGGGGTCGGTGGTCCGATTGTGTCCGGTAGGACTATCGGTGGTCCAGTTGGCTGCCGACAAGCCCGTTCGTTCCAGCGGGCCGCCCCGCTGCCCCAGACCGTAGAGCTGCGTATCGTCCCTCAGCTCAAGGCGCCAGGTCACGCACTGGTCTTTTCCCTTCGGCAGCTCTTCTCCGGGGCGGCAGAGCAGACCCGGCAGTTGCTTCACACTGGTCTTGGAAAGAGTGGGGTGGGAGAGACTGGTCAGCAAGGGATCGGTGTGCCAGAGAATCTGCTTGCTTTCCGAGTCCCAGGAGAGCGGGCCCTCAGGTTTGGAGCGAAGTGCCTTCCAGCCTGGGATCTCATCGGGAGTCGGGCGCTCATCCCACGATTCGTTGCCGAACCAGACCTGCAGGACGGGAAGGTTGTGGTCGCCCTCGAGGTGTGTGGTTTTGACTGTTAGCGGGGTTTCGGGGGAGTTGGGGTTTTGGGGTACTAGCTCGAATTCACTCATTGAGGGGGGAGTTTGAAGGTGGGGGCGGGGAACCTTTTGGACCCTTCAGGGCACGAACTCTGCCTGCAATTTCTCTATTCGCTTCCGGTCTTCGGCAACATCTAACCCGAGCAGTTGGGAAGCTTCTATTCTTGCTTCGTACCAGTTGGCCCATTCCACAAACTCTTCTTCCGGATCACCGATAGCATAGTCAAGATCCGCCAGTGCTGCTTCGCCGTACCCCAGAGCGGTCATAGCGATGGCGCGATTCACATGGATAATCGTGCTCCCTTGATGCTCTTCAAGACCGAGGTTAGCCACTCTCCACGCCTCTTCGTGCTCACCCCGCTCGTTCAGTAGATAGACCAGGTGATTGTACTCGTGATACTCCGCCGGTATGACCGTTCGGTACGCTGCCCAATCGAGCTCACTTTCGGCTTCTCTCCCCAGACGCCTTAGAATAACACTCCGTTCGCCGAGCGCTTGGTAAAAATCTGGATTGAGTTCGAGCACGTGGTTTGCACTGGCCAGGGCGGAATCAAGTTTTCCAGAGAGACGCTGTATCTCGGCCAAGTGGAGGTGAATCGACTCGGAGTCCGGCGCGAGTTCTGACGCCTTGAGAAGATTCGTCTCCGCAAGCTTCAGTCGGAGCCTGGCATGGTAAGCAAGACCTCTCAAGAAATAGCGCTCGGCACTGCCTTCCGCCAACTCCAAGTACTCTTCTCGGTCAGAGTCGTAGTAGGAGTGACGACAAGATTCACGGTACACGTGCGCTACCGCCACGTCGGGAAATGGAGCGACCGTATCAGCGGTCAGCTCGGTATCCTGATCAATAGTTCGGAGACTCACCACGGCGATGAGAGAGACCAAGCCAAGCGTAATCAGTAGGTTCAGGCGTTTCTTCATGCTCCGGTTGCAGTTCGACGCAAAACAGCGAAACCTTCGCGCGTCTGCGAACTGGTAACCAGGAATCGAATATTTCAGAGTCATTCAGGACTCGCAACTCAAAGAGTTCCTCTTTGGCAACTTTGGGCTCTTGCCAATCATGCCGTTGGCGGTAGGGGCATGGATATTCCAACGCCCACCTGACAGATTGCAAGGAAAGTCCCATCGGTTGAGATTCTCAGACCTTGCTCTCGGGTCGAGTGAAGGGGTATCGGCACAGATCCCCCCTGCCCCAACATTGGTTTTGGTTTCAGTGTGGTTCGCGCTTCGTTGCCACCCGGCGAGATGGGTCGTATGATGTTTTGAGAGTAAAGCGTGGATAAGAGACTGTCGAAGAGCTTTGGAAGAAGGGTGCAACACATCGACTTGCACTTCGAGGGAAACCAGCCTTGAAGGGACGGCCGACGGAAGTCCTCTCGATTTCTCGCCCGTCGTTCCAAGCACCAGGCCCGGTCCGCGCAAATGAGCGGAGTTTCCTCATGCCGAGCCTGGAGTATTTGGGTGTCGAAATGCCGATCGAGCTTCCTTTCGTTCATCGGTTTGAAGATAGGGAGGCAAGAAATTTCGGGCCCGAGTCTTTCAGGGTCGATTATCAGGTCCACTCTTTTTGGCCGGTATTGTTGAACATACAGCTTCACACGCAGGGGAGTGAAGTGCGCCG
>Ga0207914_100684_pt1 | contig 11663 bp, 4 predicted proteins | sample DeeseametaMP2497_FD_184171 | JGI IMG/M metagenome (GOLD analysis project Ga0207914, IMG submission 184171) | Marine microbial communities from East of Antigua and Barbuda, Atlantic Ocean - MP2497 (SPAdes) | ecosystem: Environmental > Aquatic > Marine > Oceanic | place: East of Antigua and Barbuda... | reverse complement strand
GAGACGGAGCGGATGGGTCAACTGGGCCGCTACGCCGACCAGTTCTACGGTCGCGGTGGCAACTCGTTCACTTCGCTCGCCAACAAGCAGTACGGTCTGGAGCAGAGCCGTGACAAAGCAAAAGCCGAAGTTACTCAGGCTCAGGACTCGAAGAAAGCACTTCAAGACGAGCTGAAGGCTCTTCCCGGCGAACAACAACAGCAGGTACGAGCCGAATATCAGGAGCGAATCTCCAGTGGGGAGCGAGTGGGCAGCGCTCAGAATCTGTCCGAGCAGCAGCAGAAGCACGTGGACACGCTCAACAACCCGGACGCGAGTTCCGACGAGCGAAGGAAAGCTATCTCTCAGTTGAGGCTGGAAATGACCAGCGGCCGAAACACCGATACCGCGACCGAACCGGCCGTGGCCGACGAGCTGGCCAAGCAGATGCAGGCCGGCGACCAGAGCGCCTACGAGGCTCTCAAGGCGGCGGCCAAACCCGGCCGAGACGGTGAGCCGGTCAATCCGAGGGCTCATCAGTTGCTCCAGAATCTGGAGCTTTCGAAGAGTGAGAAGGCCAACCTCGACCAGCGGATGACCGAGCTTCGTGAGGCCGACGGCATCACCGACCGCAACGACCTGCGGGATCAGTTTCGCAACCGCGGCGCGGCGGCCGACTACATGACGGACAAGATGACCGACTACATCGCCAACCACACTTCCGACGAGCAAACGAACAAAGACTACGACTATCCCACCGGTTTTCAGAATCCTGGAGCCCAGGAGCAGTTTCTCAACGATATGTCCAAGAAGAATCCGGACATTGCCGACAAGGTGGAGATAGCAAAACTGGGTCAGGCCCGAATGGATCTTATGGAGGCTCGAGGGACGAACAGCGATCAGCTACGCGAACAGGCGCACCAGAAGCTTCAGTCGGCTCTCAACGATCCGGAGAAGGCTCCCGCCGTTCGTGACTTCTACGCCGACTACGAAGGCGATGTGAGTCAAGGGGCGAGGTTTCTGAACGACAAGAAAGATTACGACGGTCTGGCCTTGTTGAGCCAGGCTAAGGATACCAGCGGCTACAGTGTCGGAATGGACCACTATCTTGGTCAGGGTGGGCGAAGCGCCGCCGAAGCCGTGCAGCGCCAGTACGAGCACCTCAACGATCGGGGACGAGAGACGGCCGGCAAGTTTTTCGAGAGCCGGCAGTCGGAACTCATGGATTGGGTCGGTGAAGGCGGTGTGGACGGTCTGTCGCAAAGCGTGGCCGACTCCGTCAAGCACACCAAGCCGACCGAGTATGAAGGTAAGGAGTACATCAGCGCGAGTGGTCGCATGGATGCTCTGGCCGAAGCGGGTACCGATCAGTCGCGGGAGGCCCTGGCGAGCCTGGCCGGAGACGAGAGAATGCTCGGGACTCACGAGCATTCGGACAGTATCGGGGAAAAGGCGCTGGAGACCCTGGAAGCCGATCAGGCCGGGCGCGACGATTTCTTCTCCGCTCTTCGTTCCGATGACGACGGAGCAAGGCGGAACGCCCTCCGAGTGGAGCCGACCATCGGTTTCACCTCGACGTACAGCAAAGCCGCGGAGTACACCACCGCCCAGAGAGAAGAGTTCCTGGCCGGTTCGGTGGAGGCCCTCGGTAAAACCAAAGACGCCGAACTGAGACAGAACGCCGTCGAAAACATTCGCGAAGTCGGCATCGATAACGCCAACCAAAACTTCGGTAGTCACGATCCCGCCTCTTTCGAGTCCCGCGCCGAAGCGTACGGTGCTCTGCACTCCCAGGCCGACGGTTTGGACCCGAACAGTGCCGACTTCAAGGAGCTAAGAGGTCTGGCCGACGGGGTAGGGCAGGCGGGACTGTCCGGGACTCCCGAGCAGCTCAACACTCGTCGAGAGGTTCAGGATAAGCTGAACGAAGCCGCCCTGGGCGACGACAACGAGTCGCTGGCCAAATTGGCCGGTGCCACCGACGCGCGGAGTCTGGCCCTGACCGACGCGAGAATGCGCCACTCCGGTGAGGAAGATGGGCTGGTTGGTCGAGTCGGTGAGATGAGGGAAAACGATCCGGCGAGCTACCAGCAGCTGCTTCATGAAACCACCAAGGACCGCGGTTTTCAACAGACCGGAGAGCTGGGCGAATTTCTCAATCAAAAGGCCGAACGTGCGGAAGCTCAAGACTCCAGTTCGACTCTTCCCACGGAGCAGCAACGCGCCGTCCAACAACGGCTCGGTTCCGAATTGACAGAGTCGCTGCAGAACGCGCCGCAGTCGGAAGCGGGGCAGTTGGCGCAGGATGTTCAGCGCACTCAGGAGTTCACCGCCGAGGTGAAAGATTTGGAAACCCAAAGAGAGCAACTACACAAGGCCGGTCGCCACACTTCCGAAGTGGATCGCAAGATCGACCAGGCGACCGAGGAGTACGAGAACTCAAGATTTGATTCGCTCGGCCTGCAAGGCAGAATGGATGCGGTCGAAAGCCTGGGCGATCAGTACGGTGCGATTGAGGAGATCGCCGCTGCTCAAGGGCTGGAGGGGCGTGATTTCGACAACCTACTGATGAAGTCCGCCGAGCTTCAGCGCCTGGGAAATCAGCAAGGTCTAGACACTCTGCTGGAGTTAGGCGGGCAACAGGGCGGGCTGAACTCCGGCGAAATGAATTTGATGATGGATTTGGCACAGGACATGTCCCCCGAGAAGTTCGATTCTATCCTGTCTTCCGGAAGCAGCCCCTCCGATGTAAGAGACCGCTTCGCCGACGTGATGCAGCAAGAGGTGAACGACTACGCTGCCGGACAGACCCGGGGCGGTTGGTTCGGAGAGCAGGGACGGCTGGACACGAAAGGTGAGCGAGCGACTGATTTTCTCGTGGACAACGGCAGAGGCAGCGAACTCCTCTACAACTCCGACGGTAGCGGCAGCGCCTTCGACCGGATGTCTCAGTCCAACGACCCGGCGGCCCAGCGCACCGCTTCCCGGATGGCCGACCGCATCGTGGAGACCTCTCCCGACGGCTCCGCACTAAACAACGCCGGCAGACTAGGTCAAGAAAAGATCGACGGACCCCCCAAGAACGAATCTCCCGACCAGACGATCGCTCGGTTGGAGCGACTTCACGGAAAGACGGAGGGCCTGAAAGAAGCCGACCAGGAGCTGCAGCAACGAGTCAATGCGGACGTTCGTTATCAGCAGACCAAGACGATCATGGGTCGCAAAACCGGTGAAGGAGCTAACGAATCGGAGAAAGCCGTGCGCGCTCACCGCGATTTGTTGAGCAAGATCGAGGCAGACCAGCGGAATCTGCCTGAAGGCGAAAAATTCGGCAACGAAAACGAAAAGTTGGAGGCCGCGCGCATCCTCACCGACGGTCGCCTGGAAGCGGCCAAGCAAGGTGAACGCGCCTATGAGTTGGAGCGTCAGAAAGAGTTGATGCTCGGCGACAACATGAGCACTCGCCAGATCGAAGCGATGATGGGGATGTTTATCAACTCGCCCACCGACGAGCTGTCGTTGAAAGTCGACGCTAAAGTTGGAGTCGAACTACAGGCAGCTCTTTTCGGAAGCGCCGAGGCATACGTAAAGGGGAGCTTGGGGATCTCCGCGGCCGAAAAGGAAGACGGAAAGTTTGCTCTCAATTTTAGCTCCGCTTTCGGAGCGGGTGCGGGCGCACAAGCCGGTATCGGTGATGTAGGAGTGGGTGCCTCGGTCGAGGGGAACGCTTTTGCGAAGAAGTCGATCGAGTTCAATTCGAAAGAGGAAGCGGCTCGCTTTCTGGCTCAGAAACTTTATGATGCTCAAGAGACCTTGGGAATGGAACCCAAAGGTCCTCGTCCCGAGTATAAGAACCCGTCTCACGCTGTGACCACCGGGACCAACTTCAAGGAGAAGGTTCAAGTCGGACCGGTCACATTCGAGCGGGAGAGAGAGAACGCGACCAAGACGAAGGAGCAGGCCAAGCCATGGCTTGCTGCTGAGGAAGACAAGAAACGCGATACCGAAATTCACACTACCAAAGACAGTATGAGCGCGGAATTTGATATCGGCCGTGGTCGCAGCTTTGCACTGTCGATGGAGGCTGAAGATCAGGTGGGCGACAAAAACAACGTGGGCAACGGAACCACCCTTCAACTGGCCATGGACCTGGGTCTTCCGCTTGGCTCGTCTCAGGCTCAGATCGTCGACTCGACAGTCGGAAATTTGATGTCCGCCACCGCAAAATTGGACCCTTCAGGGGCTTGGAAGCGAGGTCTGTCGGACGACCAGATCCGAGAGAAGTTGACCAAACAGTTCGGAACCGGACAACTGAAGCTGAACGCCAAAGGGGGGTTGGAACTAAATTTCTCGGCCAATTCAAACCTGATGCTGAACTCAGACGGAACGCCGAAGCTCGGCGAGGACGGTAGGCCAGTCAACGGAGTGGACGTTTTCCGAGACTGGATGGGCGACACTCTCTCCGGTACCACCGACGCGGCCTGGCAGATGAACAACGCCCGAGTGGCTTCCGAGCTGGAGCTGAATTTCTCCCAGCGAGCACGCTACGGGACGGGCATCGTGAACGCTTTCGCCGAAGTCGGTATCACCGCCAAGTACCGCGATGCCACCACCCTGGCGGGTTCGCTTCTCCACGGTCGCTTTATGATGTACGGACATACCCAGGGCAAAGCTTTCGACCGCGACCAGGTCGCCGAGCTTCAGAAGGACGGTATCGTTCACGCCAGTGGTCGGGAGCGAGGCACCATCAACAACAACGCTCTGAACTATAGCTTGGGCCGGATGCGCAGTGAGTTCGACGCCCTCTACAATAACGAGCAGTGGCGCAATGAGAATCTCCGTATGCCCGACGGAAGCATCATGTCCCAGGAGCGGTTCCAGCAGAATATCGACGAATATCTCATCAGCGCTCGCGATGCCGTTTACGGTGGGGTGGAAAAAACGGGTAAGGCGGAAAACCGCGACACCTTTAAGGAGTCCGTCAACGTCGATACCATCACCCGGGCTCAGGAATATCTTCAGTCCCAGGGTCTGATGGATGACGAAGAGGTCCACAGCTACGGCCGCTACCTGGACTATCTCGGTTCACTGGAGACCCAGCCCGGTGTTCCCAGTCAGGTTCTCAACAACGTCCGAAACGAAGTCGATCGTCGTTTGCAAAACCGGCTGGACGCTCTTCTGGGCATCCCCGCCGGCCGGTAAGCCGGTATTTCTTACCTCCTATAGTAACCGGCTGTCCTCAAAAAAAGCTAAAAAATCAGCGCTCGACCCAGTCTCCGAGATGGTAGTGGAGAAGAGTTGTGTGGGAATGTTCGGATGCCAACTTTTGAAAGCGAGTCAGCCAGTCTTTGTCGAAGCCTTTTTGTTCAAGTCGACGGAGTTCCATGGTCGAGTCCGTAGCCAAGAGCTCTTTTGAGCATTGGTATGCTTCGGAAGGGGAGAAAGCCTGTTTGGCGAGGTCGTATTCCGGATCGTAGAGAGTGAAGACACCGGCTTCGTAGAGCACCTCCATTCGACGGGCCGACTCGGTTAGCTCTCCGTCCTGGTCGCAGTAGGTGAAGACCGCTCTTTGGCTGGGTGGTAAGGCCAATTCGTTTTGGGCCATTTGAGAGTCATAGTCGAAGGATGAGCGCTGACAGCTCTCTCCCAGACCCGAATCGGACATAAGAGGCCGGGGGCATCATCCAGTCTCCGGGCTTTCCTTTTCCCTCCCGCGCACGATGCCCCGTATGAGCGATTTTGTACATCGCGGAATTCGGAGTCTCCGACTGCCAGTTGGTGAAATCCAATCGAGATACTCCGTGATTGACGTCGTAGGCTAGCAACCACGAGACGGGGGCGACTCTGGAGTACCAGGGTCGGCTCTGTCGGCTCGAATGGCAGTCGTAGCAATGAGTTCGCAGGATCTCTCGTATCTCCGGTGGGGCCGCGATCTCTTCGCCGCCGGCGTTCTCCGGCCAGTCGACGGGCACAAGCTGGATAGCGATGAAGAGTACGAACGCTACAGCCGAAAGACGCCGAGCCCATGCCCTCAGTTGCACTAGCTTTCGCGCCGTCGAGCCTGTCGAATTTTCCTTTTGACCCGCTCGCTTCGCGGAAATTTCCGGGTACCGATGAATTCGAGAATCCCGAAGACGTCGTGAAGCTCGCTCTTGTCCACAGGAGGCACGGCCGGGAATTCCACCAGATCGTCGTCACCTTTGCCGATCATAACTTCGGTCAGAGCCGCATACTCGTCGGGCTCCTCTTCTTCGACCGCTGCTTCCTGGCGCTTCGGAACGTAGGCATACTCTTTCGAATCTTCAAGAGTGACCAGCTGCTCGGTGGGCTCGGAATCCTCTTCCGCTTCACTGCTCACGGCCACCCGATCGGCGGTGTGATAGCGCGGCGCCTCTTCGTAGAGCGGCTCCCATCTTAACCAGCACATCTCCTCTTTGGAGGCTTCGTCCCAATATTCCGACTTTTGGGATAGCTCCCAGCCCAGTCTTTGCAAAAGGGGGTCGTGCGAGGCAAACGCCTGATAGGCTCCTACTCGGCAGGCCCCCTCGATAGGGCAGTCACGCAAACCAAGCTCCCGTGCCGAGCCGGTAAAGAGCTTAATCAGGCGGAAAAGACACGTTTCGTAACCTTTCTTCACGAAGATGTCGTCCACGTAAATCACGCGTTCTTTCCGAGCTTGCTCCAGGCGGCTGAACTGAGGGTAGACCACAACATAGGCTACACACTCGGAGTCGGAGTGGAGAATCCAAGACATGGAGCATTTGGATTCGTCCAGATCGGCCAGCTTCTTTTGGAGCTTCTCCCGTCCAAGCCGAAAAACGGGTGGGTACTCGTCTTCGTGAGCTAATATCTCGTCGAGGTGAGCGAGGCTAAGAGGAGTTTGTGTGATCGGCATCAGCTGCTCATGGAGTTCATCATGACCAGCTTGAACAGCTTGGCTTTGGCCTTATCGGTCTGCTCGACGCACTCGGAAAGATCGCCGACGTCGCGGTCTTCTTCCATGTAGCGTATGAGCGCATCCATGGCCTTCTCAAAATGTTCCAAGGCGTGTCCCACCTCATCGGGTAGGGGATCACGGGGTACTTCCGCGAGCGTGCTGATTTCGCTCTCGTGTTTGAGCATCCCCAGGGCATCAACAGAAGATTGGATTTCGAGAAGAGCTTGTTCTATGTCCAGAGCGTTCTCTTGAAAATCCTCTAGTGAAGCCGAACGTCCAAAGAGGTCGCTAAGCGAGTTGAGAGTGTCGTTGAGTTCCTCTTGTATCTCACCGAAGTCTTCGATGAACTCGGAAACGCTTTTGCGGGCCTCTTCCGGCACGTCGTCTTCCACCTGGCTTAAGCTCTTGAAGTTGGACGAGATATCCGAAGAGGCTCGGTTTAGAATGTGCTGGACCGAACCCAGGAGATGAGGAAAGAGCTCCTTGAGGCCGTCCGGTGTCATGGAGCCTGCCTTCACCTTGGTCAGCGAATCTCGAATAAACTCGGCCGGCTTACCGTAGAGGTGAAGCGGGACGGGTTCGAAGCTCTGGCCGCAGTGGCTACACTTCTCGGTGTCGTTCTCCCCTAAGACCTGCTCACAAAAAGGGCACTTACGCAATGAACCTCCTGATGCTTATCCCTTATGGAAAGGGCAGCTTGTCTAAATCTGCAAGCCTTCGCTCTCGTTCACCCGCGGTTGCTCCACGGGACCCGAGTTGTCGGCTTCTTGTACCGCTTCGCCCCCACGGGGCTCTGCCCCCTGTTGGGCCTGACTTTCGTTGGCTTGTTCGGCTTGTTGAGCTTCCTGAGCTTCCTGAGGCTGCTGTTGCTCCTGCTGTTGTTGCTGTTGCTGGCCCACCTGGCGGGGGTTGCCGCGCTGCTGTTGCTGGTTCTTTTTCTGCTGCTGATTCTGTTGGGGCTTTTTCTGGTCGTCGCGCTTCTCACCACCCTGTTGTTGACCGGCGTCAGGATTGTCTTCCCGAATTTTGATCTTCGTGTTTCTTCCGTCGGGTGAGTCTTTCAACTGCTCGTGAGCCCGGTCGGCGACCTCTCGCCCGGCCACCGAACCCTTGTTGTTCCCCTCGTCGATCTTCATCTTCAGGAGACGCTGCTTGTCACGAGCCCCTTGTCCCGAGTCTCGAGCCGACTTGACTTCCTGGGTGAGTTGTTCCAGGTCCTGTTCGTACTTCGACTTCTGATTGTCTCCGGCGCCCTTGTCGTTCTTGAGGTCGGCCATCGGGTTTTGGAGTTTGGCCTGCTTTTTCTTCTTCCGGGCCTGGCGGGCTTTTTGTTTGCGCTGAGCTTGCTTCTTCTGGTTCTTCTCAGCCTGCTCTTTCTTCTTCTCCGACTTGGACTTCTTCTTCTCGTCCTTGCTTTCTTCGGTTTTCTTGGAGTCTTTCTTGCCGTCGGCCTTTTCAGACTTCTTGGCGTCTTTGTCGCCGGGGAGATCAACCTCCCCCTTTTTCTCGCCTTCCTTGGAGGGCTCTTTGACATCAGAGTCAGCCTTAGAGCGACCCTCAGGCTTCTTGGTTTCGCCCTTGCCGTCGGCCTTTTGATCTTTTTTCGCGTCGGATTTTTCAGTCTTCGATTCGCCCTTAGCATCGGGCTTTTCGGTTTTTGAATCGCCTTTCTCGTCCGTCTTGGCCTCAGATTTCGCTTTGGCTTTGTCTGCCTTTGGCTCGGCTTTGGCTTCGGACTTCTCGGCTTTAGGCTCCGCTTTCGCTTCGGCTTTCGGTGTTTCGGACTTGGCCGTCTTTGCCTCGGCCTTGGGAGCCTCCGTTTTGGCCGGTTTGGATTCGGCCTTGGGGGTCTCGGCTTTGGCGGGCTTAGATTCTGACTTGGGGGTCTCGGCTTTCGCGGGTTTGGATTCTGCCTTGGGAGTTTCAACCTTGGCGGGCTTCGACTCGGCCTTCGGCGTCTCGACCTTGGCCGGCTTGACGTCTGCCTTGGGTGTTTCCACCTTCGGGGTCTCGACTTTAGCCGGCTTCACATCCGCTTTGGGTGTCTCGACCTTGGCCGGCTTCGACTCTGACTTGGGCGTCTCCACTTTGGCCGGTTTGGCCTCCGACTTGGGAGCGCTCTTCGTCTCGGCTTTGGGGGCGCTGGTCTTAGCGCTTCCCCCACCCGAGGCCGCGCTAACGGGCGCCGCTTTAGGTGTGGGAGCACCGCCTCCGCTACCGGACTGACCACCGCTGTTCTGTCCGCCTGCCGACCCACCGGAGGTATCTCCGCCTTTGGTGGGTTCGACCTTAGCGTCCACGGGTTCAGGGTTGGCGGAAGCCGTCGGTTTCGGGGCGCTATCGGCTTGGGTGCCGGCCGCGCCGGCTTGCTTGGCGACTTCCTTGGTCGCCTCTTTCTTGGTGGCCTCGGCGTTGGTCTGCTTTTCAGCGCTCTTGTTGACCTTCTCTTCCGACGACTTCGCTTTGTCGAGTTCGCGGCGTTCCTTGTCCACGTTACGGGCGTTCTCGGCCTTCTCGCCTTTCTTCTCGGCTTCCGGCTTGCCCGCCTGATCTTGTTTCTTATTAAGCTTAGCTTGAGCTTTCTGTCGGCGCTTCTTGGCCTGTTTGAGTTTCTTCTCTTTGTCAGCTTTGCCGGCCCCGTCGTACTCGGCTTTACCACCCAACTCCTTGATCCGGTCGACGGTCTCTTTCGTCTTCTCTGAGTTCTTGCTGAGCTTCTCGCCCAGCTTGTCTTTTTTATCGTTAATTTTCTGGAGATTCTCTTTCGACTTGTCGAGCTTCTCCTTGGCTTTTGCTTCCTTAGCTTTGGTTTTCAGTTTTTTGGCTTTGTTGAGATCTTTCTGTCCTTTTTCTTGCTTCGCCTTATTGTGCATCTGCTCGGCCGACTTGGCGGTCGCCTGAGCGGCGATCTCCAGGCCTTTAGCTACGACTTCGATGACTTTGGCGGTCTTCTGAAGCGAAGCAGAAAGAGGAGGGCCTACATAAGGAATGGGCGCGACGGCCTGAGCGACACCCTGGATGGTCTGTCCTACCGTACCGACAATTTGAGCGGCTTGAGCCAATCCTTGAGAAGCGGAGCCGAGAGCCTGGCCCGCTCCGTTGAAAGCTTTCTCTTTGCCGGCGTGGGCCTTTTCCTTGGCACCGAAAGCGTTTTTCAGGGCTCCTAAACCTTTGACTTGTTTGCCCATTGTGGCGTTGCGTTGGGCTTCCTGAGACTGGATGCCACCCAGTCGACCAAAGTCGGACTGCATTTGGGAGCCTTGCTGCATCTGTTGCCCGAGTGATTTGTTCAGCTTGCCCAGGTCGTTGGTGCTACCGGGTGAGACGACGTCGCCCCCCTTAAACTGGGCGGACTCGTTGAACTGCTGGGGCTTCCCTTTGAGGATGTTGTCGGTGGACTGGAGCATTTGGTCCAGCTTACTGTTGCCGGTGAGTTGTCCACCGCCCTGACTACGAATGGTCGACGTCTTTTCCTGGACAAACCCTTTGCCGCCGTCCTTGCGAGCATCGCCCATTCCTAAGTCGGACATAGTGGCGTCGGCGTCGGCTTCCGCTTGCTCGGCCTGCTGATTCTGTTGAACGGTGTTAGCTTTCTCCTGGCGGAGATTGTCGACCGTCCCCGGTGGAATCTTCTTCTGGGCCTTCTTGGGAGCGCCCTCAAGCTTGGCGATAGCTCCGTCAAACTGACCGCCTATAGCGTCGGAGCGGTTGGCGTCGCCGCCTTTCTGTGGTCCTTGCGCTCCCTGTCCGCGAGCGTTTCTTCCAATGCCGGGGCTAGCCTGTAAAGCGTCCATAAGTGAGTATGAGCCTTCCTGGTAAAGTGTTAACCCTAATGTACCACTAAACGACGGTAGATCGGAACGCGCGATGTTAAAAGATATGGGGACCCGGGTAACATACGGGCCGGATCGGACAAGTTTATTGAAAAAGTGTAAACTCGGGTTAACGGATATTTCGAAACTCCCGGGTGGTGGGAGCGGTAATGGGGTGTGAGCTATTCCGGCATCTGAGGAATGAAGGGGTCTTCGTCCTCGTCGTCCTTGTCGGGAGTCGAGCCGAAGGGTACGATTTCGAGATTCGGTGCGTCTTCGGACTCCAGAAACGAGGGTAGCTCCGGAATAAAGGCGTCGTCCGCGGAGGGCTCGTCCTCGGTTCGATCTCTCAGAAAGTCCGGCAAGAGGTCGTCGCCCAGGTCTCCTGAATCTCCCGGCTTTTCGATGCCGGAGCCACCCTGTGTGTCGAGTAATCTCAGTAGAGGATCGTCCGGGTTGGACTCCGCGCGGATCCGCTCGGCCAGCTTTTTGACATCGATCGTCATGGTATCGAGTGTCGGATCGACTTCGTGTATCGGGTCCGCTTTGGGCTGCGGCGTGGGCGCCTTTGGCGCGGCAGGCTCCGGTGGTTTGGGTTCGGGCTTGGCGGCCGCCGGCGTGCTCCAACCGTAATCTTCTTCCTCAGGCGGCTTGGGACTCGGAGGGTCGCTGGAGGCGGCCGGTGTGTCCCAACCATCCGAGGCCGGTGTGTCCCAGCCGTCGGTGGAGGGAGTGTCCCAATTGTCCGACGAGGGTGTGTCCCAACCATCGGAAGACGGCGCCGAACCCCAACCATCCGGCTCGCCCGACGGCTTCTCCGTCTGTTTCGACTTCACGAAGGGTGGCTTCTTGCTGGTCGGCTTGGAGCGAAACTCCGTCGCTGACTCGGGTTCCTCGGAAATAGGCTCGGGATTTTTCGGTGGCTTGGCTTGCGG
>Ga0207914_100672_pt1 | contig 11910 bp, 11 predicted proteins | sample DeeseametaMP2497_FD_184171 | JGI IMG/M metagenome (GOLD analysis project Ga0207914, IMG submission 184171) | Marine microbial communities from East of Antigua and Barbuda, Atlantic Ocean - MP2497 (SPAdes) | ecosystem: Environmental > Aquatic > Marine > Oceanic | place: East of Antigua and... | reverse complement strand
CGGCTGGCGTGCGACTCGGCTAAGCCAACTCGGGCGCCGGGTGGGGGAGCGGGTGTGCGCCTTCGGGCCGCAATCCGTCGAAGATGATGGCCAGATACCGCTTCCACAGCAGTGGCTCTGGGGCGGCGAGGTTCTCTACGACATGGACTGGGGCGCACATCAGCAGGAAGACGTCGGTCTCGGTGACGTCGGAGCGGATCGCTCCTGACTGATGTGCGCGGCCGACCAGAATTCCCAAGGCCGAGTGCAATTCGTCGCGAACCTCGCCAACCCGTGGGTCGCTCTCACTGGCTGACTGCAGGAATGTCAGATCATGCTGTTGGCGTTGATCGGCAGCGATGGTCAGGAACTCCAGCAGCGCGGTTCCGGGGTCGGCCGCGTCGGAGAGTCGCCGGGCGGCTTTGGTCAGCGTTGCGATGTGCGCGCAGACGATGGAGGCGATCAGGTCCTCCTTGGTGGCGAAGTGGCGGAACACCGTGCCCTTGGCGACGCCCGCTCTGCGGGCGATGTCGGCCACCGAGGCTGACAGGCCCCTCTCCGCGAACTCCTGCTCGGCGGCAGCCAGCAACGACTCGCGATTGCGCGCGGCGTCCGCGCGGACCGTCGGAGTCGAACGCACCGGCCCAGGCTACCAAGTTGACCGCATGGTCATCTTGTGGCAGCGTCAGCAGCGTAAGGTGACCGGTCGGTCATCTTCGGCTCAGTCAATTGACGTGGGAGGACTCATGGACCTGCACGGCGCTACGGCCCTGGTCACCGGCGCAAACCGGGGCATCGGGTGGCACTTCGCCCACGAACTGCTCCGCCGGGGAGCCAAGGTTTACGCCGGCGCGCGGCGGCCGGAACTCGTGGACATCCCCGGAGTCGAGGTGATGACCCTCGACATCACTGACCAGGCGTCGGTCGCTGCGGCAGCCGCCCATGCCATAGATGTCGACGTGCTCATCAACAACGCGGCCGACACCGCGGGAGGCGACCTCGTCACCGGAGATCTGGCGGGCATCAGGTCCACCATGGAGTCCAACTACTTCGGCACGCTGGCCATGATTCGAGCCTTCGCCCCGGTACTCGCCCGTAACGGTGGCGGCGCCATTCTCAACGTGCTGTCGGTCGCGGCCTGGAACACCGTGTCGGGCAACACTGCTTATGCTGCAGCCAAATCCGCCGAATGGGGACTGACCAACGGGGTCCGCCTCGAACTGCAGGGCCAGGGCACGCTGGTGACCGCGTTGATGCCCGGATTGATCGGTACCCCAACGCTGTTCGAGTTCGCCGAACGCAACGGTATCGAGTTCCCCGACGGTGTCGTCCTCGATCCTGCCGATCTGGTCATGCTGGCGCTCGACGGACTCGAAGCCGGTGACATCGAAATATTGGACCCCATGGCCGTCGCGGCCAAGGCTGCGTTGAGCGGCCCTCCACGGGAGTTCAGTCTGTAAGCCCCGCCTGCGGCGCTCCCCAGACGGGCTTCGACGTGCCGACTCGGCATCGTCGCCGCAGCGGCGCCGGAAGCAGGCCCATTCTCGAGCCGGACCGACCCGGCACGCAGTCGATAGGATGAATCGAGTCCCCTGGACAGTTGCTGAGAAGAATGCGGCCGCGGACACCCGGGGCGAATCGACTTTTGAGGAACAGAGCCATGCCGGCCACCTGGCTGACCGACAATGGGTTGGCGCTCCCCAGCGCCGCCTGGCAGCGTCGACGCCGGGTGTTCGTTCTGCTCGGTTTTCCGCTGGTCCTGTTGGCCGCGGTGTACGTCGCGGACCTGATCGTCACCTCGGGCAAGGTCCCCCGCGGGGTCACCGCTGCCGGTGTGCCGCTCGGCGGGCTGGCGCCGGACGAAGCTGAGGGTCGACTCCAGGACGTCGTCGGCCCGCGGTCCGAGGAGCCCATTCCCGTGACGGTGGGCGCACTGGACACCGAGGTGACGCCGCGCTCGATCGATCTTCAGGTCGATGCGCGCGCGACGGTCGCTCAGGCGGGCGGGCAGCCGCTGAATCCGATCACCCGACTCACGTCGTTCTTCGTCGAAACCCCGGTGGGCGTCGTCTCGTCGGTGGACGATCAGGCCCTGACCGCCACCCTGGAGGTCCTCGCCGACGACGTCGCCGAGGATCCGGTCGAAGGGTCGATCGACTTCGTCGACGGCGAACCGGTAGCGGCCGACCCGGAGAGCGGGCAACGGCTCGATGTCGACGCCGCGGCCGGTGTGCTCATCCGGGATTGGGCACTGGGCGAGACCGTCAATCTGCCGATGGCCGAACTCGAACCGAGCACCACCGCTGCGGACGTCGACGCTGCCATGCGCGACGTCGCGGTACCCGCGGTCTCGGCACCTGTCGTCATCGACGCCGAAAACGACACGCGCGCGATCCTTTCCGAGCAGACGATTGCTTCGGCGCTGAGTTTCGAGGTCGAGGATGGGCGACTGGAGCCGACGATCGACACGACCATCGTCGTCGACGCGCTCCGCCCACAGCTCGAGGCATCCGAGGTCCCGGGCCGCAATGCCGATATCGACTTCACGGTGAGTCCGCCGGCCAAGATTCCCGAGCAGGCGGCCCGACGCATCGACTACGACGCGACCCTCGAGGATCTGCTCCCGGCGCTCACCGGTGACGACGACCGCGAACTCGACGCGGTCTACGTCACCGAGCCGGCCACGTTCACGATGGCCGAACTTGACGAACTCGGTTCGGTCGAAGTCATCGGCGAATTCCAGACCGGTGGTTTTGCCAGTGATTCGGGCAAGAACATCCGGCGTGCCGCCGAACAGATCGACGGAATCGTGGTCGGGCCGGGGGAGACGTTCAGCCTCAACGAGGCAACCAACCCGCGCAACGCCGCGGCCGGGTATGTCGAGGCGGGGATCATCCGCAACGGCAGGCCCGCACGCGGTGTCGGCGGCGGGGTCTCGCAATTGGCGACGACCTTGTTCAACGCCGCGTATTTCGCCGGGATGGAAGACGTCGAACACCACGAGCACAGCTACTACATCAGCCGCTACCCACCCGGCCGGGAGGCCACGGTGTTCGGCGACGTGCTCGACGTGAAGTTCCGCAACGACGGCCCCACCTCGGTCCAGATCCAGACCGAGTGGACACCCAGTTCCGTCACCGTCCGCCTCGTCGGGATCAAGCGCTACGAGGTGACGTCCTCGCAGAGCTCACGCAGCCGTCCGACCAGCCCGCAGACCATCACGATTCCCGCCGGGGAGGCGTGCAGCGCCAGCGGCGGCGCGTCGGGATTCACCATCACCGACACCCGAACCCTGCGCGACATCGCTTCCGGGGACACCAGGGAAGAGTCGCACACCGTCACCTACGACCCCATACCGCGGGTGATCTGCGGCGGTTGAGGAAGCCCGCTTATCACGCCGAGGCAGCGAAACACGTCCACCGTCGCGGCCCCGACAGCGTCAATTCCCTGCGCGGAGGCGGGTGTTGGTGGTCGCACCGGCAACGGGCGTCAGGTGGGCCGTTGAGGAGAGCGGTCCCTGGCTTGCAGCCCGATGGAGAAGGCGGCGAGGTCGTCCACGTTCATGGGGTTGCGTCCGGTCAGCTCGTGGATCCGCCCCAATCGGTGGCGCACGGTGTTGGTGTGCAGGAACAGCTCGCGCGCAGTGTCCATCACCGATCCGTTGTTGGACAGGAAAGTCCGCAGCGTTCTGATGTGTTGCGTGCCACGGTCGCGGTCGATCTCCTCGAGAGGGTCGATGAGCTGATTCTTGAACGGAGCCAATCGGTTTGCCGGAAGTCCCTCGAGCAGACTGCTCAGCGTGCTGAGCTGATCCGGCCCGATACTGCCGCCGTGCTGGCGCGCCATCTCCAGGGCGATACGCGCTTGGACGAAGGCCGAGCCCAGGTCGACCAGGGGTGTCGCGGCGGAATGTCCCGACGGAAGTGACAGCTCGGAGGCCACCCGACGGAGGTCGTCGGCGACGTCGGTGACCACCAGGCACACCTCGGGTGCGTCGCCGACCAGCGCGTCGGGAAATGCCAGGGACAACACTGCACCTGCTCCCGCGGGCCAGGCCGAACACGCCAGCTCTGGTGCCGCGAGCCCTGGCCACGCCACCAGCTGGTTGAGAGCATCCGGGAGCAGCATCCGGCGCTCCACCAGGGACAACAGCTGACCGACCCGCTCGCGCGACAGCGCCGCCTCGATGTCGCGATCACCTTGGGCTGCTTGAGCGAAGCGGGCGATCACCTCCAGCACCGCCCGCTCAGGGGGGTCGTCCCGTCCCACCCACACCAGGACCCCCAGGCCTTCCACGGTGACCAACCCGTCGGCACTGTCCCGATCGAGGATGAAGTAGCCGCCCAACACCTGTCCCGCGCGGTCGAGCAACTGACGTACCGATTCGCCGCGGCGCTGCGCCGAGAGCAGCTCAGGGACAAGGGTGTTGGTTGCGCGGGCGGCCGCGATCTCGTCACCCATGCGGGAATCGGCGATGAATCGACCGAGCGCGGCGAAGGGCACCTCGAGCGGCGCGACCAGCAGGGGCAGTTGGTGTTCGCGGCACTGCTCGAGCAGATCGCCCGGCACATCGTCATGAACGTCACCGACCCCGAAACACAGCCCGGACACGCCTGCGCCGCGCAACGAACCGACGAAGTCCCGGCAGTCCTGCGCACTGCGCAGGCTGATCCCCACCGTGCACACCAGTTCCCCGCCGCGCAGATAGCGCGACGGGTCGCGCAGTTCCGTGGTGTGCGCCCAGCTGACGGGCTGGTCGAGGTCGCCGGTGCCCGGCTCCGCTTCGACCAGGTCGGGCACGGAGCCGAGGACGTCGCGCAGCGTGGGCTTCGGCATCAGCCGAGCGTAACGCCGACGAAACGCGGATGGCCCGCCGAGGTTGTGCGATCGCACAATGCCAGTGCTCCCCGGTGGTGCTTTTGCGGCGTCTTCGCGCCGAAGACTGGCACCATGCGGAGCTGGCGTTGATAGTTCGTCCAACCACGTCTTGAGGAGTTGTGATGTCAGCATCTGACGCCAACGGGGCGAACGTGCTGCGGCGGGAGTTCTCGCTGTGGTCGGCATTCGCGTTCGCCTTCGCCTTCATCTCGCCGATAGTGGCGCTCTACGGGATCTTCGGTTTGGCTCTGGCCGCGGCCGGCCCCAGCTTCTGGTGGGGCTTTGGTCTGGTCTTCGCCGGACAGTTCCTGGTCGCGCTGGTTTTCGCGGTGCTGGTGTCGCGCTGGCCGCTGGAAGGGTCGATATATCAATGGTCACGCCGCCTGCTGGGCACCACCTACGGGTGGCTGGCAGGCTGGGTGTACATGTGGACGCTGGTCATCGCGATGGCGACGGTGGCCCTCGGGGCGGCAGGATTCGTGGCCAACATCGCCGGGGTGGAAGCGCCGTCGGGTGGGTTGCGGGCTGTGATCGCGCTCTTCATTCTCATCGGCGGTACCGCGATCAACCTGATTGGGCGCGGTGCGCTGAAGATATTCATGACGGCGAGCATCGTGGCTGAAGTGATCGGCTCGCTCGGATTGGGCACCTGGCTGCTGCTGTTCCATCGGCAGAACTCGATCTCGGTGCTGTTCGACGGTGGTGGCACAGACATGAGCACCTGGGCCTACCTCAACGGCCCGTTCCTGTTGGCGGTGGTGTTCATCGGCTTCTCTTTCGTGGGCTTCGAGAGCGCCGGTGCGATCGCCGAGGAAGTGCACGAGCCGCAGCGCGACCTACCGAAGGCCGTGTTGTTCTCACTGACCTTCATCGCGCTGGTGGTGGCCTACTCCAGCCTGGCGATCATCCTGGCGATTCCCGACCTGGACGCCGTGACTGCCGGCACCGTGGCCGATCCGGTCTACGAAACCCTCACCACCGCATTGGGTCACGGCATCGCCAAACCTGTCGAGATGCTGTTCGTCATCGGCTTCGTCGCCAGTTTCCTGGCACTGCAGACCTCGGCGTCGCGGGTGATCTGGGCATACGCCCGCGATGGCGCGCTGCCCGGCGCCACCGCGTTGGCGCGACTGAGCGGCACCGCCCGGATTCCGGTGCTGGCCATCCTGGTGACGACAGTCGCGGGAGGGGCGCTGTTTCTGCTCAGCACAGTGGCCGGAGACATCTACTCGCTGATGGTCAACTTCACCACGGGCGGGTTCTATCTCGCCTTCCTGTTCCCGGTCATCGGTTTCGTCGTGGTGCTGGCACGGCGCAAGTGGACAGACGGAAAGTTCTCGCTGGGCAAGGCAACGGCTCCGGTGGCGGTGGCCGCCGCGGTCTGGGCGGTACTGCAGATGCTGAACATCTCCTGGCCGCGGGCCGTGTACGAGCAGCGTTACCTGGACTGGTCGGTCTGGATCGGGGTCGCGGTGTTGCTGGTCGTCGGTCTGGCGATCCTGCTCTGCTTGCGCCGCCGCATCGTCGGCACCGAGGTTTCCGTCGAACCGGAGTCGGCGGATGCCTGAGGCGCCGGTAGCCATCGTCACCGGTGGTGCCAGCGGGATCGGCGCGGCCACCGTCTCGGCGCTACGAGGTCGTGGATACCGCGTGGGCGCGCTGGACCTCAGTGACCGGGCAGACGCCGATCACGCTGTGGCGGTCGATGTTTCCGACGGTGCCGCAGTGACCGGTGCCGTCGCCGAGATCGAGCGGAGGCTGGGACCGATCGCGGCTCTGGTGACGTCGGCGGGGCACTATGAGATGGCGTTAGTGGGCGAGATAAGTGTTCAGGCGTGGCGACGCATGCTGCGTGTGCACCTGGGTGGCTTCTTCAACGCCTCTCGGGCGTGTCTACCCGGGATGTTGCGGCGCCGCTCGGGGGCCATCGTGGCGGTCGCCAGTGAACTCGCTGTCGGCGGCGGAGAACATGACGCGCACTACGCAGCAGCAAAGGGGGCGATCCTCGGGCTGGCGCGCAGCCTGGCGGTCGAGGTCGCGGGAAGCGGCGTCCGGGTCAACGTCGTCGCACCGGGCCCCACCGACACTCCGCTGCTGGCAGCGGATTCGCCCTGGCGTGCAGAGGATTATCTGGCCACGCTGCCGCTGCGCCGGCTCACTGCACCCGCCGAAGTGGCCCGCTGTGTGGAATACCTCGTCTGCGATGCGACCTTCAGCACCGGCGATGTGGTGAACGTGAATGCGGGGGCGGTCATATGAGCTCACTGAAGGGCCGGGTCGCATTGGTGACCGGTGCGGCACAGGGAATGGGAGCCGCCCACGCGCGCAGGCTGGCCGCCGCAGGAGCGACAGTGGCGGTCAACGACATACGGGCCAGTGACGCGCTGAGTGAACTGGCCGACGAGATCAGCGGCGTCGCGGTCCCCGGTGATGTGTCCGAACCGGAGGTCTGCACCCGGATCGCCGATGCCGTCGCGGCGGCCACCGGTCGGCTGGACGTGCTGGTGGCCAACCATGCCTACATGACCATGGCGCCGATACTGCAGCACGACGAACGGGACTGGTGGCGGGTCGTCGACACCAACCTCGGCGGCACGTTCCATCTGGTGCAGGCCGTTCTGCCGCACATGCGCCGAGCGGGTGAGGGGCGGATCGTGGTCATCACCAGTGAATGGGGTGTGACCGGCTGGCCTGACGCCACCGCGTACGCCGCGTCCAAGGCGGGACTCATCTCGCTGGTCAAGACGTTGGGCCGAGAGCTCGCGCCGGAACGGATCATCGTCAACGCCGTGGCGCCCGGCGTGATCGACACCCCACAACTGCAGGTCGACGCCGACGCGGCCGGGACGGACCTGGCCTCGATCCAGGCACATTACGCCGAGACGATCCCACTGGCCCGACTCGGAACGTCCGGCGAGATCTCTGCAGCGGTCGAACTGCTGGCTGATTTTTCCATGGAAGCGGTTGTTGGGCAGGTGATCTCCTGTAACGGCGGGACGACGAGGAGCAGGGTATGACCGAGCGGTATGTGACGACGCAGACGGGAAAGGTCGGTCAGGTAGACGCTCGGGTGGTGCCGCGTTACGCGGGCTTGGCCACCTTCGCGCGGCTCCCGCAGCGGCACGAGGTGGCTGATCACGACATCGCCGTGGTCGGAGTTCCGTTCGACAGCGGGGTCACCTATCGGCCCGGCGCGCGGTTCGGTCCCGCCGCCATTCGGCAGGCTTCCAGGCTGCTCAAGCCGTACCACCCTGCGCTCGACATCACCCCGTTCGCGCAGGCCCAGGTGGTCGACGCCGGTGACGTCTCGGCGAATCCGTTCGACATCTCCGAGGCGGTGACGCAGATCCGCGACGCGGTGGCCGGACTGCTCGTACGTCGGGAGCAACGGGTGGTGTTGCTCGGCGGCGACCACACGATTGCGCTTCCCGCACTGCAGGCCGTCAACCAGGTGCACGGGCCCGTGGCCCTGATTCATTTCGACGCGCACCTCGACACCTGGGACACCTATTTCGGGGCACCGTGTACACACGGCACCCCGTTTCGCCGCGCCGCCGAGCAGGGGCTGCTGGTCAAAGACCGCTCCGCCCACGTCGGCATCCGGGGATCGCTGTACGACCGGGCGGACCTGCTCGAGGACGAGGCGTTGGGGTTCACGGTGGTGCACTGTCGCGATATCGACCGAATCGGGATCGACGGTGTCATCGACCGCATCCTGACCCGCGTCGGGGACCACCCCGTGTACGTGTCGATCGACATCGACGTCCTGGACCCCGCGTTCGCGCCGGGCACCGGAACACCGGAGATCGGTGGTATGACCAGCCGTGAACTGGTCGCCGTGCTGCGTGCGCTCCGTACTCTCCGCATTGTCGGGGCCGACGTCGTGGAGGTCGCTCCCGCCTACGACAACGGTGAGGTGACCGCCGTCGCAGCCGCCAATCTCGCGTATGAACTGGTTACTCTGATGGCTGATGACTTCTGATCTCCGTTGGCCCGGCGGCAAGTCGGCCGCGGCGGCCTTCACGTTCGACGTGGACGCCGAGTCGGCGGTGCTGTGGGGCAATGATGCCGTCGCGGCGCGGATGAGCGTCATGTCCCATCAGGCCTACGGGCCGCTTGTCGGGCTACCGCGGATTCTCGAACTCCTGGACACACACCAGATTCCGGCGACCTTCTTCGTCCCTGGGCACACCGCACATCGGTACCCCGCCGCCGTGCGTCGTATCGTCGAAGCCGGACACGAGATCGCCCACCACGGATACCTGCACGAACAACCGACCGCGCTGACCCTGGCCCAGGAGATCGAGGCGCTCGACCGGGGTTTGCAAGCACTGGCGGAGGTGGCCGGTGTCCGGCCGGTCGGCTACCGCGCACCCATGTGGGATCTGTCCTGGCGTACGCCAGAACTGCTGGTAGAGCGAGGGTTTCTCTACGACTCCAGTTTGATGGACGCCGACCATCCTTACGAGCTCGCGGTGGGGGACGGCTCGGTGGTGGAGATACCCATCCAATGGGCGCTCGACGACTGGGAACAATATTGCTATCTGCCGGACATCGCCGGCAGTGGATTGATCGAAAGCCCCCGCAAAGCGCGGGAATTGTGGCAGCTGGAGTTCGACGCACTGCGTGCTGCCCGCGCGTGTTGGGTGCTCACCAACCATCCGTTTCTGTCCGGGCGCGCCTCGCGCGCCGCCGAACTCGGTGACCTGATGCGCTACGTCGTCGGCCACGACGACGTATGGACCACCAATCTCGGCGCCATCGCCGAACATGTCCGGACGCTGCACCTGCCGCCCCGCACCATCACCCGCCCGGGCCCAGCGTGACGTGCCGCATCGCCCGAGCCCGCGTCCCGGTGCGATCACACCGCCGCGTAGCGTCGCTCCGGCCGTCCGACCCCGTACTGCAGCCGCAACTGCAGGGCACCGGCACTGAGATAATGCTCGAGGTAGCGCCGCGCGCTGACCCGTGAAATACCCACGATGTCAGCGCATTCCGCGGCGGACACTTCACCGACGCGGCGGGCCGCCGCCAGCACGAGCTCGCCGGTTTCGGCGCTGAGCCCCTTGGGCAGGACGTCGTGCTGCCGCGTCGCGCCGGGGCTGCCGAACAACGAGTCGATGGTGGACTGGTCCACGGCGGAACCGGCTTCCAGCGCGTCGGCGCGCGCCGCGTAGGCGGCCAACTTCGCCTGCAGCTGGGCGAACTCGAACGGCTTGGTCAGATAGTCTGCGGCCCCGCCGTGCAGCGCGCCCCTGACCGTGTCGAGTTCACGGGCCGCGGTGATCATGATGACCCCGACACCCTCACCGGCGGCGCGCAGAGTCTGCAGCACATCCAATCCGGTCATGTCCGGCAGGTACACATCCAGCAGGATCAACTCCGGATGGTGATCGCGCACCGCGTCCAGCGCCTCGCGCCCGGTGCGGGCCACCCCGACGACACGGAAACCGTCGACGCGTTCGACGAAGCGCCGGTGGATCTCGGCGACCATGAAGTCGTCGTCGACGACGAGAACGTCACGCATGCGCGTCCACCCGAGCCGTCGGCAGCCGCACTGCGAACACCGCACCACCGCCCGGCCGGTCCGATACCTCCACCGAGCCGCCGTGCTGAGCGGTGACCATCCGCACCAGGGCCAGACCGATGCCCCGCCCGCCGGCGACCTCCGGTTTCGATGTGACGCCGCGGGCGAAGATGCTGTCGCGCAGGTGCGACGGAACGCCGGGCCCGGTGTCGGACACCGAGATCTCCAGCCCCGTGGTGTCGGAAACCCGCACGGTGACCATGGGCTGCGCGGAACCGACGGACACATCCACGGCATTGTCGACGAGATTGCCCAGCACGGTGATGACATCGGTGGCCAGGCCCGGTTCCAGCGGTGAGAGGTGAGAGTCCTCGGCGATCTGCAACGACACCCCGCTCTCGGCGGCCAGCGTCGTCTTCGCGATCAACAGCGCGGCGACCGCGGGATCGGAGATGTGCCGTGTCACAGCATCATTGATCGCCGCCCGGCGCTGAGTGAGCTCGTCGACGAACGCGCGGACCGCATCGTATTCACCGAGCTGCACCAGCCCGGAGATGGTGTGCAACTGGTTGGAGAACTCGTGGGTCTGCGCACGCAGCGTGTCGGTCGCGCTCTTGTGCGACGACAACTGAGCCTGCAGGGCGGCCAGTTCGGTGCTGTCACGCATCGTGGTCACGGTACCGATGTCCTGGCCCGCGCTGGTCGCAGCACGCCGGTTGAGTGCCAGCACCCGGGCGCGGGTCGCGATCACGACGTCGCGGTCGTCCTCGCCGGCGAGCAGGAAGTCCACCACGGCGGTTTCGAGTCCGACCGAGTCGACGCGCTCACCGACCGCCGTGTCCGCCAGCCCGAGCAGTTCCTGAGCGCTGTCGTTGAGCACGGTGATGACGCCGTCGTTGTTGACTGCGACCACGCCCTCGCGAATGCTGTGCAGCAACGCCTCACGGTGGTCGGCCAGGCCGGCGATCTCGGCGATCTCCAGCCCGCGGGTGTGGCGTTTGATCCGGCGGGACAGCAGCCAGGACGCCACCAAGCCCAGCGCCGCGCCCAGGCCGAGATAGAGCAACAGCCGTTCCCCCGCCCCGCTGAGCAGCGCCCACCACGACGGATACGGCTCACTGACTGACACGATCGCGAGCACCCGTCCGTCCGAGGCCAGGATCGGCACCTGGGCCAGCAGGCTGGGAACGCCGCCGACCTCGGCGTCACCGAACCATGCCCGCCCGGTCTCGGCCGCCCCCAGGGCGGTTCTCTCGCCGAGCCGCGACGGGTCGGACGACGCGCGTACCAGGCCGTCGGGGCCGAGGATCTCCGCCAGTTCGGCGCCGGACAGTGCGACCGCGCGGTCGACTTCGGGTGCCAGTGCCTGCGAGGCGAACGGGTCGGCGTAGCGGTCCCGCACCACCGGCGTGGAGACCAGGTTCTCGGCGGTGGCGAGCATCCGCGCCCCGCGCACGTCACGGAATTCGTTGGTCGACTGCGCCACCTAGACGACGGCCACCGCGCCGAGCACGACGACGACGACC
>Ga0207914_100669_pt1 | contig 12014 bp, 9 predicted proteins | sample DeeseametaMP2497_FD_184171 | JGI IMG/M metagenome (GOLD analysis project Ga0207914, IMG submission 184171) | Marine microbial communities from East of Antigua and Barbuda, Atlantic Ocean - MP2497 (SPAdes) | ecosystem: Environmental > Aquatic > Marine > Oceanic | place: East of Antigua and Barbuda... | reverse complement strand
GAGTGCGGCGACGAACATGACCAGAAGAATACGGCGTGTCAGGGTGCCGTCCCCCGGGCGCCAGGCTTCGCCCGGGGGACGACGGCTCTATCCCTGCAGTCCCAACATCTGCGGCGCGGTGACCGCTGCGGGGACGGCGGGAGCTGGGGGTGCCGCGGCGGGCGCGGCGGGCGCGGCAGGTGCGGCAGGCGCCGGCGGGGCGGCTGGTGGTGCAGGTGGGGTGGCTCCGGGCACGCTGACCTTGAAACCGTTGACGATCGCGTCGGTGGCGTCGGCGGCGGCGACGACCTGGTCGACGCTGGTGGTCACCGACAGCGACACGAGGTAGCGGTCCGCGCCGGAGGTGGCGATGACGTGGCGCCGCGAGGTGTTCAGCGTCATCGTGTTCTCCCGGTAGGTCCCTTCGATCAGCGACGACGGCATCCCGCCGAAGTCGGCCAACGAGGCGTCGGTGGACCGCCAGGCCGGCAGCTGTTGGCTGTCGACGAAGCCGTGGCTGATGGCTTCCTTCGGGTCGAACTCTCCGAGCAGCTTGTAGACCACGATCTGGGCGTTGGATGTGTAGAGGCCGTTGCCGCCGACCCGGTCGGCGATCACGGCGAACGCGTCGGGGACGTTGGGATCGGGCACGTGTTCCCAGCCGCGGGGCATGGGCAGCACGATGTTCAGCGCGCGGAATCCGATGCTGGATTGCGGCTCGAGGGTGACGTTGTTGGCGGCGAAGAACTCCCGCAGTGTGCCCGAGGTCGCCGGAGCGATGGTCGACGGGGGCGGCGCGGGCAGGGCGGGGGAGCTGATGCCGGCCGGGACGGCGGCGGGACCCGCCGCCGCGGGCGTCACGCCGGCCTGGGCCAGGGCCTGATCACCGGCCTGCGGCGCCACGGTGACCGTTTGGGTGACGGTCGCGGGTGCTGGAGCGGGCAGCGGCGGCTGGGGGATCGCCGGCTGCGCCGACGCGGTCGTGCCCGCCAAACCGAGGACTCCGGCGACGCCTGCGGCGCACGCCCCGATTCCTCCTGCCATGACCCGCCACTGGCGGGTGATTTCGCTCATCGAGTGCAGCCCTCCCGTTCCTCTCCCGACGTGTATCTGCGGTTCCGGGCAGCTCACCCGGTTCAGGCGACGAATGTATCCATGCGGTTCGCGCAGCCACCAGTGCCGGGACCGACCTGGAATCAACCCCTGACGCATCCGCAACGGAACCGATATCAACCCGTGGCCCGGGAAATCGCCATCGGCGGGCTTATACCCTGGTGAGGTGACCGAAACGCCGACCGCGCAGCCTGCCGCCGACGCCGACACCCCCCGGTACCGCTACACCGCCGAGCTTGCCGGGGACATCGAGCGCGGCTGGCAGCAGGAGTGGCAGGCCCGCGGAACGTTCGACGTGGCCAACCCGGTCGGCTCGCTGGCCCCCGCCGACAGTGCGGCGCTGCCCATCGACAAGAGGGTGCCCGCCGACAAGATGTTCGTCCAGGACATGTTCCCCTATCCGTCCGGTGAGGGTCTGCATGTCGGGCACCCGCTCGGCTACATCGCGACCGACGTCTACGCCCGCTACTTCCGGATGACCGGCCGTAATGTGTTGCACGCGTTGGGTTTCGATGCGTTCGGGTTGCCCGCCGAGCAGTACGCCATCCAGACCGGAACCCACCCGCGCACCCGCACCGAGGCCAACATCGTCAACTTCCGGCGCCAGCTCGGACGACTCGGGTTGGGCCACGACTCGCGGCGTAGCTTCTCCACCACCGACGTCGACTACTACAAGTGGACCCAGTGGATCTTCCTGCAGATCTACAACGCCTGGTTCGATCCCGAGATCGGCCGGGCCCGCCCGATCGCCGAACTGATCGCCGAGTTCGACGCGGGGACGCGCCCGCTCGCGGATGGCCGGGACTGGTCGGCGCTGAGTGCCGGCGAGCGCGCCGACGTCGTCGACGGGCACCGCCTGGTCTACCTGTCCGACTCGGTGGTCAACTGGTGCCCCGGGTTGGGCACCGTGCTGGCCAACGAGGAGGTCACCGCCGACGGACGCAGCGAGCGGGGCAACTTCCCCGTGTTCCGGAAGAGGTTGCGGCAGTGGATGATGCGGATCACCGCGTACTCCGACCGGCTGCTCGAGGATCTCGATGTGCTGGATTGGCCGGACAAGGTCAAGACCATGCAGCGCAACTGGATCGGGCGTTCCACCGGAGCCTCGGTGCTGTTCGGCACCGACGCCGGCGACATCGAGGTGTTCACCACCCGTCCGGACACGTTGTTCGGGGCCACCTACATGGTGCTGGCCCCCGAACACGACCTGGTGGACGCCCTCGCTGCGCAGACCTGGCCAGACGGCGTCGATGCGCGCTGGACGTTCGGGGCGGCGACGCCGGTGGAAGCGGTTGCCGCCTACCGGGCGGCGATCGCGGCTAAATCCGATTTGGAACGGCAGGAGAACAAGACCAAGACGGGGGTGTTCCTGGGCTCCTATGCGGTGAATCCGGCCAACGGCCAACAGGTTCCGGTGTTCATCGCCGACTATGTGTTGGCCGGTTACGGTACCGGCGCGATCATGGCGGTGCCCAGTGGTGACCAGCGCGACTGGGACTTCGCCACCGAGTTCGGGCTGCCGATCGTCGAAGTCGTCTCCGGCGGTGACGTCACCGAGGCGGCCTACACCGGTGACGGGGAGCTGGTGAACTCCGGTTTCCTCGACGGGATGACTGTCGGGCAGGCCAAGGCAGCCATCACCGACAAGCTGGCCGCCGACGGCCGCGGGTGGGCGCGCGTCGAATACAAGTTGCGTGACTGGCTTTTCGCTCGGCAGCGGTACTGGGGCGAGCCCTTCCCGATCGTCTACGACGCCGACGGGCGGGCGCACCCGCTGCCGGAATCGTTGTTGCCGGTGGAACTTCCGGACGTGCCGGACTACTCGCCGGTTCTGTTCGATCCCGACGATGCCGGCAGCGAACCGTCGCCTCCGCTGGCCAAGGCCACCGACTGGGTCAACGTCGAGCTCGACCTCGGCGACGGGGTACAGAAGTACACCCGCGACACCAATGTGATGCCGCAGTGGGCCGGAAGCTCCTGGTACGAACTGCGATACACCGATCCGCACAACCAGGACCAGATGTGCGCCGCGGAGAACGAGGCGTACTGGATGGGTCCTCGGCCGGCCGAGCACGGCCCCGACGATCCGGGTGGTGTCGACCTGTACGTGGGCGGTGTCGAGCACGCGGTGCTGCACCTGCTGTATTCGAGGTTCTGGCACAAGGTACTTCACGACCTGGGCCACGTCAGCTCTCGTGAGCCCTACCGGCGTCTGGTCAACCAGGGTTACATCCAGGCGTTCGCCTACACCGACCCGCGCGGCGCCTACGTGCCCGCCGCCGAGGTGGTGGAACGGGACGGCCGCTTCTTCTGGCCGGGACCCGACGGCGAGATCGAGGTCAAGCAGGAGTTCGGCAAGATCGGCAAGAGCCTGAAGAACTCGGTCTCACCGGACGAGATCTGCGACAACTACGGCGCCGACACGTTGCGCGTCTACGAGATGTCGATGGGTCCGCTGGAGGCTTCGCGGCCGTGGGCGACCAAAGATGTTGTCGGAGCGCACCGTTTCCTCCAGCGGGTGTGGCGGCTGGTGGTCTCCGAGGACAGCGGCGCCACGGTGGCCACGGACGACGAGCTCGACGATGCCACGCTGCGGCTGCTGCACCGCACGATCGCAGGCGTGGCAGACGACTACGCCGCGCTGCGCAACAACACCGCGGCGGCCAAGCTGATCGAGTTCACCAACCACCTGACCAAGCAGTCGGTGACCAGCCGCGCGGCGCTCGAGCCGCTGGTGCTGATGCTCGCGCCGCTGGCGCCGCACCTGGCCGAGGAGCTGTGGCGGCGCCTCGGCCACGAGGCGTCGTTGGCGCACGGGCCGTTCCCGGTCGCCGACGAGACCTATCTGGTCGAGGACAGCGTGGAGTACCCGGTTCAGGTCAACGGCAAGGTGCGCGGCCGGGTCACCGTCGCCGCGGACGCCGACAGTGACGCGGTGCAGGCCGCGGCGCTGGCCGAGGAGAAAGTCGTGGCGTTCCTCGACGGCCGGACCCCGAAGAAGGTCATCGTGGTCCCCGGCCGACTGGTCAACGTGGTCCTGTAGCCGGCGGTTCGGCAAGGTTCTGGTCGTGGCCCGACGACGAGCACGCCGAGATCACCGCGGGCGGACGATCACCTCGTGGACATGGGCGTCACGGGGAGCGTTGACGGCGTCCGCGGTGACCCGGGCGACGGTCTGCGGGCTCAGGAACTGGTCGGGGTCGTAGTCGCGGCCCTCGTAGGCGACCAGATCCTCCTGCATCGCGGTCGCGATGCGGCCCGGATGGATCGAGGTGACACGCAGGGACGGTTCGTCGGCGCGCAGCGAACCGGCGAATCCGCGCAGCGCGAACTTGCTCGCCGAATACGACGCCAGCCCGGGGGACGGATTGATACCCGACCCGGAGTTGATGAACACCACATGGCCCTGCGCCGCGCGCAGCGCGGGCAGCAGCTCCAGGGTCAGCGCCACCGCGCCGATGACGTTGACGGCCATGGAGGAGCGCCACTCGTCCACCGAGGTCTCAGCGACCCGGCCGGGGTAGGCCACCCCGGCGTTGTGGATGAGCACGTCGAGCTCGACGATCGGTTCCACGACCGCGGCCAGCGAGTCCGGGTCGGCGAGATCCATCGGCCATGTGGTGGCGCCGAGGCGCTCGGCGACGGCATCGAGGCGGGGGGACGGGCGGCCGGCGAGCAGCAGCGTGTGGGTGGGGGCCAGCGCGTCGGCCAGGGCGGAGCCCAGTCCGCCGGAGGCCCCGGTGATCATGGCGGTAGGCACGAATCGCACCTTACCGATCTGCGCGGCGGGCGAACTCGTCGCATGATGAAGGGCGATGCCCCACGATCCCAGTTTCACGCCCACGCAGCTCGCGGCCCGCGCAGCCTATCTGTTGCGGGGCAATGACCTCGGTGTGATGACCACCGCGGCCCCGCTGCTGTATCCCCATATGTGGAGCTGGGACGCCGCGTTCGTGTCCATCGGACTGGCTCCGTTGTCGGTCGAGCGGGCGGTGGTGGAACTCGACACGCTGCTGTCGGCGCAGTGGCGCAACGGCATGATTCCGCACATCGTGTTCGCCAACGGCGTCGACGGCTACTTTCCCGGGCCGGCGCGGTGGGCCTGCTCGGCGCTGGCGGCCAACGCCCCGGGGGCCCGGCACACATCGGGGATCACCCAGCCGCCGGTGCATGCGATCGCCGTGCAACGCATCCTCGACCACGCCCGCACCCGTGGCCGGTCCACCCGTGCGGTCGCGGAGTCGTTCCTGGACCGCCGTTGGGCGGAGCTGGTGCGCTGGCACCGCTGGCTCGCCGAATGCCGCGACCTCAACGAACGGGGCCGGGTGACGCTGTATCACGGTTGGGAGTCCGGGATGGACAACTCACCCCGGTGGGACGCCGCCTACGCGAACGTGGTGCCCGGCGACGTGCCGGAGTACCAGCGCGAGGACAACAAGATCAACACCGATGCCAGCCAGCGCCCCAGCGACCTCGAGTACGACCGGTACCTCTGGCTGGTCGAGGAGATGAAAGCGGCCCGCTACGACGACGAACTGATGTCGAAGTCGGTGAGCTTCGCCGTCGAGGACGTCTTCGTCTCGGCGATCCTGTCGGTGGCCTGTCAGGTGCTCGCCGAGATCGGTGAGGACTACAAACGCCCGCACGCCGACGTGCGAGACCTGTATGCGTGGGCCGACCGGTTCCGGTCGGGGGTCCTCGAGACCACCGACCAGAGAACCGGCGCGGCAAGGGATTACGATGTGCGAGCGGACAGGTGGATCGCCACCGAGACGGTCGCGCAGTTCGCGCCGTTGCTCTGCGGAGGTCTGCCGCACGACCGGGAGAGGGCCCTGCTGCGTCTGCTGGAGGGGCCGCGGTTCTGCGGTCACCCGGATCTGGCGTACGCGTTGATCCCGTCGACGTCACCGGTGTCGCGCGACTTCCGGCCGCGCGAGTACTGGCGCGGTCCGGTGTGGCCGGTGATGACGTGGCTGTTCGCGTGGTGCTTCGCGCGGCGGGGGTGGGCCGAGCGGTCCTCGTTCCTGCGCCGGGAGGGCCTGCGCCAGGCCAGCGACGGCACCTTCGCGGAGTACTACGAGCCGTTCACCGGCGAACCGCTGGGCAGCATGCAGCAGTCGTGGACCGCGGCCGCGGTACTGGACTGGCTGGGCTGACTTGGTGGCGGTCGGTGTTACTCGGCGATCCGCTCGAGCGGCGCCAGCGCCTTGGCCAGCGCCTCGAGTTCCTCGCCGTTGAGCTTGCTGATCAGGGACGCCAGATGCGCCTGCCGCGAGGCCAGTGCTTCTCGATGCTGGGCCAGACCTTCGGGGGTGATGTCGACGAGCACGGCACGCAGATCCGAGGGGTCCCGGGATCGTTTCACCAGCCCGAGCTTCTCGAGCCGGCGGATCGCCACCGTGGTCGTGGGGGTGCGGACCCGCTCATGCGCGGCCAGTTCCGTCATGCGCATCGGGCCCTGGTCGAACAGCGTGAGAAGGATGGACAGCTGGGCCAGGGTCAGATCCCCTGACGTCGAGGTTCGCCCGGTGTGCCGCAGCACGGCGAGCACCTTGGACAGCACGCGCTGCAGCTCTCCGGCGAGCTCGCTGACCTGTGCATCTGCTTCGACCATAATTCAGTCAGTCTAACCGGTTCTGACCGGTCGGAGACGATGTCGCCGGGTTTCGCAAGCGAATTTTACGCGGCTTCACCGCAGGTCAGCGTTGATGTGGCCGCAGGTCAGCAATGATGTGGCCGCAGGTCAGCGTCAACGTGGCCGCAGGTGAAGACCGACGTGGGCTGCAGGTGGGCGTCAATGTGGCCTTGGGTCAGCGTTGATGTGGGTGCAGGTGAAGAGCGACGTGGGCTGCAGGTGGGCGTCAACGTGGGCCGTCCGGCTGCTCCAACGCTGACGGCCGCAGCACCCCGCGACGGACCAGTTCGGCCACCAGGATCCGCGCCATCACCGCCGCTCGCTGCGCACACGCACCCTTCGCCGCGTCCGGGTCGCCGTCGCGGATCGCCGCGAGCTCCGCCTCGTAGCAGGGCAGCAGCTCGTCGCGATGGCCCAGATAAGTCTCCCAGAAGGCCTGCGGAATCATCGTCTGCGACGAGTCGATGATCGCCTGCAGCCGCGGCCCGGCGTATTCACCGTTGACGATGTTGCGGAACATCCGGGCGTGGGTGTCGAAGGTGCGGGAGTCTCTGCCGCCGCGCATCGCCGACATCTGCTCGTCGAGGGCGGCGACGATCTCCGGGTCGGAGGCTTGAGCGGCGCGCGACGAGGCCAGGCCGCTGAGCACTCCGTACAACTCGTGGTGTTCGCGGACCGTGGACTCGTCGAAACGCTCGACGTAGGCGCCGCGGTGGTAGCGGGTCGACAGGATGCCGTCGTGTTCGAGCTGCACCACCGCTTCTTGGACCGGAACGCGACTCAGGCCGAGCTCCTGGGCGATCTCGTTGCGGTCCAGGCGATCTCCCGACCGGAGCTTGCCGGTCAGGACCAAATTGACCACGTGTGAGACCACGAGGTCCTTCTCTTTGACCCCATACTTCTTCGGCATGGCCGCGCCAGTCTCTCACGCGGCGACGGCCCACCGTCGACGTTCGGCGGCTTCAGCTGACGCCGGACTGGCGCGAATCCCGCCATCGGCACAGCGCCTCGGCCACGGTCAGGTCGTAATCGGGTCCGTTGACGCCGATCGTCAGCAACGTGACGCCCAACGCGACCAGCGATTCGGCACCCTCGACAGCGGCCTCCGGGCTGCGTTCGGGCACGCCGGAGGACCGTTCGATCGCACCGGGATCGCGACCGACGTCGGCGCAGTGCCGGTCGAGCACCTCGGCCTTGCCCGGATAGGTGGACGCATCGGTGAAGCCGTGCCAGATGTGGGCGTGCTCGGCGACCATGCGCAACGTCTTCTTCTCGCCCTGCCCGCCGATCAGGATCGAGATGTCCCGCACCGGCTGCGGGTTGAGCTTGCCGAGCCGCGACTCGATCCGCGGCAGCGCGGCGGCCAGCTCGTCGAGTCGGCTGCCCGCCGTGCCGAACTCGTAGCCGTACTCGTCGTAGTCCTTCTGCTTCCAGCCCGAACCGATGCCCAGGATCAGCCGGCCGTCGGAGATGTTGTCCACCGTGCGGGCCATGTCGGCCAGCAGTTCGGGATTTCGGTAGGAGTTGCAGGACACCAGCGCGCCGATCTCGATGCGCGAGGTCTGCTCCGCCCACGCGCCGAGCATCGTCCAGCATTCGTAGTGGGCACCGTCCGGATCGCCGTAAAGCGGGAAGAAGTGGTCCCAGTTGAAGGCGACGTCGACGCCGAGATCCTCGCAGCGGCGCACCGCGTCGCGGATGTGGCTGTAGCGGGGCGCGTGCTGTGGCTGCAGCTGGACGCCGATGCGGATGGGGCGAGTGGAGGAAGTCATGTCTCCAACCTAGGCACCCCAGCGGCGCGAGACTGCGGTGAGATCGTGAATTCTTGCGAACGGGCGATCTCACCGCAGTTTCGGCGCAGGCCAGCGCAAGCGCTCAGACTTCTGCTGTCTCGTCTTCGCGCAAGCGCTCAGACTTCTGCTGTCTCGTCTTCGCGCAAGCGCTCAGACGCCGATCCGGCCGTTGTTCTTCCAAACCGCCACCACCGACGGGCGCGCCGTGCCGTTGCCGCCCTCGGGCCAGCGGGACTGCGGGTCGTCGATGCTGTTCTCGTCGTTCTCGCCGGGGTGCTGCACGCAGACGGTGACGAGATCGTCGGTGACCACCGGCCCACACGTCTCGGCGCCGAGCGGCACCGTCAGGAACTGCTTGACCTCGCCGCGGTTCGGGCCGTCGAGCGCGACGGCGAACAGGCCGTCGTTGGAGTCCAGGGCGTTGCCGTCGGTGGAGATCCACAGGTTGCCGTGGCTGTCGAAGGCCAGGTTGTCGGGGCAGGAGATCGGGCTGACCTTCGACTTGTCGAAGCCGCCGTAGTAGGTGTCGGCGGCATCGGGATCTCCGCACACCAGCAGCAGATCCCAGGTGAAGTCGGTCCCCGCGTGGTTGTCGGTGATCTCGAGGACCTGACCGCTCTTGTTGTCGTTGCGCGGGTTGGCCGCGTCGGGGCCGGCCTCTCCTGGCGCGCCCCGCTTGCTGTTGTTGGTCAGCGCGACATACACCTTGCCGGTCTTCGGATTGGCCTCGAAGTCCTCGGGGCGGTCCATCTTGGTCGCGCCGGCCTTGTCGGCAGCCATCCGGGTGAACACCGCCACCTCCTGGGCGGTGATGCCGTCCACCAGCGACTCGGCCTGTCCGTCGGGGCCGCTGCGCAGCAACGGAAGCCATGTTCCGGTGCCGGAGAAGGACCCGCTCGGCGGCAGTTCACCGGAGCCGTCGATCTCGCTGGGTGGGATGTCACTGGACAGCTTGGCCACATACAGCGTGCCCTCGTCGAGGATCGTCATGTTGTGCGCCATCGCCGCTGTATTGCTCATGTCAGGTCCGGGGTCCTGCATCTTCTTCGACGACACGAACTTGTACATGTAATCGAAGCGCTCGTCGTCGCCGGTGTAGGCGACCACGGTGCCGTCGTCGGTGATGTAGATGTTGGCGCCTTCGTGCTTGAGGCGACCCATCGCGGAGTGCTTGACCGGTGCGGAGTTCGGATCCCACGGGTTGAGTTCGACGACGTAACCGAACCGGTTGGGCTCGTTGGGTGTTGCGACCAGGTCGAAGCGCGGGTCGAAGGTCTCCCACTTCAGCTCAGTGGGCTCCAGCGAGACGCCGTAACGGTCCAGGCGGTCGGCCTGCACCGGCGCCGGGGCTGGGGAGCCCTCGGCGGCACCGAAGTAGTCCTGGAAGTTCTCTTCCCCGGACAGCACCGTGCCCCACGGCGTCACACCGCCGGCACAGTTGGCGAATGTGCCTGCAACGGTGCGGCCCTCGGGATCGGCGGCGGTCTTGACGAACTCGCTGCCGACGGCGGGCCCGGTCAGTGTCATCGGCGAGTCGGCGGTGATGCGGCGGTTGTAGCGGCCCATCACCGGCTTGAGACCGTCGGCGGTGCGCTCGACCTCGACGACGCCCATGCCGACCGCCGCGATCTCGACATCGAATTGCTCACGGGTGGGCGCGTCGGGGTCGTAACCGGAGAACATGAACTGCGGTGTCACGTATTCGAAGTTGGTGACCAGCAGGAAACGGTTGCGGCTGCCGGGAATGGGCAGCAGACCGGCGAAGTCGTTGTTGAACCCGAACTGGCCGCGCTGAGCGTCGCCGGTCTGGTTGTTCACGTCGAACGCCGGCGCGCCGGGCAGCACCGGGTCCCCCCAGCTGATCACGACGGCTTGTTGGTAACCGTCGGCGACGACGACCGCGTCCTCGCTGTTGGGTGCGACCGAGGCGAAGTTCATGCCGGGAGGCGGCTCGGCGGGGGCGGCCGACGACGAGGTCGACGACGCCGCGGGCTGAGAGTCGTTCGAGCAGGCGGCCAGGACCGAGCCGGCGCCGACGGCGAGCACTGCGACGCCACCGGCCTGCAACATGGATCTCCGCGACAGGGACTTGACGACGTCGCCGAAGTACTCGTTGTCGCTGCGGTTGGGCACCGGCTTGGAGCAGGCGTCACCGCACTTGTAGACGCACGTGATGTGCTGTCGCTTGGACTTTCCGTCATGGGTGGCAAACAGATTGAGCGGCACGAGCGCCATGGCGGTGCTGTTCCTTCCACGGTCGACTACCGGCCGGGGCTGAGGGCCGGGACTCGCGGAAAATTACGGCAGCCGGGCTAGCAGCAGGCAATCAGAAGGTGAACAGCCGGGGGTTACCTGGCCCGCGCGCGTCAGCTTTCGAGAATCCCTCGCAGCAGTGTGGTCAGCACGCGGGGCTGATCGCTCTGCACCGAGTGGCCCGAATCGGCGACGACGTGCACGCCCCGGAAGCCGGGCGCGGTGCGGGCGAAGGAATCGGCGTCCTCATCGTTGACGAAAAACGAGTTGGCGCCGCGGATCAGCGTCGTGGGGGTGTCGAGCCTGGGCACGTCGTCCCACAGTCCCTCGAAGCCCTCAGCTTTGGTGATGCTGTCATACCGCCAGGTCCAGGTGCCATCCTCGAGACGCTTGGCGTTGTGGAAGACCCCGCGCCGCAACGACTCCCGGTCCCGGTGCGGAGCAGCGGCCACCGTCACCTCGAGCATCGCGTCGAACGAGGGGAAGGTGCGCTCACCCTGCACCAGCGCCACGGTGCCCTTCTGCGCGTCGGTCATCTCCGTGTGCCGCTCGGGCGCCGAGGGGGTCACGTCGACGAGGACCAGTTCGCGCACGAGCTCCGGGGCGCTCACCGCCAGCCGCAGCGCGGTCAGACCCCCCAGCGACATGCCGACCACCAGGTCCGCGTCGGCGGCGTGTTCGCGGATCATCGGTTCGACGGCGGTGGCGTTCAGTTTGGGGCCGTAGTCACCGTCGTCGCGCCACGCCGAGCGGCCGTGGCCGGGGAGGTCGATGGCCAGCGCCGGAACACCCAGACCGACGATGACGGTGTCCCAGGTGTGCGCGTTCTGGCCGCCCCCGTGCAGGAACACCACCCGGGGCGCGTCGTCGCCGAATTTCACGGCGCTGACGGGGCCGTGCTCGATGCGCGCGGCCGCGGGCAGGGGACCGGAGACGCCCGCCTGGCGCGCGTTCTCCTGGAGGAAGATGAACTCGGACAGGCTGGCCAGCTCGTCGTCGGTGTCGTCCATGCTGAAACAGTACGCACCGGCGAAATCCAGATGCGGCCTACCTCCGTGGTGTGTCAACGTCGGGAGGTGACTGCATCGTCGGAGGTGATCGTCCGGGGCGTCGAGGACGGCGACTGGCCGGGAATGGCGCTACTCGCCGCGACCTGTTTCGGGCTGTGGCATCCGCCGGACGCGCGCCAGATGTGGCAGAGCCTGGTGGCGCCGGGCTGCGCGGTGGTGGCGTGCGACGGA
>Ga0207914_100667_pt1 | contig 12017 bp, 10 predicted proteins | sample DeeseametaMP2497_FD_184171 | JGI IMG/M metagenome (GOLD analysis project Ga0207914, IMG submission 184171) | Marine microbial communities from East of Antigua and Barbuda, Atlantic Ocean - MP2497 (SPAdes) | ecosystem: Environmental > Aquatic > Marine > Oceanic | place: East of Antigua and... | reverse complement strand
CCTCTGGCAGCCCGATTTTTCTCAAGTACGTCCAGTACTAGTCTAAAAATCCGTCTACCAGAGGGCAAAAATGTTCTGCGTGTAGCTCGGAAGGTTGAATGTCAACAGGCCCTAGGCGGAACAGACCAACAGTCCTGTTGGCATAGCTCCCAAAGTTCTTTGCCGGCAGGCCAAGAGCAGGCAAAAATGAAGTGGCCGAGATGAACTTCTCCTACGCTTTCCCACCCGGGAGTCTCCCTCCGCAGTCCGACGACCCAGCCGAAGCAGGCGCCGTTTTCACCACCGCCTACGTCTTCATGCCGGGCTCCACGATGCGCGACATCGTGACCAGCCTTCTGCCCGGATGGGAGGAGACCCGGGCCTGGATTCTGGCAAGACCTCTGACCGGATTGGCGGAAACGTTCGCGCAATATGCAGTGGAAGTTTCACCGGGAGGTGGCTCGGAACACCCTGAGCCCGATTCGGGAGCCCAAGCCGCTCTACTTGTGGCGTCGGGTGAGATGACGCTCATACTGGACGGTCAACAGCACGTCTTGCAAGCAGGCGGATATGCTTATATTCCCCCGGGGCGAGCTTGGACAGTCCGAAATACGGGCAAATCAAGTCTTCAGTTTCACTGGATCAGGAAGCGTTGGACACCGGCCCACGATCTTCAGCCGCCGGACCCGGTCATCACCACCGACCAGGACACCGAGATCGAATGGATGCCGGGCACCAAAGCCTGGGGTACGACCCGCTTTGTGAGCCCCTCGGATATTCGCCACGACATGCATGTCAACATCGTGACTTTCAATCCGGGCGGCCGCATCCCGTTTGCCGAAACTCACATCATGGAGCATGGGCTCTACGTGCTTCAAGGTACCGCTCGTTATCTACTCAACAAAGATTGGGTCACGGTGGTGCCCGGAGACTTCATGTGGCTGAGAGCCTGGTGTCCCCAGGCTTGCATGGCCACCGGAGACGAACCGTTTCGATATCTGCTTTATAAGGATGTTAATCGCCACCCCGCACTGGTCTTGTAGAAGGCGTTTCACCTTCCACGCCCAATAGCCGAGGATGACCAGAATAAGAACCGGAATCCAACTCCATCCCCAGCACTGCACCTACGATCAACTTGCCAAAGCTGCCGTCGAGACCGACAAAATGGGCTTCGATACACTCTGGACTTGGGACCATTTCTATCCTCTCTACGGAGTGAAAGGGGCGCCCATCGGAGAGAGCCTTCCCCCGGAAGCCGGCGATCCCAAGGAGCGTGGTGACCACTTTGAAGGTTGGACCCTTCTCACCGCTTTCGCCTGCCTGACGGAAAAGGTGGAGATCGGCATGATGGTGACCTGCAACTCCTATAGAAATCCCCAACTGCTGGCTGACATGTATCGCACTAACGACCACATTTCGAAAGGTCGGATGATCCTCGGACTAGGCTCCGGTTGGTACGAGAAAGACTACGATGAATACGGATACGAATTCGGGACCGCCGTCAGTCGACTGAAGGACCTTCGCCGTGACATCCCCATTATGAAGGACCGACTGAGCAAACTTTCGCCCCCACCGCTCCGCGACCCGGTACCGATCATCATCGGTGGCGGAGGAGAGAAGATGACTCTAAAGATGGTGGCCGAGCACGCCACGATGTGGAACTACTTCGGCACTCCGGAGCAGATGGCTCACAAAATTTCCGTCATTGAGAAATGGTGCAAGGAGATTGGTCGAGACCACAAAGAGATCGAGAAGACCGTCCTCATGACCGATCCCGGGCTGCTGAACAAGCTTGATGCCTACGTGGACATCGGAGTGACCCACTTCATTTTGGGAATGGGGACTCCGTTTGATTTTGGCCACGCCGAGAAGCTGAAAAAGTGGCAAGATTCTAAGAACAAAGAGCTTCAGACGGCTTAAGTACCGCCGGGCGTAAGTTCGCTTGCGCATTTACGCCCGGGGGCACTAGACTTCTTCCAGCATACGCTTGCGTATCAACGGAACCGGAATCGGTCCCCACCGGAGCAGGCTATCGTGGAACGTTCGGTAGTGCACGCGCTGAATCTCGAGTTCGTCCCTGAGTTCTTGGATCAGGACAGACCCGAGCCAGTACGACATCGGTTGTCCCGGTTCCAGGGAGTAGCGTCGGACTTCGGCGCGTAGCCAGGGTGAGACCGAGACACCAAGGGACTCCGCCATAAAGCTCTCTGCCTCCGCAATCGTCATGCGTCCGGTGTGAAGACCTATGTCCACAACCACCCGAGCGATCCTCATTCTCAAAGAGTCGACCCTCGGGCCAAACGGTCTCTGTCCGAACAGTCCCGTCTCTTCCATTAACTCCTCGCAATAGAGGGCCCAGCCTTCGAGCATGACGTCGTTGTCTCTCACGTTAGCCAGAGGATCGTGATGAACCGCGGCATGGAGGTACTGAAGATGGTGTCCGGGCCAGGCCTCGTGAACCACCAGATTAGCGAAGCCTCCTCGGCGCTGTCTGGCCCGATATCGCTCCTGAACTTGCGAGGTCCATTCATTGGGCAGGGGTGGGAGATAGAAGCGTCCCGTTCGCTCTCCCGCGAAAAGAGCAGGTTCCTGATAGTAGGCGCCCGGGATGAGCGAGGCCAGATAGGCTGGAGTGCGGCAAAGTTTCAGCTCTCCATCCGGAATGGTGACGATACCCGACTGGCGCACAAAATTTTCCACCCTGTGTATCTCGTCAACGAAAAACTGCCAGGCCTCCTCGCGGGTAAGTGCGTGAGAAGTGGTCGACGGCGGATTCTGGCTCTCCACCTCGGGAAGCGACCGCAAGGCCTCTCTGGCAAGAACATCCCACTCCCTGGATGGGCGATCTAACAGATGCTCCCGCTGAAGCATCTCGTCTAATCGCTCCTCTCCCATGGGTTGGAATTCTCGGCTCTCGACTTGCTCCAGCCAGTTTCGGTATCGCTCTAAAGAGCGAAGGCAGTCCCAGGCGGATTCCCTGGTTTCGTGGGGTACTCCGTTGTGGTCGTACTGCTCTTGCAGCCCCTCCAGGGATTCCTCGGCCATCTCTTGGGCCAACAGAACACCGGGTGTCTCCGGCAAGAGTAACCGATTTCGGCCGTTATTCAGCAGTTCGGGGAAAGCCGCCAGACGGTTTCTCAGGAGGCTCCAGGGCGGCTCGGGATAGCGAAGCTGCAGCGCCTCCAGGCCATCGAGACCCGCCTGCAGATAGAAGGCGGGGTTGGTGAGGGCTTCCCCGTTCTTCTCGAAGGTTCGGACGGCCCCGGCGAGATGGGTCGCGAGAAGGTCGCGATGATGAGCCTGGCCGTTACCGCAGGCTATCAGACTCATTTGAGTTTCGCGCGCCCATCCAACGAATTGCGCGACCTGCGTTTCCTCGTAGAGCGGCGCCAGCGTGTCCGCTTGCCGATAGCCCTTCTCGGTAGCCCGATGAGGGTGTAGCTCAAACCAGCGCTGCACAAATTCCTGGCCTAGATTGTTCAGTTGTCTTCCTCCAACACGATCAGCGGCACCACTCCACCGTTCTGGGAGATGTTGACCACCGCGCCGTCGGAGAATCGACCCAAAGCCCCGGTTTGGTGAGTGGTGGGAAAGAGTCCCAGGCTCAAGTAACGCCGGCTCCACTCCACCTCGCCGGATTCGGAAAGACAGGGCAGCTCCTCTTCTACTAGCTCAATGCTCTCTTGCACGACGAAGCTCCGTGGACGCTGAGCCGCCTCCTCTAGAGCCGCTCTCCACTCGGCGTTGCCGGCCTTGCTACCGAGGAGGACCTTGCATCCACCGCAGTCTCGGTTCGGTTTGAGCACCAACCGTTCGCGATTGCTTTCGGCAAACTCGAAGAGGTCGATCTTCTTTTGCAGCGGAGACAAGGTATGCCTTTCATAGAGCAAGCGGGTCCACGGCACATGCTTTTTCAACATCTCCAGCCGTTCGGCTAGAAAGTAAGAGGCAAACTCTGGGGAGGTCAGCAGCTCGAAGGTGCTCTTGTGATCGAGATCGCCTGCCAGACTGGGTACGACCAGACCCCGTTGGAAGGCTGTCCAAAGCGGCTTAAGAGCGTGCAGGCAATCCGGGGTTTCGAGGAGTTCGCGCAGCTCCACGAAGCGGTAGATCATGTCCACCCTATTGTTGCCGGCTCTCAATTGGCCCTGAGAATCGAGTTCGAGCTCACGGGCGTCGATGGCCAGGGCCCGGATGCCGACGCTCTGGAAAAACTTCGCCAAACGACCCATCTCGCCGCCTAGCCGATACTGATTCTGATCGTCTAAAAGAGCGACCGTGATTTCTCCTCGGAGCCCTCTTGCCACCGCATGCTGGAAAAGCTCCTCGGCGAGAAGTTTGCGAGGGTCGGGAAGGTAAGAAAAGTTGTCGTGAGAGATCGACAACAGTTCGAAGAGCCTCTCCACGAGAAGAGTGGCCGCCGGTGCGTAAGTCATGCCTCCGATGCCGACCACGTTGTTTTCCAGGAACCGTAGCGAGTCGATCCAATCTTCGCCGTGGAATCGGCAGAGGGCGTCCAGGCGGCAGAAAAGGCGTTCTTCGGGTAGTCCGGTAGGGTCGCCGAAGAGGTTGAAGAACTGCTCCTCCAACGGGGCGAGGGGGAGGAGGGCACGGGCTTCAGGGCTTTGGAACCAGAGTCTGGTGAGTCTTTTCAGGCTCTGGCGGACGGCCCAGGAAACGTCGGCTAGATATTGAGTCTGTCGGGCCGTGACAAACCACGGGGCGGCCACAATTTTGAGGGGGACGGGAGCTCCGTTGACTTCGCTCCAGAGGCCGTTATCCAGGGCCAGAGTTTTGAGCTTTTCATAGAGGTCGCGGCCTTCCTGAGGGGTCAGTTCGTGGAGCTTTTTGGATAAAGCCAGGGTGGGGTGCATTGGTGTGGGTTAGTGAGAGTGGCGAACTGGGTTCAGAATCATGAGCGGGGAGTTCTTTGGAGCAGGCTGGTTGCCTTCACACTAAATTAGATGGAATGAGAAGGGTCTGTTGACATTCAGCATTCCGAGCCAAACGCAGAGCATTTTTCATCTCCTGAAGTCTCGTAGCTCATAACAAAGACCTCGCAGTCTTGAGGGAGGCCGCTGATCTAGGTTAACGCCTGAGATATCCATCTTTGCGACCACGAACTCCTCCGGCAGTCATCGCGCCGCAGTATCGTCCGGCTCTGAGATGGGCTGAGTCAACAAGACGATCTTACCGGTGATTCCGCCTTTCTCGATAAGAGCGTGGGCTTCCGAGGCCTCTTCGAGACGCATCTTTTTTGCAATCGTCGGATTGATCTTGCCCTCTGAGAGCCAATCGAAGAGTTGCCTCAGGTCCTCCCTGAACCAATCGTGATGCTTCTTGTGCCAGGCCCCAATAGAATAGAAAGCGCAAGTGGGCAACCAAGGTGCCAAGTTCCAGAGGTGAATCTTTAAGAAGTCCACAGCCAAGCTCAGACTGGATTGCGCGTGATAGGAACCAAAAGCGACGAGCCGACCCGTCTTGTTGAGGACTTTCAGAGAGCGCTTGTAATTAGCCCCTCCGATAGCGTCAAATACGGCATCGACACCATCCCTTTCCGATTGAGCAAGAAACTCAACGAAGTCCTCGTCTCTATAGTCGATAGGGACACAGCCAAACTGGCGCAAAAAATCGTGTTGGCGTTTGCCGGCGGTTCCGTACATCTTGAGTTCGAGGAGTCTTCCAAGCTGAAGTAAGGCGCTTCCGACCGCTCCTCCAGCCCCGTGAATGAGGATTTTATGCTTGGGCTGAGCTTTGGCAATGCGTTTCAGCATTTGGTAGGCCGTGACGAATGTCAGTATCAAGGAAACAGCTTCGGCGGAGTCTAGGCCTTCTGGCACAGGGGTCAGTCGTTGCGCCGGTAAAACGATGTATTCCGCGTAAGCTCCCGTGATCGTGAGTTCGGCGACGGTTTGTCCGCATTCCAGGCTGCTGACACCACTACCCAACTTATCAACGGTTCCGATGAGGTCATAGCCCGGCGTAATGGGTGGTTGCTCCGTGACGTCTGGATAGATTCCTCTTCGGACCAGAGTGTCGGTAAAAGCCGCACTTGTGGCCAGAATTTTGATGCGAACCTCACTTGGACCCGGCTCGGGAAGGTCATCCTTTTCTCTAACGGTCAGTACCTCCGGCCCGCCAAACTTGTCCAGAGCAACATATTTATATCCCATTGAGTAGGGTTGTCGTGGGCACGGCAAGCTCCTCCTATCTGGCTAGCCCCTGTTTCAAGATGGCGCGACCTCTGTCTGAAGCTTTTTTGAGGATTGATGTGTCTCCCCTATAATCCCCTCTCATTGACCCCAGACTCGTGCCGTTCTAGCCGGTAGTGCGGGGGACGGGCGTGTTCACATCAGCTCTTCCGAAAGACCACCGACAAATTGTTAGCCGGCATCTGCACCACCCGCTCCAAGCTAAACCCATTCTCCTCAGCTACCCGAGTCACCTCATCCAAACAACGCACTCCCCACCGCGAATTCTGCGCTCTCAAACCCTGGTCAAAAGCCCGGTTGCTCTCCGACGTATGCTCCCCACCCCGTCGATAAGCCCCATACAAATAGAGAAGTCCCCCCTGCTTGAGATGGGTGAACGCGTTCCTAAAGAGTCCCAAAGTACACTCCCAGGGAGAGATGTGAATCAAGTTGATGGCCCACACTCCGTCGAAAGGTCCGGAAACGGGCCAATCGTCCATGCTCGCATCTACGGCCACCGGAGTCAACACGTTGATCACCTCATGATGTTCGGTGTATGCTGAAATACTGTTCAGGTGCTCTTGCACCAGATCGGTTGGTTGAATGGTCCACTTGGGAAATCGAAAAGCGAAATATACGGCATGCTGCCCGCTGCCGGAGGCTACCTCCAGCATGCGTAGGCGAGCCTGCGGGTCGAACACGTCCGCAAGGACGTCGGCGATCACTTCGCGGTTTTTTTGGGTGGCTGGGAAATCCAGAGCTTCAGGTTTCATCGGCTCGACGTTCGTCCCAACCGAAGAAATCGCCTGGAGGCGAGCCCGATGAAGGTCAGCCTGGACCCCTCATACCGCCTTCAGGTTAGCTGGAACGGCCAGGCCTTCTTCCTCTACGCGCGCTCTCTGGTAGACGGCGTCCTGACTAACACCGATCTTTTGGATGGATATCCTTACCTCCGCCAAGACGTCGTTCTTCGCCTGCCCGGCCAGACTTTAGAGGTGCAAGCGTTCAAACTAGGTAGCACCGAACTCATCGCTCTGCTCCTTTCTGATCGTCCGGGCGGGTTGCTGGGCGGAGACGCCCTCTGGCTGCAGTCGTTGGTGCGGTGGGTCGTATCACTCTATCAAGACGGCTTCTGGTATCCTCAGGTGGATCAAAAAGGAGCGATCCAACTCAATCTTCTCCTCGATTCGGCCGAGGTCCGGAAGCAAGAACAACAGCTCCGAGAGGCGATGCCGCCGTCCGTCCTGGCCGCCTACAGGGGCGAGGAAAGAAGGACCTTCAAACTGTGGCGTCGTCTTCTCAACGCGATATCGGAGTCCATGGGGTGGTCACTGCTCCGAGAGGCGCGAACGGTCTGGCCGAAACGCCCGTTTTCACTCTTACCCCAGAAATATCAGAAACTGCTGCAAGAGCTCTCTTCCGGAGAGAAGCAAACCTCCACGGGATGTGCCTTCTTCGACAACCGCCAGGCCAACCTCACTCTGCAACAGCGCGTCAGTTGTCTGGCCATGAAGATCGTTCCTCCGGCACGCCCTGGAGAAGATTGGCAGCTCAGACCCCAGTTACAATCCATCGAGAATCCCGACCTTTCGGTTGATGCCCTGGAAGCGTGGGCCCAGCCCTCGACGATTCCGGCCAGTCTCATCCCAAAGAGAACGACTCCCCGCCTTCATCTGCTCAGGGAGTTCGGTCGGGCCCTGCGGCTTTTTCCGGTGCTCGGGGCGAGTCTGGCAACCACTCCTCCCTCACCTCTCGTACAGACTCAAGAAGAGATGGGTCGCTTCCTCACTCAAGATGCCGAGGCTCTCCGTTCCTTCGGATACGACTTGATAGCTCCGGACGGCCTACAGCACGCGTCGGCTCCGGATGCCTCTCTCAAGCTGGAGGAGCATGCTAGAAAGGGACTAGACCTGCATCAGCTCCTCGATTTCGAATGGAACCTGGTGGTAGATGAGCGCTTGCTCGATCCCAAGCTTCTCGAGGAATGGAAAGACAACCCAGGACCCCTGTTTTACACCGGCACGGAGTGGCTATGGCTGAACACGAAAAAGACCATGAAGATGCTCCGTTTCGTGGAAAAACAGCCTCGTCGGGGGACGCTGCTGGAGGCTATGCAGTACGCCTCCGACATGTCCAATCTCAGGTTGGATTTTCACGGCAGCCTGGCGCCGCTCAATCAGACCCAGAAGTTCGCCGAGTTGCGCGAACCGGCCCGTTTTGACGGAACCCTGCGCGACTATCAACGCAAAGGTTTCAGCTGGCTCAGCTTTATGGAACGACTCGGTCTGGGAGCCTGTCTTGCCGACGATATGGGACTGGGCAAGACTATCCAGACTCTGGCCTTGATGTGCGAGCTTAAGGAGCAGGAACGACTCAGTCCGACTCTTCTGGTGTGTCCCACCTCGGTGCTCGGCAACTGGCAGCGCGAGGCGGAGAAGTTTGCGCCCGGGCTGCGAGTGGAGCTGCATCACGGCGATCGCATCAAAGATGTTGCTCTCTTTGAAAAAAACTTGCAAAACCTGGATGTGCTGCTGACGAGCTACGCGCTCATCACTCGCGACCGCAAACTGTTCCTGGATCGCACTTGGAAGATGATCATTCTCGACGAAGCGCAGCAGATAAAGAACCCCTCTTCGAAGGTCTCTCGGCTCTGTGCCAAGCTGGAGTCGGAGGGGCGTCTCATTCTCACCGGAACGCCCGTGGAGAATCGGTTGCAAGACCTGTGGACCCTGTTTCGCTTTCTGCAGCCGGAGCTTCTCGGATCCAAGAGAAAGTTCGGGTCCCGATTTGCCAGTCCCATCGAACGACATGGCGACGAACAGGTGAAGTCCCAGCTCAAGCGGCTGGTCGGCCCGTTCATACTTCGTCGAACCAAGATGGACCCTCACGTGGCGGCCGAACTGCCTTCGCGGGTGGAGACCACGGTGGAGTGTTCGCTCACCGAAGAGCAAGCCCGGATCTATGACGGGGAAGTTCAGGATGCTCTGAACTCCGTGCAAGGGTTGGAAGGTTTCGAGCGCAAGGGAGCGATCTTGCGTTTGCTCACTCGCCTCAAGCAGCTATGCGATCATCCGGCGCTTTTGGAAGGCGAAGAAGCGGACTGGTCGGAAGCGCGCTCCGGTAAGATTCATCGGCTGTTCGAGATTCTACGGGAACTGGCGCCGCACGAAGGGGTCCTGATTTTCAGCCAGTTCACCAGCATGCTCAAAAATCTCAAGGCTATTCTCTCCCGCACCTTTGGGGAGGAGGTCTTGCTGTTGGACGGCTCCACTCCTAGAGAGATGCGCGACCAGATGGTGGAGCGATTTCAGAGCGGGAGGGGCCCGCGACTTTTCTGCATTTCCTTGAAGGCCGGCGGCGTCGGTTTGAATCTGACTCGGGCCAGTTCGGTGGTTCATTTTGACCGCTGGTGGAATCCGGCTGTCGAGGCTCAGGCAACCGACCGGGCCCACCGCATTGGGCAGAGGCAGACCGTGCAGGTCTTTAAGTTTGTGACGGTGGCGACCTTGGAAGAGCAGATCGCGAGAATCATCGCCGAAAAACGAGCCTTGATGGAAGACTTGATCGAGGATGGGGACGGCTGGCTGACGGAACTCAACAATCAGGAACTTTCCAAGCTGTTGCTGCCTGAAGCGTCCAGGCAGGAAGCCGGTGTAGGCTCATGAGCAAGCACGGAGCAACATGGTGGTCCGGGCGCTTTTTGCGGAGTCTTGAACGCTTAGGCATGACCACTCGGCTCAAGAGGGGCCACAGTTACTATTTGGAAGGTCGCGTCCTCCGTTTGGATGTGCAACCGGGAGTAGTCTCGAGTGTCGTGCGTGGCGCCGAAGACTACGATTGCCAGATCTATTTCGAGCCGCTCTCCGATATGGAGTGGACGGAGAGCCTGGATCGGCTTGCTTTGGGCGACTTGTCTGCGGCGGCTCTTCTGGCCACTGGCCGTATGCCGCCCCAGATCGAGAACTTCTTCGCTCCGTCCGGTCGTCGATTGCTTCCGCAGGACGCCACCGATTTGGAGCTGGAGTGCTCATGTCCCGATTCGGCCAACCCTTGCAAGCATTTGGCCGCTACGGCCTATGTTTTGGCGGAGCGTTTGGACAGGGACCCTTACCTTCTTTTCTTGCTCCGCGGGCGTAGCGCGGCTGAGGTGGAGGAGGAGCTCCGGCGACGCTGGGATCGGGACATTTCCGAAGATGTGGCCCGAGCGACTTCGGACAAAGAAGACAGCTCTGAACTCGGCTTTGAAGAAAATGTCGACAAGTTTTGGGGCAACGAGATGGAGGCGCCGATTCTCTTTCCGCCTCGGGAGGGGTCGGCCGCCTCGCTAACTATTCAGCGGATGTCCGCACCCGAACCCAAGATCGACGAGGACGCCTGGAAGAAGAATTTGGAAGCGCTGTACGAGGCGGTTTCGCAGCAAGCTGGGGAGCTAGTGGAGTGATTACCGGAGAGTGCTTTTGTGGAGGAGTGAAGTACGCGATCGAAGGCGCTTTGGGGCAAGCTCGATGCTGTCACTGTTCGCGTTGTCGAAAGGCGTTTTCCGGAGCCGGATCGGCGATGGCTTCCATCGACCCGGAGGAGTTTCGGTGGGTTCAAGGCGAGGATTTGCTGAAGAGGTACGAGAGCGAGAAAGGGCCGGGTCTTGCCTTCTGCAGCAACTGCGGTTCCACGCTTGCGGGGCTCTATCAGGGGCAGGTGATGGGCATCACCCTGGGCACATTGAATGACGACCCGCCCGTTTCTATCGACTTCCATCTCTTCGTGGATTCGAAGGCTCAGTGGGATGAGATTGGGGGGGCGGCTCCTCACTATTCGGAGTGGCCGAGTTGAGGGGGCGCTGCGTGAGGCCGCGCGGGCTGCTTAGGCCTAGACCGATCCCAGCTGTGAGTTTTCCGAGTTTCTGGTCGCGAAAGATTTGGTGGCTAGAAACTCGCCGACTGGACCTCGAGTTGTGGTCAGCATGGCGTCGACCTGATAGGTGGGTGTTGACCAGCCAGCCCTGTCGTTCTTAGCCCCGGGGACCACATCAGTGAATACGGTCATCGGTTATCGGAGTGTCGCTTCTGCAGTGATGTCCCACCAGCAGAGTCACCACTAGAAACGGTACCGCATAAATCGGATATGCAAGCGGCATCCAAAGTAGCCCCTCACCGTCTCCTTCACTGAGGTATGGATACAAAAACAAGAAGTAGAGCAGGCTGTGGTAGACAACGTTGATGTAGACCAGAACGTCTCTCTGAGCCAGTTGGCTCTCAATGCTCTGTGAATCGGGTGCGGTTGCCCAAAATAAAGCAGTCAGGCTGAGTGCGACAGGCACGTAGATTGTCATCGCCACGACAGTCATGGTCACGATTACACTCATATTAATATCCTAGCTGGACCGACTTGTGACACTTAGGGTCATCTGCCCCAACGTGCCCAGAAACCCAGCCGTGAGTTTTTCGAGTTTCTGGTCGCGAAAGATTTGGTGGCAGGAAACTCGCTGACCCGGGAATCACATCAGTGATTGCGAGTCCCCCGCTGCTGCGCGTTCGATACTTCGAGAACCGAACTGTTCGCTACCTGGACCGTCGAACATCGGAGCAGCCGTCTCCGCGAACCACATCCGTCGAAGCCGCAGCACCTGGACCCAAGCCCAGCTGTGAGTTTTCCGAGTTTCTGGTCGCGAAAGATTTGGTGGCTAGAAACTCGCTTGCCCCCGAGAATCACACCAGTGAGTGCGAGTCCCCCGCTGCTGCGCGTTCGATACTTCGAGAACCGAACTGTTCGCTACCTGGACCGTCGAACATCGGAGCAGCCATCCCCGAGAATCACACCACTGAGTGTTTCCGAGCCACCAGCTGTCCT
>Ga0207914_100666_pt1 | contig 12036 bp, 7 predicted proteins | sample DeeseametaMP2497_FD_184171 | JGI IMG/M metagenome (GOLD analysis project Ga0207914, IMG submission 184171) | Marine microbial communities from East of Antigua and Barbuda, Atlantic Ocean - MP2497 (SPAdes) | ecosystem: Environmental > Aquatic > Marine > Oceanic | place: East of Antigua and Barbuda... | reverse complement strand
CTCGACACCCTGTAGAATAATGTGAAGGACGTGGCGAAATGCTCCGCAGCTTTACAGGCTTACGCCGCGTTCCTCCGCATTACCGCTTCCTCGCGATAAGGCATCTTATGGCGAGCTGCGCATAAGATCGCCCAGGCGTCGGCATAGGCATCGTAGATCGCGATCTGCTCGGAACTGAGCTCGTGGCGCAGAATCTCATATTCGACGCCGGCGAAGCTGAGCGCCCTCGCCGTGTAGAGTCCGAGCGCCTTGAGGTCGCGCGCGACCAGCTCCATCGCCGCAATGCCACCCTTGCGGATGCCCGAGATGAACTGCTCGCGATTGCTGAAGGCCGTTTCCGGGCCCCAGAGGCCCAGCCGCACCGCATAGGCGAGATTGTTGACGTCGGACGCCCCCGTCGCCGACGCATAGAGGACGCGCGCGCCGGGAAGATGGTTCTGGAGCAGCACGCCGCAGATTCCCTGCTGCGAGCCTTCCTTCTTGCCCAGCGCGCCCTCGCCACCGGCGACCCCGCCCATCTCATGGGCTTCGTCGAAGCCGATCACGCCCTCGAAGTCCTCTCCCGCCCAGTCGATGATCTGCTGCAGCCGGCTATGATCGCCACGCGCCGAGCGGAGCGTCGGGTAGGTGACGAAGAGCACGCCCTGTTCGAGCGGGATCGCCTGATCGATCTTCCAGTTGGCGAGAGGCTGGATGTCGGCGGCGAGGCCGCCCAGCGCGGTCCAGTCGCGGCGCGCGTCTTCGAGCAGCGCCTCGTTCTTCGAGATCCAGATGTTGCGCCGGCGTCCGGCGAGCCAGCTGTCGAGAATACAGGCCGCGACCTGCCGCCCCTTCCCCGCCCCGGTGCCATCACCCAGGAAATAACCTTTGCGATAGGCGCGGCCGTCCTCGGCATCTTCGAGCCCGACGCCCTCTTTGGCGGGCCTGAACTTGCCCGGCAGGAACTGATCCCAGGCGTGGCCGGCATAGACCACGGTCTCAAGCTGCGAGGCTGAGAGCAGGCGCTCCGATACGGTTCGTTCGGGAAGATTGGGGACATAGGCCGGGATAGGTGCCGCGATCGAGCCCATCGCGACGGATTCGACCAGCGCGGTCGGATGCTCGCCGGCGGCATCGAAAGCGATGCGGCTCGGACGATAGGGAAGATAGACGCCCACCTGTTCGAGCAGCGGCGCAGGCGTGTCGAGCGGCATATAGTCGACCGGCAGCACGTTGTTGCGCACGGGAGCATGATACGGACGGGGCTGAGCGCGGCCGCTTTTCATCGCTCGGAACAGCGAAGGACTGCTCGACCGCTTTGGTGCCGGTGCCGAGGGTGCGCCAAGGGGCCCGCGTTCGTGGATGGTGAGAGCGCTGATGAGCTCGCGGATGGAGCTGCGCTGGATCGTTGCGGGGATGGCTGTGCCGGGCATCTTGTCGATGACAAAGAGCCTGACGGCGATCGACGTGCCATGCTTGAGATAGCATTTCTCGAGACGCACGGATGTCCGGACGCTGACGTCGCGCAATGTCGTCTCGAAGAGATCGCGCATCCGCGCATTGGGCCCGAACCAGTCGGGCATGATCGCGACCAGCCGTCCGCCGATCTGCAGCCGCCGCAGCGCCGCCTGGAGATGGCGCACCGCGGCGTGGGCGTCCGCGCCCAGTCCTACCGAGCGGGAAAAGGGCGGGTTCATCAGGATGAGGTTGGGGCGCGGCGCATCGGCGAGGGTCGAGTTGATCGTGGCGCCGTCATGTCCGGTGACGACCGCGTCGGGAAAGACGTCGGCGAGCCGCGCGCGGCGGGCGGGCGCATATTCGTTGAGCTGGAGCGCGGAGAAGTCGCGGCAGTGTGCTACGAGGAGACCGTTGCCGGCGCTGGGTTCGAGAATGACATCGCCGGTCTGGACATTGGCGAGCAGGACCGCGACCGCGGCGAGATCGACGGGCGTCGAGAATTGCTGCCATTCGATCTGGTCCTCGCTGCGCACGGTCTGGGTGGGCAACCGGTCGAGCAGGTCGCACGCCGCCGCGACATCGCTCAGCGAGCCGAGCGGATAGGGCCTGAATTGGAGGTAATGCGCGAGAACGTGCTCCAGGATTTCGAAGCTGTCGCGCTGGGTCCAGAGGCCATCGGCATCCGTTCCGCCATAGCCCTCGACCATCGCGGCGTTGAGGTCGGCGCGGGTGATCGGCTCGGTCGAACGCAGACGATCGACGAGAATCGTGGCCGCGCGGCGCTCGGCCGCGGTGGTGGTATCGAAGAGATCGGACATGGTGGGGTCTCCGGACTGGCTGCCCCATCGGCAGCATCAATCCTTCGCTCCCCCTTCCCTTTGACTTCTCCGCCGCGGTGCCCGACCGCGCCGGCTGCACCCATAGGGTGGCAGACGCCCTGCCGAACAGCGCGCCGCGTCAAGGTTATTGATGTTTCAAACATCAAAACTCGCATCTTAACGATGCAGGCAAGCGTTTCGTATAAGGATAGGGCCAAACGATGGATCATGCCGATCGGACGGCAGTCCTGTGGGAGTTCGCCTTGCCTGGCCGGTTCGCGTCACCGTTCGATCCCCAATCTCTCGATAAAGAGGAGCGGAGCAGCGATGACACCGACACGCGCGCTCCGCGTGCTGGTGTCGGGATCCTACGCCGGCTGCGCTGGCCACGTCGATCGGGCGGGCGCCGCGCGGCCTGATGAGCACACCATCACACGCCTGCATTCCCACGCGTTCCGCAAGAAGGTAATCATGGTCATTTTCGCGATCATCGTCGTCTCGATCCTGCTGCTGATCCTGTGTTTCGCGGTCACTGTCGCTGGGGGACGCGCGCATGACCGGCAAAACGCGCGCCGGAAAAACGATGACAGATAGCGGCAGCCTGCTTGCCAACCGGGCATTCGTTCAGAGCGCGTTAGAGGGATGTGCTCAGCTCGAGTACGCGTGCCCAATCCTTGATGCGGGGCGGCGGCGGCATCCGCTCGATCACGAGACCGGCCCTTGCATAGGCGTCTTCGGCAAGATCGGCGGCTCGGCGACCCTCAGCATCATTGTCCTGCGCAAGAACGAGCGTGGTGACGTGCTCCGGTAGCAGGATCTGGTTGAGGCGCCGCGCGCCAAGGCTCGCCCAGCAGGGAATCGCATTGAGCAGCGTGAATGCGCGTGCGGTCTCGAACCCTTCGGCGAGCGCAAGCCTGCCCTCCTGGGTCCCGCCGCATTGCCATGCCCCCCGCAGCGGCCTGCCGAGCATCAACTTCATGCGGTAGCGCGCCGTTTCCGGAACGAGGAAGATCCGCTGCACCGCCGTAAGCGTCCGACCTTCCCGCACGGCCACGAGTAGGGCTGGATGATAGGTGGTCCAGGGACGCGGTCGATAAGGGCAGCGCGGATGGAAACGCAGGTCGCCAGGGATCGGCAGCAAGATACGGCCGCTCAGATAGCGCTCGGCCAGGGTTCCTTCGACCGGCAAGGCTTCGTCCCAGAGACGTAGCGCATTGCCCGCGACCGTGGTCGGCGTGTCGGTGTAGGCGAAACGGCGGCTGATCGGTATCCGGCGCAGCTCGCGAAGCACGTCCTCCCGGCTGCAGCCAGCAAAGCAGGTCACCAGGATTCCCCGATCCCCCTGCCTGATCGACAGGCTTGGTTCCCGGTCGGCATGGGCGGGGCAAAGGCACATGGCAGTACGACCGTGCCAGCTGCCTCCGAGGCTGCCGACGAGATCGATGAGGTCTTGGGTTGGTCGTATCGCGGTGAGAGCCATTGATCAGCTCCTTTCACCAGCGGGTCTCCCCCTCCCCTTTTTCAGAGCGCCAAAGATCGCACATGGGCAGCATTGAGGATGGTGGAATGTCGGAACGCCAGGCTCTTGGGCGAAAAAGGCGCTCAACCATCGAACCACGCTCCTCAATTCATGTCGTGCGTGCAAGGATCAGGCGTTTCCCCACGGTGAGTCGCAAGACATCGATTTGCGCGTCTTGGGCCTGCGCGATTCGGACGAGGTTCGTGATTGGGATCGCTGGTGGCTGCGGTCTTCTTTGGATAGGGGCTCGCGGAAATCTATACGCCGCGCCGCATGGCATTTGTGAGTATTGCCTGCCGTGTGTAGATTTTTGGGGTTATTTCGGCTGCTGGACGCGTCCTGAAAGACTCAGCCGTTCTCGGGTCTGTACCGGCTCGTTGACCCGCAATGGCACCAATTTGACTAACCACCCTCAATTTGGCATAGTTGTCCCGAATTATGGTCATTTCAGGGTCCGTTTTCACGAACCCCTGCCAAATATTGCTGAGAAGGGGGACATCACGATGCTTTCGGGTCAGATTCTCGACGCGATGATCACCTCGTGCGAGAATGCCAAAAGCGTGCTTCGCCAGGCGGCGATCGACCCCTCCGACCGGAAGACCTTGAACATCTCCATGGGCGCTACGGTCGCCGCGGAATTTCTCGGCCGCACGCCTGAGGCGTTGTCCAAAGCGGAAGCGCGCGGGCGGCTTCCCGCGCCCAAGACGGCGGCCAATGGACGCCGTTTCTATACCGTTGAGGACCTGATCGCGATTCGCGAGGCCCTGGGTATCAAAATGGGCAAATTGCCCGAGGAACGGGCGGTCGTGCTCGCCACGCAGAACTTCAAGGGCGGGGTCAGCAAGACCACGACCGCCAAGCATCTTGCGGATTATCTCGGTCTGCGCGGATACCGCGTCCTAGTGGTCGACTGCGATCCGCAGGCCTCCATGAGCGTGATGTTCGACGTCAATCTCGAAGCGCTGGTCGACGAAACGCACACGCTATCAAACTTCCTGTCGCCGCGCATCGACGAGGCCGATTCGCTCCGCAAGACGATCCAGAGGACCTGCTGGCCGAATATCGACATCTGCCCGGCGAACCTCGGATTGCAGGATACCGAGTGGGAGTTGACGGCGACGATCGAGGAGGGTCCGACGGCCATCGCCGGGGCTTTCCGGATGCTGCGGATCGGGCTGGAAGAGGTTCGCTACGACTATGACGTCGTCATTCTCGATCCGCCCCCGGCAATGGGGTTCCTCGGCGTCAACACGCTGACCGCGGCTGATGGCTTGTTGATTCCCGTTCCCGCGAGGCAGCTCGACTATCTGTCGACCATTCATTTCATGCAGACCTGCCGTGAGGCCATGGAACTGGTGTCGAAGTTCGATTCTTCGATCGACTACGGGTTCATCCGGATCGTCTGCACCATGTTCCAGCCCAGTCGCACCAATGAAGCGCAGATGTTGCAGGTCATGGAAAAGACCTATGCCGGGCAGATGCTCTCGACACCGATCCTCCTCTCCGAAGAGGTCAAGAACGCCGGGCTCTCAATGTCGTCGATCTACGAGATAAACAAGCCCTATGGCTCGCACCAGACCTACACGCGTTGTCGGGACAACCTGAACATGGTGTTCCGGGAGATTGAGAAGGATATCTGCAAGCAGTGGCCGTCCCGGATGGCGCAGCTTGGCACCGATCGGCTGACGGAGGCGGCATGAGCAGCGCGGGCGGCAAGCGACGGAGTCTCCTGACAAACGCCATCGAGAGCATCGGCACGACGCCGGTGCCAACCCCGATTGCGAAAGACGATGGCCAGGACCTCGCGGTCCAGGAATTGCCGGGCGAGGAGCCCGCTGCCCCGTCCTTCTTGGAGCGGCGCGGCATCGCGTTCGATGAGATCGCCCGCACCGTCAAACGGCCCACGATTCGCCTGAAGCCCTCGGAATGCTCGATCTGGCGCGGCAACGCGCGCGATTACGCGGCGCTCAGCTACGATCGTTGTTCCTCGTTGATCGAATCCATTCGGGAAGAAGGCACGAACCGCGAGCCGGTGGTCGTTCGCCGGACTCCCAATAGCGATCGGCCCTACGAGCTCATCGTCGGAACGAGGCGCCATTTCTGCGTGTCCTGGCTCCACGCCAACAACCACTCGGAAATCGAGTTGGTGGCGCGGATCGAAACGCTCGACGACGAAGGTGCCTTCCGGCTAGCGGACCTTGAAAACCGCGAACGGGAGGATGTCACCGATCTCGAACGCGCGCGCAACTACCGTCATGCCGTCGATGCCTATTATGGCGGTGTCCGGACGCAGATGGCTGACCGGCTCGCGATCCCCAAGCAGAACCTTCACAACCTCCTGCAGCTCTCGGAGCTCCCGGACGAAGTCGTTTCCGCCTTTGCTGATCCAGGCGATATCAAGGTTCGTCACGGCATGCGCCTGGCGCCTCTGCTGAAGGACGAGCGGCATCGCGATGGCATCGTTGCAGCGGCGATCGAGATCGCGGCTGAGCAGGCCGCCTTGCGTAATGCCGGTGCCGACCGGATCGAAGGCAGCAAAGTGTGCGAACGCCTTGCCGGCGCAGCGCAGCCGACCAAGGCGCAACCGGCTCGCAGGGCAAAGGCGGCTCTGACGATGGCCGGCGGTGCGCAGATCGGGCAGATCCTCGTCGACACCAGGGCCAAGGGGATTACGGTCAATATCAATCCGCGCGGCGCGGCCTCGATCGATGAGATCCTCGAGACCCTGCGGCCGGTTTTGGAAGCTGCGAAATTCACTCGGTGACGACGGACGGATTTAGGGATTATATTTGTAAAACAATCAGTTAGATGAGAGTAAAACGTGTTTTACTCCGCCCAGGACATGCGATGCCAAAGAACGCCCGCGAAGACGGTCAGGTCGACCTCTTTCTTCCTCAGCTCACGACGCTGCCCCTCCGGGACCAGCGCGAGACGATGGAGCGGCCGTTCTTCTCTCTGTCCAAGCGCAAGCGCCTGAAGCCGATCGATTATGTAAGCCCCGACCGGAAGATCACCGTGCATGTCACGGCGAACTCGGAGTATGGGCTGGCGACGATCTACGATCTCGACATTCTCATCTACTGCGCGTCGGTGCTCATCGAACACAAGCGCCGCGGAACGAACGACATTCCCCAGACCCTGCATGTCGTGCCCTATGACATGCTCCGGACGCTTAAGCGCGAAGTTGGCGGGCGCGCCTATGATCTCCTCGGCAATGCGCTCGACAGGCTGCAGTCGACGACCGTCAAGACGAACATCCGCTCGGGAGACTCGGTCGAAACGACATTCTCCTGGATCGATAGCTATAGCCAGCTGAAGGATCGCACGGGCAATATCCGCGGCATGCGGATCACCCTCGCCAAATGGTTCTATGACGGCGTGCTCATGGAGGGCGGCGTCCTCGCGATCGATCCTGCGTATTTCTCGCTAACGGGCGGACGCGAGCGGTGGCTCTATCGGGTTGCCAGGAAGCATGCCGGCGGCGCTGGTTCCGATGGATTTGCCATTTCCATGTCCACCTTGTTCGAGAAATCCGGCGCTGAAGGCGACTACCGTCGGTTCAAGTTCGAGATGACCAAGATCGTGAAAGAGGATTCCCTACCCGGTTATTCGCTCGAGCTGGAATCGCGGGATGACGCTGAACCCTTCCTGCGCATGGTCCGCCGAGACCTGTCCCAGGAGGCAGTAGGAACCCCCTCCCCTGCCCCGGTCCCCGCGCCAGCTTCCAAAACCGTGTTGAGCAAAGCTTCGGCCGACGAACGGGAGATCGTCTTCCCTGACGGTCATATTGCGCACACACCGTTCGGCGCGATCGCTCGCGCCAACCTACCGAGCCCGCAGCGAGACTACGGCCTGGTGGCCAGCGACTTTCGTGCGTTCCTGCGTCAACGCGAGATCGCCTACAACGCCAAGAACATCACCCAGATATTCGCGACGTTCTGCTCCAAGCAGCGCCCTGCCCTCTAGGTCAACAGCCGCAGACCGTGGAACTGCCCGACCGACCGTTCCTGTAGTACCGCGTCAAACCCGCCGGCATCGCGGCTGACCAATCACCCTGCCCGGCGGCCCACCCTCACCTGCGGATTCTCCGCCCGATCCGTACGCCGTGATCGCAATAGGGTCCTCGCAATGGCGACGGTCAGTGAGACGTCCAGCGCCCGGCACTCAGAAATCTGAAAGCAGAACAGCACAACAGAGCGCGACCGCAAGATATCGGTATATTGGGAACGCGCGCCAGACGCCTGCAAGACGCGCCGAGGCCGGATCAGGCTGCACGACGTCAATGTTCAGGCTCGCCCGACGGTCACGGGAGCCACGCCGAGCGGGCGGGTAGGGGGCCTCTCCATGTTGACCAACAGATGCGCAAGGCCCTGAGCGCAAGGCCGTTCCTGAAATACCGTGAGAATGCCCCACACTGGCGGAGCCGGCGCCCAACTCCGTTGCGGGGCCACTGGAATAGCCGTTCCCCAAGTACCGTGTACGGCCCGATGAATTCGGTCCAAAGGCCAGGAGGGCGCCCGAACGGCCGGACGAAGTCGCTGCCGGCACGCACCTATGAGCCAGTCTCGCGCCATCGATTTAACCAAACGGCGATGTCCTACAGCGGCGAAGCACCCCAGAGGGCACCTCGGCGTTCCTGAAATACCGTGGCGAGTCGCTATTGCGAATCTGGGGTCGCCGAATCGATCCGTAAGCCGCTAACCCGCGGACGCAACCGCCCGCCAAATGAGGCAATCTGAAATAGCCTGAACGCTGGAAAAGACCCTGTTTTCCGGTATATAGGTCCCGGTAAAACGCATTTTACTCACAGGACAGCACGAGCCGAGGCACGGTATTTCAGGAACGCAGCACGGTACTTTGGGAACCGAATCACGGTTCAATGGGAACGGATAGCTAGGTACTTCGGGAACGGCCGAACGGTATTTTAGGAACGGGGCAATGCGCGCGACTCGTGATGAATCCGTGAGTCGCAGGCAAGCCGTCCACAGGCTAACTTTTGAACCTTAGAGTCTAAACGAAGTAACGCCGCCTGCGGCGCTTCCTCTCTTTGAAAGAGATTCAAGAGGGAAGGGGAAACGAACTCGGAAGGCTGCAACACAAGCGAGAGCATCATAGCAAGGCCGGTGGTGACGAATTCCAACGATGGTAGCGCCAGCCTGAAGAGTGTTTCGATTCGTGGCTTGACCGGATCGCGCGGCGCCACGACACCTCGCGCAGAACCTTGTTCCGCTATTTCGATTTCGATACCGATCCGGAAGATTATGATCCGGCGCGCGGCAAGCTCGACCTGCCGACGTGGCATCATGCGGCCATCGACGAACTCGTTACCGGGCTGGGATGGGCAGTGAATATCGGCAGCGCTGCGGTGATGGACGGTTTTTCCGCGTGGCCCGCGCATTGGTTGTTGCCACCCGCCCTGCGCCACTATGGGTGCGCATGCTGCTGGTCCGGCATGCTAGCCGAAGGGCGGTCGCTTCATATCGCAAGGAATGAATATCGAGCGCCAACTTGTGGTGTCACGAGCATCAATTGCCCTTGTCGGTGATGCCGGCATCCGATGGGTCTCGCCGCGATGACAGGCTTGCGACGTCGCTGGCACGCCTCGATAAGGCCGCGCGCGACTTGGCGCGTGCGGTGCGCCCGACGGCGCGGTCCGATCGGTCGCCATGCGGCGCGCGATTACGGACATGGCTTGTTCGGCTTCATAGGCAGCTCATTGGTGCAAAATTGGGTGGATGACGGTCGGCGTGGCGCGCTCGGCATGTAAATTTGCCCTGAGAAGCCCGTACAGCGCGATTTGAGGCCCTTGCTATAGTCGTGCCTGGCTCAGTGTCGTTTTGGCGCTGTAAGGGGCATTTGCGGGGACGCGATTTTCGCCGGATTTCAGCTTTCGCCGTCCGATCGATCGTCTCGATCGTCGTAGCGCGCCAGCAGGGCGTCGATCTGCGCGAGCGCGGCATCATAGTCCTCGAGCGCCTCACTCGAAAAGTGGCCCGGTTCATCGGTCAGCGCGGATGGCGCAAGGGGCGCCCGAGTGTGCGTAACCGAATAGAGCTTGACCCCCGACAGGGTTTCGATGGTCAGGTCGCCTGCCTGCGACAGGGCGGCAAGCATGGTCCGCACCCCGAGGCGGGTGGCGCCCAGCACGGCTTCGATCTGGGACGAACGCAGCGGGCCAAAGCCGGAGAGGAGGCCGTAGAGTTGCGGGGCACGTGAACTCGCGCGCTTCCCGCTATAACGATCGGCGAGGTCTCTGCATATGTCGCGGGCCTCAACCAGAAGGCTGTTGAGGTGATTCAGGGCATCGCGCAGCGCTTCGGACTGAACGATGGCGGCATGTGCCGGTTTTTCGTCGACGTCGGCCGCGCGCACCGTATCGAGCCGGATCAGGCCGTTCAGCGGCAGTACCGCACTCAATGCGCCGGTGGCTCGCAGATGGGCGGCAAAGGCGTATTCGACCGCCCAGCGCGGCGAGGGCGGCCGCGCCCGCTCAATCGCCACTTGTCGCCCACCGAGCGTGATCGGCTCGATTGCACGCTCGGCGGGGGCAAAGCGCGGACTTTGGCCGATGGCGCGGTGGAGGGCGGCCAGGGCCGCAAAGGGGAGGGGGGCCGGCTCCAGATCTGCCACCAGCGCCGCGGCCTCGTCGATGGCGGCCAGCGCGGCTTCGACGGCCGGATGGTTGTCGAGGTCCCGCAGGGCCAGACAGGCTTTTTCAAATCCACGTGCCGCGTCCGCCAGCGGCGCCCAGCTGCTGCGGGTCATCTCGGCGAGCAGGGTGGTCACCAGAGCGCGGGGGGCGAGGGCGAACTGGAGCGGTTCGTCGGAAAGTGGTACAAGCCCCGCGAACCAGGCATGGAAGCGAGCGTCGGTGAACGCATGCCCTTCCTGCCGCAGCGCCGAGATCAGCGTCTCGCGAATGAGACGCGCAGCGAGGATGGGATATATGTCGGGCGGACACCACGTGAGGGCGGCATCAAGCTGACCGAGGGCGCGGGCCGCGTGCACCTGGGTTGCGCACAGCGCCTCGATATCCGCGGGGGAGGGCGGTTCATCGGGTCCGTAACACGGAAAGGCCAGCGGTGAGGTCATAAAACCCCGTCAAATCAATGCGCTCTCAGATATGTATAGCAAGCAAGCAATAACTATACAACCAGTCGGATGCTTTCGGATATTAAGCCTTGATAATTGCAGTTATCACATAAGCAGATTTGACCGTTCTTTATAAGGTGGGCTACAAGCGCGGCTGAGGAGCGAGGCGCGTCGTGAGCACCGAAACCGCCCGGGAAGGGCCAGAAATCCCCGTAGCGCCGCCTGAGGCTGTCCTGCCGGCCGTCAGGGCGCCGGCCGACCTTGCGTGGACGATCGTGCAGATGCGCGCCGGCGAGCGCATCACCGTCAACGAGGGCCTGATCGCCGCCTATCAGGCCGCTTCATCGCCCCATAGCATCCGTGCGCTCAAGTCCGACGTCGAGGCGTTCGATGCGTGGTGTAGGCGCAACAACCGGATCGCGCTGCCGGCCACGCCCGAGACCGTGGCCGATTATCTCGACGCGCGGGCCGGGAAGGGGAGCCGGCCGGCCTCGCTATCCCGCTACAAGGCGTCGATCGCCAAGATCCACCAGCTGCTCGAGCTCAAGGATCCGACGCCGGCGCCGCTGGTGAAGCTGCGGCTCCAGACGGTGCGCCGCGAGAAGGGGGCTGCGCAGAAGCAGGCGCGGCCGCTGCGGTTCAAGGGCCCGGTGCGCGACGTCGAGCGCGACAAGGCGCGGGGGCTCAACATCCGCGCGCTGCTCGAGAGTTGTGGCGAGGATCTGCCGGGGCTGCGTGATCGGGCGCTGCTATCGGCCGCTTATGACACCGGGCTGCGCGCCTCCGAACTGGTGGCGGTCGCCATTGAGCATATTGAGGAGGCGATCGATCCCGAAGCGCGGCTGCTGCAGATTCTGCGTCATAAGGGCGATCAAGACGGGGAGGGGGCGACCGCCTACCTCAGCCCGCGCACCGTCGCGGCGATCGCGGCGTGGACCGAAGCGGCGGGGATCACGACAGGGCCGCTGTTCCGGCGGGTGCAGGTGCGGCGCTACAAGGCGCGGGCAGCCGTGCGCGGTCGGCCGATCGACAGCATCTCGGGCCGGGAGACGTGGGATCTGCGCAAGACGCTGTCCAAGCCGGCGGTGAAGGCGCGCGTCGAATATGACATCGGCACCGTGGCGCTGCACCCGGGCTCGATCGGACCAATCTTTCGGTCGTTCATCGGCC
>Ga0207914_100663_pt1 | contig 12087 bp, 10 predicted proteins | sample DeeseametaMP2497_FD_184171 | JGI IMG/M metagenome (GOLD analysis project Ga0207914, IMG submission 184171) | Marine microbial communities from East of Antigua and Barbuda, Atlantic Ocean - MP2497 (SPAdes) | ecosystem: Environmental > Aquatic > Marine > Oceanic | place: East of Antigua and... | reverse complement strand
GGGCGGCCGCTTCGAGCGTGACCGGTCTGGGGTGGAGAGCTCTGAGGGAGAGGGTGGAAGGAAAGCCCGCTCTGATAAGTCTGGTGGAAGACAATCCGATTTCGTTGAGACTCTTCAGTAAGGCCAGGAAAGGGTGGCCCGGTCTGCACAGAGTGGCCCGATTGAAGACGCTGATGTTGCCTCTGGCCGCACTCCCGCCGGTTCATCCGGGCCTTGGCCTCTTCCAGCCCGCGGAGGAGCAGATCCGGAGAATTCTCAACGAAGACCGGAGACATCTGGCCCCCGTTTTCGAAAAGGATGACATCGGTTGTGTGACTCCGGGCCCGGAGAATTTCCTGGCTCATCACGACGGGGTGAGATTGGCCGCTTGCGGAGCGCTTTGGGACCCTTCGGAGCATCGACAGATACGCATTGCCGGATATGGCGGGTTGTACGCCAGAATGAAGAGATGGTGCTCCCCTCTCTTGCCGGAGCGGGGGAGCGAGGTGCGAGTGTGCTTCGCGGCGTTTTTGAGAGGTTCTTGCCGCCGGGCGATCAGGCGGGTTTTTCGCGGGCTGGCGACTCGGGCGAAAGAGCGAGGAGCGCAGTTTTTGGTCTGGGGAGGAGATGCTGGGGAACCTCAACCGTTTCCGCGCCATTGGCCGCATTTCAAAATGGAGAGCTCTCTTTACCAACTGTGTTGGGATGGAGAAGAGCAGCTGCCGCATGCCGAATGCGGGTATGAGGTGGCCTGGTTGTGAGGGTCGAAGTGCGCGATCCTCGTTCCCTGAGCCGGGGGGAACTGGGCGACTTGTACGAGCTTTTCCAGACGGCCTTCGAAGCCGAGCGAGAGGGCTTCGAACAAGACCTGCGGGAAAAGCACAAGATTTTGACGGTGAAGAGCGAGGGCTCTCTCGATGCGTTCACCTCTCTACGTTTGTATCGACCGGAGCCCGGAGTGCGGGTCTTTTTTTCCGGCGACACCTTCGTGAGCCCGCAAGCCAGAATCGGACACCGACTGCCCTCTCTTTGGGCACAGTACGTGTTCGCCGAGGTGGCCTCGGAAGGCACCGGGCGAGACTACTGGCTCCTTTTCTGTTCCGGCTACCGAACTTACCGAATCCTTCCCACATTCTTTCTAAGCTACGTGCCCACGCGCGATTCCGACCAGCCTACGGAGCTTCAGCGCCTGCGGGACCTCTGGGCCTCGGAGCTCTTCGGCGGACGCTTCTCAAATGGCGTGGTGAAGCCGCGTTGGGCCACTCCTCTGCACTGTCCGGAGCCGCCGAAGCGTTTGCAGAACGACTCCACCGTGAGGTTTTTCTTCGAGAGCAATCCGGGCTACCGAGATGGTGACGAGTTGGTCTGTCTGGTGCCTCTGGAGGAGGGCAATTTGACCCCTGCCGGCCGGCGTCTGGTGAGTCGCGGGGTGGCGATTTCTTGAAGCCCGGTGCCTGGCTTGGCAATACACTGTGGCAGCTCGCGTCCTGGCCTGAATGGCGGCGTTTTCAGACCGATCGAAACCGTCTCAAAGAAACCCAGGAAAAGCTTTTGGAGGAGGCTCTGAGGAGACTCTCCCAGACCGATTACGGGCGTCGTTTTGGGGTTCGGCCCAAGTGGCGGTATGAAGAGTTTGCCGCGCGGGTTCCGACTGCAAGCTACGAGGAGCTGCAGCCCTTTTTTACCTACTCTGAAGGTCTACTCACCGAAAGCGTGCGGGTCTGGGAGCCCACGGGGGGGTCGACGGGAGGCTCCAAATGGATCCCATGGACAGCGACTTTACAGACGGAGTTTCGGAGGGCCGTCTCCGCCTGGATGGGACAGATGTTTTTCGATATGCCCTCTCTCAAGGCGGGTCGCGGCTATTGGCAGTTGACCCCAAAAACGGAGATGGAGCCGCCCGACTGGTTGAGCTGCTCGCGAGTCGGTTTTGAGTCCGACGGAGACTATCTTGGAAGACTGGGCCGGCTACTGGAGAGCTGGGTCATCGTGCGACCCGAACCGACGGAAAACGATTTCTGGGAGGCCACGGTTCGGGCGCTGAGAAGGGCTCCCGACCTCACTTTGATGAGCTGCTGGAGCCCCTCCTTTCTGCTGGTGCTCAAGGACCGAATGGGGTCCTGGGAGCCACGGGCTTGGTGGCCGAACTTGCAAGCGATCAGCTGCTGGACCCAAGGTCCTTCGGGACCCTTTTTACCGATATTGAAAGAGCTATTCCCGGGTGTCGAGATCGTGGGTAAGGGGCTGCTCTCGACCGAAGCGGTCACCACCATTCCTTTCCAGGGTCGCTACCCGTTAGCTTACCGGAGCCATTTCTTCGAGTTTGAGGCCGAGGACTCCACCATTTGGCCTGCCTGGTCGCTCGCTCAAGGGAAGCGCTATCAGGTCGTTCAGACGACGGGAGGCGGGCTGACGAGATACCGTAGCGGCGATTGGGTTCGAGTGGAGGGCTTCTTCGGCCAGGTTCCGTGCCTCGAGTTCTTGGGTCGGGCCAGGGTGAGTGACCACTTTGGAGAGAAGCTCAGCGAAGTCTTTGTGCAAGGCATCCTGGCTTGCGAGCAGAGGTTTGCGATGCTGGGTTTTGAAGATGAGGGATACGTGCTGTTTCTGGAGCCGAACCCCGATATACTGGAATGCAAGGAGCGGGTCGATCGCGCTCTGATGAAAAGCTTCACCTACAGAGACTGTGTCGAACTTGGGCAGCTCCGCTCTCTCCGGCTTTTTGTGTTGAAGGGTGAAGGTCGCGGACAACTCCACCAGATCAGAGACCAACAGCACGGGCGGCTCAAGCCCGGTCCTTTTCTTCCGGACGGGGTTTGGAGCGAGCGATTGAAGGGAGAGTTCAAAGACTGATGTCAAGACGCTTGGAGGCAGTGATCTCGGGACGGGTGCAAATGGTCTCGTTTCGGCACTACACTCAGCAGAAGGCCTTGGAGCTTGGGGTCGTGGGCTGGGTACGAAACGAACCCGACGGTACCGTTCGCACGGTGGCCGAGGGTGAGGAGTCGGCTTTACGTAGCTTTAGGGAGTTCTTGGATGTTGGCTCTCCCTACGCGGACGTGGAATCGGTGGAATGCGAATGGGAAGAGGCCACCGGTGAGTTCGAGAGGTTTCGAATCACTCATTGAGTCATAGGACCTGTTGAAATTCAACTTTTGGCTCAGAATGCTGAATGTCAACAGGTCCGGAGCACCCGAGGTTTCTCGGGCGCTCCGACAAGAGAAGTCTCCTAATGCTCCATCTGAGAGTGATCGTGGTCGGGAGTCTTGCTCTCCACTTTAGGTTCGAGATTCATCCCACATTTGGGGCAACGACCGGGTTTGCCTGAAACCACTTCGGGATGCATCGGGCAGACGTACATCTGGGGCTGGGAAGTCGCTTTCGGCTTTTTGGGAGTTGAGGAGCCGCCCACGGGGTGGGCCACCGTTCCGGGCGGATTTTTATACCAGCCTGCCGCTTTGTCGGTGTAGCTCGAGAGACTGTCCCGCACTTTGAAGATGGTGAACATCCCTCCCATGGCGACCGTTCCGAAGGGGCCTTCACCTCCCATCATCGGGATGGTGTTCTCCGGTAGCTCCATGTGCTCGGCGTGTTCGGCGTGCTGGTGCATGCCCGTTTCTCCCATCGCCATGTAGCCGGGCACCAACTCCTGGATCTTCTCCTCCAGACCGCTCTGGTCGACTCCGATCATGTTCGGTATCTCGTGTCCCATGGCGTTCATCGGGTGGTGTCTTTTGTGACAATGGAAAGCCCAGTCTCCGGCTATGGCGTCTTCGATGATCACGTCTCGGGTTTGTCCCGGTGCCACCACGACCGTGGTCTCCCAGTACCTGGCCGATTTAGGGACGGGGCCTCCGTCGGTACCGCTGATTTGCCAGCGATGTCCATGAACGTGGATAGGATGTATATCTTGCCCAACGTGACCGATGCGAAATCGAACTCGCTGGCCCGTTTTGGCGATCAGCGGGTCCGTCCCGGGAAAGATGCGGCTATTAAAACTGAAGAGGTTGAAATCGGTCATGACCGTGGGATCGGGGCGGAAGCTGCCCGGTGGGACGTGCCATTCGTTGAGGAAAATGGCGAAGTCTCGGTCCACTTTCTCGAAGTTGGGGTCCTTGGGGTGAATGATGAAGAATCCCATGGTTCCCAAACCGATCTGGACCATTTCATCAGCGTGGGCGTGATACATTTGGGTTCCGGGGTCCTGATTGATCGTAAACTCGTAAACGAAGGTCTCTCCCGGCGGTATGGGCGGCTGGCTGAGACCGCTCACTCCGTCCATTCCGCTCGGTAGGAAGACTCCGTGCCAGTGGACCGCGGCTGCTTCGGGGAGCTTGTTCTCCACCAGGATCCGAACTCGATCACCCTGGACCACCTCGATGGTGGGGCCCGGCGTGTCTCCGTTGAATCCCCAAGCTTTGATAACCGTTCCGGGTGCCATCTCGTGGTCGATCTCCTCGGCCACCAGTTTGAAGACCTTGACTCCGTTTTCTATCTTCCATTCTAAGGAACGGCCGTTCGGAGTGGTGATCGGTGTATAGGGCCAGTCGCCGGGGTAAGGACTTTGAGCGGATGCGATGGTGCAGAGCAGCAAAGCTATGGTTAAGATTTTGAAGGCTGATTTCATCTTGTTTTCTCCATTTCGAGAGGCAGCTTGTCCTCCAGGATCGTGCGTCCGAGAGCCCGTTCCAGTTCGGCGTGGGCTCGCCAAAAGTCGGCTTTGGCATCGGCCAAGGTCAGCAGGGTGACCGAGCCTTGTCCTCTCAGATCGAGAAGTTGGTAAGTGCCGATCAGCATGGCGTTGTACTGTTGGCGGGAAAGGTCGAGAATCTCCTGGCGGAGAGGAACGAGCTCTTCTAGTTGTTCCACTCTAAGGCGAGCGTTGGCCATCCTGACAAGAAGAAGGTTGACTTCGCTCGTGACCTGTTGAGTTAGCTCCCGCTGGAGGGCGTCCTGTCTTTCGATCTGCGCATCCAAGCGTTGCTTCTGGGCCTGTCGCTGGTCGAAGATCGGCAGCGGCATGGTAAGAGCGGCCCCGTGAAGGACTTCTCCATCGACTTCTCTTTCGTACGCATACCCGAGATGGGTCTCGTCGAATATCAGGAGAGTCTGTTGGCCGCGATCCGTTTGCAGCGCTTCTTTCTCTAAGGCCAGGCTTTGAAGATCTCGGCGCTGAGTGAGCGCTTCAGCCACCATGACGGCAGCGCTCTTGTCTTCCTCAACCGGCAGGTCGGGCGGGCCCTGGCTGACCTGGATTTGAGCGACCTCTGGAGCTCGCCCCAGCAAGCGAGCCAGCTCCTGCCTGGACTCGAAGAGCGCTAGCTCTCGGTTGTAGTACATCGTGCGGGCCTGCAGGAGAGCGGCTTTCTTTTCGGCCAGTTCGATGGCGGGGATGTTGCCGGCTTCCCTTTGGCGCTCGGCCAGGTCTGAGTTGACCTTGGCGATATCGAGCAAGACTTTCTGCTCGCGGAGCGCCTGGGAGTGCCCTTGGACGGAGTAGTAGGCCGTCTTTATCTCGGCCTCGATCTCCACGGCTCGGCGTAGGGTGTCCATCAGGGTGGCGTCTCGGCGTGACTTGGAGATGCCGACCCGCGCGCCTCGCTGGAACAGATCGATGATGTTGTAGCTGATGCTGTATTCCTGAAGCGGTTGCCCCGGCCCACGAGGCCAGAGGACCCGCGCTTCCAGTTCGGGGTTTTGAAGCAAGTAGGCTTGATGAACGTCGGCTTCGGCCGAGCGAACCTGGGCGTAGGCCGCTTGCAGGGTGGGGTTTTGGGAGGCCGCCTCTTTCAGGGCCTCCTGAAGGGATAACGGCTGGGCGCCGAGCTGTGCGGAAAAGGACAACAGCGCCAACCAGATCAGATATTTTCGCAAATCTCTCACCTTTCGTGGGTAGAAAACGGAATGTGCTCACGCCCACGTTAAACGACGCCCTGGTCTCTCAGACTAGCGCGGACGGGGGGCGCAGGAGTTTAGACCTGGTGAGGGGGAGGGTTAGGAAAGAGCCGGGTTAGAAGCTGAAGGCTGGGCCGTATAGAAGGTGGTGGGATGGTTGGAAACGAGGGCCCGGGCCTTGTCGCGGGAGAACAACTGGGAGCGGCTTCATGAAATAGCGGTATCAGCTCCAGCGAAAAGGTGGAGGTTAAAGGCGCCGTCCGATCTGCCGGAGCGGTCGGGGGAGACTGCAGGTTGCACTCGCAAGGCGCTTGATCTGGAGGGCAACACTCCGGCATCGACTGCTGGAGGGCCTCCACACGGGGCTTCTCGGGGGTCATCTCACAGCAACCGGGGTGAGATGAAGCGACCTCGGCTGTCGACCCTCCGGCAAGCGTGAGACACGCTATCGCGGAGAGAAAGATTTGTAAAAGAAGCCTGCGCATCGCTAGTAACAACTTGGCGGGCTAAAGAGAAGTTCCTTGGTTATACGTTCGGATAGGCGTGGGTTCGACTGAGGAGGCTCGAAGTTGGATGGGGACTCGGGTAGCATATTCGCATGAACATCAAGATCCACAACGAGAATAAGGAGAAGACCGCCGTCCTTTACAGGATGGTCACCGAAGAACATATCTGCCCGTTCGGGCTGAAGTCCCGCGACCTATTGAAGCGTCAGGGCTATAAGGTTGAGGATCACCAGTTCGAGAGCAAGGCCGAGGCCGACGAGTTTCGAGAGCAACACGGGGTGAAGACGACCCCCCAGACTTTCATTGATGGAGAGCGGGTCGGCGGATACGACGAACTGCGCGCCCATTTCGGAAAAGAGAAGCAACAGTCGGATGACGATGAGACGACTTACCAGCCGGTCGTTGCTATGTTTTCGGTCGCTCTTCTGCTGGCGCTCGCCACGAGTTGGCGTACATCCGGAGCGCTTGAGCCGCTGCCTATCGTGGAGATGTTCGTGGCGTTTGCCATGACCATTCTGGCTGTTCAGAAGCTCAAGGACCTGTTTTCCTTTTCCAATCAATTTTTGGGGTACGACCTGTTGGCCCAGAAGTGGGTTCGATACGCCTATGTCTATCCGTTTGTGGAAGCGTTGGCGGGTATCGCTATGATCACGGCCGTGCCGGAGTTGGCACTGATATCAGCACCTTTCGCCCTTTTCATCGGTACGGTCGGTGCAGTTTCCGTCTTTAAAGCCGTCTATATCGATAAGCGGGAACTCAAGTGCGCTTGTGTGGGAGGCAATAGCTCGGTTCCTCTCGGTTTCGTGTCCCTCAGCGAAAACCTGGCCATGATCGGTATGGCCGTCTGGATGCTAGTGAAGCATCTATGAAGTTCGCCCTAGCTGAAGCTCTGGGGTGCCTCGACGGGCTTGCCTCGTCCGAAGGCGTGTATCGGGCATACATAACTGAGGCGGGGTGAGCACGGCGAGGTGCCCCGGGGCTTCAGCTGGGGATGAACTTTGTAGATGGCTCACTATAGTGAAGCATTCAAGCTACTTGTTCTAATAAGAGCTGTAGCATCTCTAGCAGTACGATCTTATCTTTGCTCTCGAGGTACTCATCTAGGCCGTCGGCGAGTTCGATGATGAAATCGGGCACCTCCCCCGCTCTCATCGCTTTTATCGCCGTCTTGGCCGCGTAGTCCGGAGCCTTCCCCTCTAAGAGTGCGAGGATGAGTGCCGCTTCCGGGCCCAGCGAGGAATCAAGCACATTCTGTACCGGCATGCTATGGGCCCGGATTTCTTTGAACCCGTTTTCCAATCGATTGACCGCATCCCAGAAGACCGCCGGGTTTGAGTCGAAGGAGGGAATGGCGTCCTCGAACTCGTCCAAGGCCGTAGAGACTTCGTCCAGTAAAGGCTCAGCCTCATCAGGAGAGAGCAACCAACCGTCGTCCTTCTCCTCCCAGAGCTGTCTCAATTCGGGTAGGCCCTCATTCTGGAGAAGGTTGAGGTACTCTGATGATGGATCGACTTCCAAAGTTTCCAGTAGAGAGCCGATAAGGGGTATATGACGCCGGTGCTCTCTTTGCATCTCTCGAACGGTGTTGGGAAAGACGGCCACCATTTGACCGCCCCGGTTGAGCTTGGTGAGGGCCTGGTCGAGAGTTTGGAGATCAGCTGTGTCGCCGTACGCGCGGAACAACTCGATGGCGCCGGAGAGGAGTTCGAACCCCTCCTCCATGCTCTTCTGAAACGGCTCCGGAAAGGACTGTGCGTGAGGAGAGTAGAGTGCTCTTAGCCGATCGGCTTCTTTCTCGCACCCCTCCACCCTGTTACTCACAGCTTGCGGCTTGGCTCTATTTTCCAACACCGCCTTGCCTGCACAGAGAAGCTGATCAAAAACCGGAATCTCGACAAAGAAGGTCTCCTCCCGGTCGGCGGTCATTTCCGAATAGCGCGTAAAGAACCGAATAGACGCAATCAGGAGTGTCTCAGCGTCGCATCCACCCTGCAGCGAAGCGTCCACGCATTGATCGAGTTTATTGAGGAGCCCTGGCAGCTCGGCCAGTCGCTCCGCTTCTTTCTCATTCAGAGAGTAGTCCGATGAAAGTCCGATGACGGAGCGGTACTCCGCCGAACGTCGGAGCCATCGTTCGCCCGACTTGCGGTCCGGATCTCCGAGGTCCACGGAGTCGATGAGTTTTACAAGAACAGGGTCTAAAGGTTGCACTGGCACCACTTTCGGCTGACCCGGAAGAGACCTCTAATCCCCCTTGTCGGCTTCTCTGGTTAACAAAAAAGCAACACAGATTTTGCAATCTTGACACATGCCCGCGCTGGGAAGATGTTAACATCCTTGTAAGATATCAAGAGGAGATTCCAGAATGGCTCAAGTTGGAGATGCAGGAAACAGAGTTCAGACGCAGCGCACCAGTGCGCCTGCGAGAAACGCCGGGACGACCACTAGACCTGCTCAAAATCCGAACAACGGCAGCAACGCCCCTCGCGATACTTTCACTCCTTCGCAGGCCAACGGCAACAACAGCGGCGACGAGCTTTGGAGCACCGCGAAGTCGAAATTCGGCGGGTGGGATAAGGACGGCGACGGATTTGTCACCAACAAAGAAGTCGAAACGGCTCTCAAACGTCAAAACCTCTCCACCAACGAGAAAGCCGCTCTGGAAACGTTCCGCGGACGCCAATCGCAACTGGAGGAGTCCAACAACGACGAGTGGGGGGATGAAAACAACGGCACCTCCCTCAAGGACATCGACGCCTTCCGCACAGCCGGAGACGGCGAAGCGAAGCGTTTGCAAGAGCAGTTTCGCATCGAGCAAGGTTTGGCTCTCGAGCCCCAGTCTGTAAAGGACCGCGCTCTAGCCAATAAGGACGCCCCCGCGGACCTGAAGGACAAGATTGGCACTCGGGACTACTACATTGAGCGCTACCAGGACTTCCGACGTCGCAACCCCGGCGAGAAAGCTCCCGACTACTACTTGAACTACGGACTGAAGTACTTCGACAGATTTCACGCCAACAAAGATGAATTGCAGCCCGTCTCTCAGGGTTGGGTCGACCGTACCGGCGTGGCTCTTCAGCAAAAGATGGAAGGCCGCAACTCCGGTGCCGGTTTCGCCGCCCTCGAGCGAAACGAAGACCAGTTTAAGAAATTCGCCTACGACAGCCACCCCTCGGCTTACCTGGATTCCGGGCTACAGCATGTGCCGTACGGCGACCGCATCAAGATCGGGATGACTCCCGACTCCTCAGACCTTTTCACCTGGTCGGGAGTCAAGCAAGGAGTTCATACCGGTGGAGTGGTGGTCGCTCAAGACGTTCGCAACGGCGCGGTGTGGGCCGGAAACGGAATCGCCGACGGAGCGAAGGCCGCGGGCCAGGGTATCGCTGACGGTGTGGGCTGGGTTGGAAAGCAACTCGGGTTCTAAGATTTGGGAGAAGTGCGGGAAATGGGTCTAGACTCACTCAACATTGACAAGACAACCCGTTCCGGTTTAAAACGATAGCGGTTGTATTACTTCCTTCGTAGCAGAAGGCAGCAAAATCTTGAATAACGCCACTGAGGTGTTAGACGGTCTGCAAACGGCCGTCTTTCTCACTTGTGCCGAAGGGCGCGTGCATTACCTGAACTCCAGTGCCGAGCGACATCTAACAGATGATGCCGGCACGGACTCCCTGGTACCCGTTTGGGAGAGATGTCTTCCGTGTGAAGGGAAAGTGATTCAGGGAGTGTTTCTTGGTGCAAGGACAGGGGACCAGGCTTACACCGAAAGTCGTGGATTTCACGTCCACTGGACGGTCGAGAAGAGTGGCTCGTTTCATCTTCTTGAGGGTCGCGACGTCACCCCGGAACGAACGGCTATACGGACACTTTTAGAAGAGAAGCTGAGACTCGAGGAGCAGCGCGATCAACTCAACGAGTTTGTGGGCATGCTGAGCCACGAAGTCAAGACACCGATCAATGTGGTGGCGAACGCACTCGACTTCTTGAGCGAAACCAAACTGTCTCCCAGACAAGAAGAGTACTTCCAGATAGCTTTGGAAGGCGCCCGCACCCTCACTGAAACGCTCCGCAGTTCGCTGGAGCTTTCCAGGGCGATAGCACTGGACTCCAGCCATCAAAGAGAAGAAGCTCCCTATGCTCTCAGAGCACGCTTGGAAGAAGCCGTTCGCCCGCTCTCTCGACTCACGACTCAGCGCGGTCTCGAGTTTGAACATCTTGTGGATTCCGAGGTGGGCGAGCATTACTCCGGTGATTGGCCGAGGATTAAGCAAGTCCTTACGATTCTTCTCGACAACGCTGTGAAGTACACTGACGATGGAGGAGTCGGGCTCAAGGTAAGCCTTCTGAGTCGATCGGAGTCAGGGGACTGTCTTCAGTTTGAGGTGGTGGACACCGGCCCGGGCATCGAGCACCGTAAGGCGGAGATGATTTTCCTACCCTTTCAGCGAGCATCCAGCACCCAAGAGGGTTTCGGTCTGGGTCTGCCCGTGGCTCATCGTCTTGCCAGGATTCTGGGAGGGGAGTTGAAGGTCAGGAGTGTGCCCGGCCAAGGCAGTACGTTTGCTCTGGTGCTCGTTCAGCAATTATGCAGTGCCCCCGAGGAACCAGGCGAGACTCTTTTCCACGGGTTGGAAGGCTATCGGGTTTTGCTGCTGGAGGACAACCCGATCAACTTGTCCGTTGTGACTCTCATGTTGGAGAAGATGGGGCTGGAAGTGGTGGGTCGAAGGCGTCCGACCGAGGCTCTGGAGATTGCGGCAGGCGAGTCGTTCGACGTCGTGGTGACGGACATCGGTCTGCCCGAAATGTCCGGAGTTGAGTTTGTCACCCGATTTAGGGCGATATCACACTGCCGCTCGACCCCGATCATCGCTTCCACGGGTTCGGCTTCGGATAGAGAGCGCTCCGTGTACGAAGCTGCCGGCATCGCCATGACCCTGGAAAAACCGTTCAATCGGACTTCGCTTCAAGACGCTCTCAAGCAAGTCTTGGAGTCTCGAACTATACTTTAGTACACCCTGATAAGGGACCAAAGTCGACTCACCGAACCTTTGAACTGAGACATAATAGAGATGAGGCTACCTCAACGACTAGTTCTTGCTTCGGCAAGTACCGGTAATATGGGCTGGCCTTAGCAAGTAACTAACCTCGCGAGGTGGTCTCAACCACCAGCTATGGCGAGGTGGTAATACAACCAACCGGCGCCTCGAGATATCTCGGGGCGTCACTTCGTTTTAGGCGGCGATAATCTCCGCTCCACAGTTGTAAAATCGGTCCAGGTTGTATCCGTAAAAGCGGTAGCCCAGGTTGGCGGCCATGGACTTAAGGAGCATCCTTCTGCTGCCGGCCAGACGGCGGGCGATGTTGGCCCAGCTATAGGTCTCTTTCCAGGCCCACTCCACACCTAGCTGAAGCTCCTGGGGGGTCATTTGGCTCGGCCGGAATACCACGTGCTGTCCGTCGTACAGTTCCCAGTCTTTGCTGAGAATTCGCCCCTCACTCTCCAGTCTGCGAAACAAAGGAGTCCCGGGGAAAGGGGTGAGGACCGAATATCGGGGGAGGTCGATCTTCGTCCGGACGGCAAACTCGGCTACTCGAGCGAAGATATCCCGGTTGTCGGCATCAAATCCAAAAACGAAGGTGCCCATGATGGCGATCCCCGCGTCGTGCAGCTTTTGAACGATCAATTCGTAGCTCTGGGGGG
>Ga0207914_100648_pt1 | contig 12361 bp, 11 predicted proteins | sample DeeseametaMP2497_FD_184171 | JGI IMG/M metagenome (GOLD analysis project Ga0207914, IMG submission 184171) | Marine microbial communities from East of Antigua and Barbuda, Atlantic Ocean - MP2497 (SPAdes) | ecosystem: Environmental > Aquatic > Marine > Oceanic | place: East of Antigua and... | reverse complement strand
TGTGGCTCTACCAGTGCGAGTGTTCACTCGTCACCGGCAACCCACGTCCGATTGCAGCCCGAGGCCTTCGGCCTCGAGTCAGCCCTCATACCGTCTAGCGGGTCGAGCCACGCTGCACCGGTGAATCGGGGGCCCGACGGCTACAGACGATACGTCGAGCCTTGGCCGGATGGCGGTATCGGCGCGTTTCCGTCGGCCGTCGTGGCCGTGGTCAAGGGTTTGAGGCTGCGGCCGCTGGCGTGGGTGAACGGGTAGATCATCTGCCGCAGATAGCTGGTGGGGTAGTCGGGTTTGGCGGCCATGCCGAGCTGGGTGGAGTCGAATTGCCGGGTGGAGTGCGCATCAGGTGGTCCCACACCAGGGTGAACAGGCCGAAGTTGACGTCGCCGACGCCGGCCCATTTGAGGTGGTGGAAGCGGTGGCCTTCGTTGAGGGCCAAGACGTACTTGGCGGGCCCGATGCGGTAGTCGGCGTTGGAGTGCTGCAGCAGCAGCTGGATTGCCACCGCCAGCGCCAGCACGGAGGCTACGTCGACGGGCAGTCCGATCAGGATCAGCGGTGCGACACCGGCTGCCATCTCAACGGTTTGGTGCAGGGGGTGCTTCATCTGGCCGTTGAGCCCGTAGAACCGGGTGATGCTGTGGTGCACCGCGTGAAAACGCCACAACACACCGATCTTGTGGCTGGCCAGATGTACGACGGTGATGCCGAGGTCCGCGACCAGGATCGCGGCGAGGACCTGTGCGATGAATGGCCAGCTGTGTGGCCACAACGGCGGTGCGGGGACGATCGCGGCCAGCAGCGGGATGGTGGCCACGCTTGCCAGGATGAGGGTTTCGTTGACCGCGACGTGGATGCGGTCGCGCGTGCTGTCGGCCCGGTCACGGTTCCACGCGGTGTCATACGGAATGACCAGCTCTACCAGGAACGTCGTCGTGATCGCGACGACCAGGACGGCCAGCAGCCAGTACTTCTGGGCGCCGCCGGCGGTGAAGACGATGCCGGCGCCGTTGAGGCCGATCAGCATGAACGGCACGTAGCCGTAGCGGGCCACCGCCTGGGCCGCGGTAGCCGCCGTCGATGTCGGAGAAGTCGTGCTCATGCCGTGAATCGTCGCGGTCACCGACACGGCGGCGCTTGAATGATCCGGCTAAAGGCCGGCTTCGAGGTCCAGGACACGTGCCGGCTCAGGACCGGTCTCAGAGATGCGTTAGCTTAGTTTGACGCCTGTGCTCACACGAGCGGAGAAGTCAGGTGTTTACTCGCGGTGATCATGATCGCCGTGGTCGTCCTGCGCAGGCACCGCGGGTGGGGCCGGAACTTCTGCCGTCGCCGGTGCAGCCGACTCGCCGGCAGGCTCGTTGACCGGCGGCGGGGCGGCCGGCTCGTGATTGCTGTCAGGGCTTTGAACATGCTCGCTGCTCGTCCCATGATCATTGCCCTCCGCGGGCTCGGCGCCAGCGCCTTGGTGATCGCTATGCGCATCGTCGGAGGTGGTCGCGTCGTGCTCGCCGTGCCCATCCTCGGGGGTCGTCCCGTGGTGGCCACCGTCTGCGCTCGCTGGCGCATGGCCGTGCTGCAGTCCTGAAGCAACCCCCACCGTGGACGCCAGCGTCACGACACCGACGGCGCCCATGAGCACTAATGCGCTGCCGAACCCCGGTACCGGCTGTCCTTGCAGGCCGCGGTACCACACACAGCTGGCGCCCATCACGACGTAGATCTGAAGCAGCAGAGCGCAAAGGTCCGCGGCTTGGACCAACTCTGCTTCCCAAGCGTGGGGGCCGAACGGGGCTCCCACGGTCCTGGACACGGCCCACAGAGCAATGGCTCCAAGGTTGACCATGATGCCGGCAGCAAGCACAGGAGTCGTGGTTCGTGTGAGAACCAGCCGCGCCCAGAGCAGTTGGAAGAGGGCGATCGATGTGAAGAACACGCCAGCGGGCATCCACTCCTGCCAGTGGGTGGGTACGACGGCGAAGTGGATGACCGCGGCGCCCAGCGAGGCGAGCGCCGCGAGCCGAGCGGCCAGCCTGCTGTCGGTCTTCCTCGCTGTCCTAGGCGCCACGGATCCAGGATGACAGCGCCATCCCCGACAGCGGTTGCATGACACCACATCTCAACTCGACCGTGATCCATTTGTCATCAACTACTGTCTTCCTACGTAGATAACGTCGATGCCACCCTCAGTCCGCCAGTCTCGACCACCGCTGTTCGGCTGTGGGACAACGCCCGCTCGTACTGAGGCCTCGGAGAATGTGGCGGTATCGCGCGTCGTTGCTGGCTGGTGGGAAAGGGCCGCAGTCTTTCGACCTCGACACGCGTGTCGGCGGGTCCTGGTGCGCAGTCGGACCTGCAATTGTTGACGTACTTCTTGGTGGATGTCGACTCTGATGGTCGGGGCAACCTCAAGCGTCGCCGCCAGTCCATAGCGGACCGGTGCCGCCAACCGGCCCACGTCCACGCGGCAGTCAACGTTGATCGGTCAAGTCCATGGACGTGGTGTACGACGTCGTCGTGTGATTCTTCGTGGTGATGGTTCAGGCGGTCAGTGCCGCGGGGGTGTCCTCCTGTTCTGACGGGGTGTCGTTGACGGCGCGGGATTTGCTCAGCACGTCGAGTCCGAGGTAGCGCCGGGACTCGGCCCATTCGTCGTGCTGTTCGGCCAGCACGGCACCGACGAGGCGGATCAGAGCGCCCCGGTCGGGGAAGATGCCGACGACGTCGGTGCGCCGCCGGATCTCCTTGTTCAGTCGCTCTTGGGGGTTGTTCGACCAGATTTGGCGCCAGATCTGCTTGGGAAACGCGGTGAACGCGAGCAGATCCGGCCGGGCAGCTTCCAAGTGCTCGGCGGTCTTGGGGAGCTTGTCGGCGAGCGCATCGATGATCCGATCGTATTGGGCAGCAACCGATTCAGTGTCGGGTTGGTCGAACACCGAGTGCAACAGGGTCCGCACCCACGGCCACGACGCCTTCGGAGTGACGGCCATCAGATTCGTCGTGTAGTGCGTGCGGCAACGCTGCCAGGCCGCGCCGGGTAGTGTCGCGCCGATCGCGGCGACGAGTCCGGCATGGGCGTCGCTGGTGACCAGTTTGACCCCGGACAGGCCGCGGGCGGTCAACGACCGCCAGAACGTCAACCAGCCGGCCCCGTCCTCAGCCGTGGTGACGTCGATGCCGAGGATCTCCCGGTAGCCCTCGGCGTTGACACCCGTGGCGATCAGGGCGTGCACATTGACCACCCGCCCGCCCTCACGCACCTTGAGCACCAGGGCGTCGGCGGCCACGAACGTGTACGGGCCGGCGTCCAGCGGTCGGGTCCGGAACGCCTCCACGGCGATGTCGAGCTCCTTGGCCATCACGCTGACTTGAGACTTCGACAGCGACGTGATGCCCAACGTCTCGACGAGCTTGTCCATCCGCCGCGTCGAGACTCCGAGTAGGTAGCAGGTGGCGACCACCGTGGTCAGGGCCCGCTCGGCGCGTTTGCGGCGTTCCAGCAGCCAGTCCGGGAAGTAGGAGCCCTGCCGCAACTTGGGAATCGCGAGATCCAAAGACCCTGCGCGGGTGTCGAACTGGCGGTGACGGTAGCCGTTGCGGGAGTTGGTGCGCTCGGTGCTGCGCTCGCCGTAGCCCGCTCCGCACAGGGCGTCGGCCTCAGCTCCCATCAGGGTGTGGATGAACGTGGCGAGCAGTTCGCGCAGCACGTCGGGATGGGTGGTGGTGAGTCGTTCGGCCAGCACGGCGGGCAGGTCGATATTGTGGGCAGCGGTCATCGCGTGTGTTCTTTCTTTGCTCGAGTGACTTTGACGGGTCTCTCGAAGAATCACGCGATGACCTTCAATCATTCGGCTACGACACGCCGGCGCTACTAATCAGGTCCGACTCGTACACCACTCTGCTGGACGCAACCGTGTCGGTGCGGGCGCGACCGGCAACACCACCGCGAAGATCAGTCTGCTGCAGCACACCAAACTGTCCAAGATCGTCGGAAAGCACGGCCCCAAGGTCGGGCGCCAATACGTCGAAGGCAACCGCGAGGGGATGGAATGGCTGGTGCAGCGCTGCGCGGAGCATGGATTGTCCGTGCAGCGCGAAGACGCGCTCACCTATGCGCAGTCCGTCGAAGGCGTTCCGTCGGCGCGCGAGGAACTCGAAGCCTGCCGGGCGGCCGGACTCGACGTCGACTGGGTCGACGACGCTGACGTGCCGTTCCCGTTTCACGGTGGTGTCCGACTGCGCGACCAGGCGCAGTTCGATCCGATGCCGTTGCTGGACAGCCTGATCGTCGAGCTCGAGGAACACGGCGGACGGCTGGCGCAGGGTGTGCGGGTACAGAAGGTGACCGGTCGCGGACAAGGACTGGCGATGCACGTGCGCACCTCTGCCGGTGAGGAGTTCGAGGTTGCCGCCGGACAGTGCGTGCTGGCCACCGGCATCCCGATCCTCGACCGCGGTGGCTTCTTCGCCCGGCTCAAACCCCAGCGCTCGTACTGTCTGGCCTACCAGGTGCCCGGGGACATCACCCGAGGCATGTACATCTCCGCCGACTCGCCGACCCGCTCGCTGCGGTACGCACCCACCGCTGACGGTGACCGGTTGATCGTCGGCGGCGCGGGTCATCCGGTGGGACAGCAGAAGGGCCCGGCGTCGTCGGTGCAGGAACTCGACGCGTGGGCCAAGCTGCACTTCCCGGGGGCGGTTCAAACGCACTTCTGGTCGGCCCAGGACTACAGCCCGATCGACGAATTGCCCTACGTCGGCCCCATCCTGCCTGGCAACGACACGATCTTCGTGGCAACGGGATTCGACAAGTGGGGCATGACCAACGGCGCCGCCGCCGCCTTGGCATTGACCAGCCGAATTCTCGGCGGCCGCATGGACTGGGCGCAGGCGTTTGCGAGCTGGAGCCCGCATGAGCTGTCCGGCATCCCCAAGGCCATGCAGATCAACGCCGAGGTCGGGCTGTACATGGCTCGAGGCTGGGTCGCCCCGGTGACCAGGATCGGCAACCGGACCCCCGAGAGCGGGGGCGTGGTCAGTGGGCCGCCGTGGAACCTGGAGGCGCGCAGCGTCGTCGACGGCGTCGAGCACCGGGTCTCACCGGTGTGCCCACACCTCGGCGGCATCGTCAATTGGAACGACGCCGATCAGGCGTGGGAGTGCCCGCTGCACGGATCCCGGTTCGCGCCCGACGGGACATTGCTCGAAGGTCCGGCGACCCGGGATCTCACCGGCGCCCCTGACTGAGTCTCAGCTGCGGACGTTTTCGTTCTCGACCCGGGTGACGTCGCCCCCGCCGGGGCCGTGGGAGCGGCCGATGTAGGCCTCGCGGCGCATCCGTTCGACCATGTGGGGGTAGTGCAGCTCGAAGGCGGGGCGCTCGGAGCGGATGCGGGGCAGTTCGGTGAAGTTGTGCCGCGGCGGCGGGCAGCTGGTGGCCCACTCCAACGAGTTGCCGTAGCCCCACGGGTCGTCGACGGTGACGGGTTCGCCGTAGCGCCAGCTCTTGAAGACGTTCCACACGAACGGCAGCATCGAGGCGCCCAGGATGAACGCGCCGATGGTCGACACGATGTTCAGCGCGGTGAATCCGTCGGTGGGCAGGTAGTCGGCGTAGCGGCGGGGCATGCCCTCGTTGCCCAGCCAGTGCTGGACCAGGAAGGTGGTGTGGAAGCCGATGAAGGTGAGCCAGAAGTGCAGCTTGCCGAGGCGTTCGTCGAGCAGTCGGCCGGTCATCTTGGGGAACCAGAAGTAGATGCCGGCGTAGGTGGCGAACACGATGGTGCCGAACAGCACGTAGTGGAAATGGGCCACCACGAAATAGGTGTCATGGACGTGGAAGTCCAACGGCGGGCTGGCCAGCAACACACCCGACAGACCACCGAGCAGGAACGTCACGACGAACCCGATGGCGAACAGCATCGGTGTCTCGAACGTCAACTGGCCCTTCCACATCGTGCCGATCCAGTTGAAGAACTTGATGCCGGTGGGCACCGCGATCAGAAATGTCATGAACGAGAAGAACGGCAGCAGCACCGCCCCGGTGGCGAACATGTGGTGCGCCCACACCGCCATCGACAGCGCCGCAATGCTGACCGTGGCGTACACCAGTGTCGTGTAGCCGAAGATCGGCTTGCGGCTGAACACCGGGAAGATCTCACTGACGATGCCGAAGAACGGCAATGCGATGACGTACACCTCGGGGTGGCCGAAGAACCAGAACAGGTGCTGCCACAACAACACTCCACCATTGGCCGGGTCGTAGACGTGGGCGCCCAGCACCCGGTCGGCGGCCAACCCGAACAACGCCGCGGTCAGCAGCGGGAAGATCAGCAGCACCAGAATCGAGGTCACCAGGATGTTCCAGGTGAAGATCGGCATCCGGAACATCGTCATGCCCGGTGCGCGCATGCAGACCACCGTGGTGATCATGTTGACCGCGCCCAGGATCGTTCCCAACCCGCCCACGCCGAGGCCCAGGATCCACAGGTTCGCCCCCGCGCCGGGGGAGTGGATCGAGTCCGTCAGCGGCGAGTAGGCCGTCCAGCCGAAGTCCGCCGCCCCGCCGGGGGTGATGAACCCGCTCAGCGCGATCAACGCACCGAACAGGAACAGCCAGAACGAGAACGCGTTGAGCCGCGGGAACGCCACGTCGGGTGCACCGATCTGCAGCGGCAGAACCAGATTCGCGAACCCGAACACGATCGGGGTGGCGTAGAACAGCAGCATCGCGGTGCCGTGCATGGTGAACAGCTGGTTGTACTGCTCGTTGGACAGGAACTGCAGCCCGGGGGAGACCAACTCGGTGCGGATGAACAGCGCCATCAGCCCGCCGATGAGGAAGAACGCGAAGCACGCGACCACGTACATGATGCCGATCAGCTTGTGATCGGTGGTGGTGATCAGCTTGTAGATCAGGTTGCCCTTGGGGCCGAGACGGGGAGGAAAGGGGCGGCGGGCTTTCAGCTCCAGTAGCGCGGGCGCCTCGGCGGTCATCGACATCCCCCAACAATCCAAATCGAGATCGGTTCGATGGTTCAGTTCACGGCGCGCGCGGTCCGAGAAGCTAGGGGCGAAAGTCCTCAGATCGCCCCGCTCGCGTCCGTCCGCGATGCCACGCCTGTGCGATAGCGAAAAGGCGGCGGCCCTCCCAACGGAGAGCCGCCGCTGGCGGACCCGATTGACGGATCAGCAGCTACTCGCTGTCACCGCTGTCCGACGTATCGGAACCCGTATCGCGGGGGGCTTTGCCGCTCTTCTCGGATTCGCGTGGCCGTTCACGGTCGTCGGTGTTCTCCGAATCGTGATCGGGTGACGCTTCCGCCTCCTCGTCCGACGCCTCCTCGTCCGACGCCTCCTCGTCCGACGCCTCCTCGTCCAACGCATCTGCGTCCGGGCTGTCAGGGCCGGCCTCTTCGTCGTCCGGTTGTGCGCCTTCTTCGACACTTCCGGCACCTTCGAGGGAGTCGGGCGCCTCTGCCTCGTCCGAGGTCGCGTCGTCACTGCTGTTGCTCGAACCGTCGTCATCGATGGCGCCGATGTCCGCGATCTGTGCCTCTGGAGCTTGGACGTCGGACGATTCTTCGTCGACGGTGGCAGTGCCGGGACCAGCCTGCTCGAAGCTCACGCGATCGGGATTCGGGTCGTCCACAGCAGGTGAGTCGGGCACGTCAGCGACTGGCGTCTCCTCGTTGCTCGCTTCTTCGCCTGCCGTGGTGTCACCGAGAGACTCGTCATCGGGCTCGGCGTCGGTTGGGCCCTCGCCGTTCTGATGAAGCGCTACGACTGTGTCGATGACGTAGTGCACGACCCCGGCATAAGCGCCTTGGGCGTCCTCGTCATCGAACGGATAGCCATAGAACCAGGCTGTCACCACACCGGAGGCGAACGAGTCCTCTCCGAAGACGGCATCACTGAGGGCCAGCGTCGTGTATGCGACGACGGCCTGCGGGCCGCCGTCGAAATACTCACCCAGGATCTGGGAGGGAATCGAGTCTTCGCCGAAAATTGCGTCGCTGAGGGCAAGTGACACGTAGGCCACGACGGCACTCGGCCCACCCGTGACATAGAGCTCGAGCAGTTCCCGCGGCAGCGATCCGTCGCCGAGGAGATCGTCAGCGGCCGCGAACTCATCCGGCGCGTCGACAGCCGACATGGCAGCGACCCGTTGGTCGACTGTGGATGCGGATACCGCAGCGATGAGGTGCAGGCCCTCGCTGAGTTGCGCAGGGTCGGCCGGCGGCGTTGCGGCCGAGGGGAACTGGGCGTATGCCGCGGACAGCTGTACCGCGGTCTCGGATACGACACCCTTGTCGCGTTCGGAGAGGGGCGGCGGTGTCACGGTCGTCGCCAGCAGGGTGGTGGTTGTTGCGGCGGCAATGCCTGCCCACAGCGATTGACGAATGGCCATCGGTTTGTACTCCTCAGAGTGTTCCGGTTCGATGCGGGCAGCGTATAGCAAATATGAGCTTGATGCGCGACGAGATCGTTGGACAACTCTGCCGGCGTCGAACCGTGACGAAAGTTTCATCGCGAGTTCACGAAAAATGCTTTTAACAGTATGATTCGGATGGACCGGTTCGACTCGCGACGCCCTAACGTCGGACCAGTATCTGCTCGACCATGCCCAACGGTGACTGCGGTGCACTTGCAGCAAACTAAAACAACCGGTAGGCGGGGGCAGTGCGACGCGCAGTGTTACTTGCCCGTGATGGTGCGGCAATCAGAATCGGCACCGTTGCGCGGGGGGACTTCGTCGAGGCGTGAGCTGCACTTTCAAAGACGCAATTCGTGTTTCGGTGAAGTGGGTCAAAGGTAAGCCAGGCGGTCGGGGCAGTCCACGGTTTGTCTTGCATCACACCAAACGACCTCGCCCATGTCGTGGATCACACTCTTACGGACCGATCGATGTCGATTCACTGACCGTCGGTTGCCATGCCTGCGGGGCCAGTCGGCCACCTCGCCCATCGTGGCGTCGATAGCGTAGGGGCGTGGCGCCGGGAAAGCCCCGAATGGGCGCGGGACGCGCGTGGACCCTGCTTGCGGTCGCGCTCGGATATTCAGCCGTGGCCGTCGCCGGCTCGCCCTGGACGCTCTACAGTGCCGTGTTCACCGCGATCCCGGGGCTCGTGCTGCTGGGTTACGCGCTGCGCCGTGGATGGCACCGGCGCCGCGCCGACCGGCCACCCGTGCGGCTTGGCCGCACCGGGAGACGCGGTCTGGCGGTGTGGGCGGTGTTGTTCGCCGCGCTCGCGGTGTGGATTCTGTCCGTCCATTTCAGTTCGCCCCGGCCGTCCTATCCCACGTTGAGCTATCTGATGAACGGGTGTTTCGAGAACTACGCCGTGCGTGTGGGCGGGTTCGCGGCCTGGCTCGGGCTCGGCTGGTGGCTGGTGCGGCGATGAACCTGGCTCCGGATTCGCCCACCCTGATCCTGGTGATCTGGGCGCTGGCCTTCGTCGTGCTGGCGCTGTGGCAGCTGATCTGCCTCCTGCATCCGCGGTTGCCATCGCTCACCGTGGTCGTCGACGTGCTGTTCCAGTGGCGGATCACGCGCTGGCTGCTGTGGGCCGGGTGGTTCTGGTGGGGCTGGCACGTCTGGGTCCGCGGGGGTTGGTGAAGTCCGCAAGTAGGTCCCGCCTCGGCGGGCCCAACAGTTGCTGTCAATTTGCTGAGAGTCAACTTCAGTGTTGCTGGTACCTAGCTTGAGCAGGTCTTTTGATGATGTGGCCCTGTTGGTCTCAGTGTGCAGAAACTGAGCTCCGGCGATAGCATTTAGTTCCCTGCACAACTTCATGAGGATCGACGTCCTCCCTACAAAAGGGGAATGCTGATGGCTGGTCATGCCAAGGCTTTCACTCGCAGTTCCACGAAGCTGGGCCTGCTCGCCCTGGGCTCATTCGCCGCCGCCGCGGCCGCCATCGGTGTCGGCAGTGGCACCGCCAATGCCGACGTCGACGAGGTCGGCCCCAGCCCGAACATCACGGCGACGCAGACGCAGAACTCCGTCATCCGCATCAACGACTTCGGTGTTGCGCGCGGCATTTCCGAGACGCGTCTCGCCGATGCCGGCGTCGTCAACGCGCAGGGAGAGGTTCGCGACACCGTCCGCGCCGTGGTCGGCAGCACCGCATCCGCCTACGAGGGCGAGTATCCGGTCGGCCCGCCCATCGGCGATTGGTGATCTGACCCGAGAAGACTTTCACTGCCGCCCCTGCTTTCCCCGGGGGCGGCAGTGTTTTTGTTGCACGTGCGGCTCGGGCACCGGGTGGTGCCGAGGCAACCGCTGCCACGGTCGGCTCATCGCCATAGACCGTCCTGCTCCGGTCAACGGGCAGAGGCGGGTGGCGCAACAGGTTCGCCGCCGACACGGTCTGGCGAGGAACGTGTGGCGTTCTGTGGAGCGGGCGACGGGAATCGAACCCGCGTAGCTAGTTTGGAAGACTAGGGCTCTACCATTGAGCTACGCCCGCATGTGCTGCCTGTGCAGGCAGTACCGGCCAAATGTACCGGTCGTGCCGGGCGCAAATCCAATCGGCTCGGCCGGGGGTCGGTCCGTTGTCGTCGAGCTGCGGTGACCACGTAGTATCGCCGGTGGTCTGACGCTGCGCGCATGCGCGATGCCGCGACGACCGGGGTGTAGCGCAGCTTGGTAGCGCATCCGCTTTGGGAGCGGAAGGCCGCAGGTTCAAATCCTGTCACCCCGACCAGCACGCCCGCCCCTGCGAACGACAGTCATGAACATCAATAGAGGAGTACGAACGTGAAGAGCACCGTCGAGAAGTTGAGCCCCACCCGGGTTCGCATCAACGTGGAGGTGCCCTTCACCGAGCTCGAGCCCGAGATCGACAAGGCCTTCAAGCAGCTCGCCAAGCAGGTCCGGCTGCCCGGTTTCCGTCCGGGCAAGGCGCCCCGCAAGCTGCTGGAAGCCCGTGTCGGCCGTGGTGCGGTTCTCGAGCAGGTCGTCAACGACGCGCTGCCCGGCCGCTACAGCGAGGCCATCACCGCCGAGTCGCTGCAGCCGCTCGGCCAGCCCGAGATCGAGATCACCAAGCTCGAGGACAACGAGGAGCTGGTGTTCACCGCCGAGGTCGACATCCGCCCCGAGATCGAGCTGCCGGACTTCTCGGCGCTGACTCTGACCGTCGACGCCATCGAGATCAACGACGACGACGTCAACGCCGAGCTGGAATCGCTGCAGAAGCGCTTCGGCACCCTGACCGGGGTGGAGCGCGCCGCCGAGAACGGCGACTTCGTCTCGATCGACCTGTCGGCCACCGTCAACGGTGAAGACGTGCCCGAGGCCAACACCGAAGGGTTGTCCCACGAGGTCGGCTCGGGGCAGCTGATCGACGGTCTGGACGAGGCGATCGTCGGCCTCTCCGAAGGCGAGAGCCGGGTGTTCACCACCACGCTGGTGGCCGGCGCTCACGCCGGCCAGGAAGCCCAGGTCACCGTCACCGTCAAATCGGTCAAGACGCGCGAGCTGCCCGAACTCGACGACGACTTCGCCCAGCTGGCCAGCGAGTTCGACACCATCGACGAGCTGCGCGCAGACCTGCGGGAGAAGGTGGCGCAGGTCAAGCGGGTGCAGCAGGCCGAGCAGATCCGGGACAAGGCCATCGAGCAGCTGCTCGAACAGGTCGACGTGCCGCTGCCGGAGAAGGTGGTGCAGGCCCAGATCGACGACACCCTGCACAACGCCATCCACGGTGTGGACCACGACGAGGAGAAGTTCGCCGAGCAACTTGCCGAGCAGGGCAGCAGCCGCGAAGAATTCGACGCCGACAACCGCAGCAACGCCGAGAAGGCGATCAAGACCCAGCTGTTGATGGATGCCATCGCCGACAAGCTGGAGATCCAGGTCGGACAGAACGATCTGACCGAGCGGCTGGTGCTCATGTCGCGTCAGTACGGTATCGAGCCCCAGCAGCTGTTGCAGATGCTGCAGCAGAACAATCAGCTGCCCGCGATGTTCGCCGATGTGCGTCGCGGACTGACTGTGGCCGCGGTGGTGCACGGCGCGACCGTCACCGACACCGAGGGCAACACGATCGACACCACCGAGTTCTTCGGCCCGTCCGATGAGCAGGTCGCGGACTCCGCTGGCGAGGCCGAGGCCGCTGGTGGCGAGGACGAGGAAGCAGCGGAGACCCCGCAGGTAGCGGCTGAGGCTGCTGCGGAGGACGACGACAGCAAGTGATGCTCTGAGCGAACGCGTGCGGTCTGGGGACTCCCCGGCGGCGCGCGTTGGTTAGTGTCGTTCGTAAGACCGGTCACCGCGTCGGAAGTACATATAGAAAGCAGGTATCCAGTCGTGACTGATATGCGTGGCGCGCCGCAGGGACTCACGCTCCAG
>Ga0207914_100641_pt1 | contig 12522 bp, 10 predicted proteins | sample DeeseametaMP2497_FD_184171 | JGI IMG/M metagenome (GOLD analysis project Ga0207914, IMG submission 184171) | Marine microbial communities from East of Antigua and Barbuda, Atlantic Ocean - MP2497 (SPAdes) | ecosystem: Environmental > Aquatic > Marine > Oceanic | place: East of Antigua and... | reverse complement strand
GCGGGCCTGGGTGAGGCCGTCTTCGTTGGTGAGTTTGTCGTTGAGGGTTTGCTGTTGTTTGGTCAGCTCTTGGGAACGAGTGTTGAGCGACTGGGTACGGTTTTCGATGTTGGTGTCACCGGCTTGCTTTTCTTTAGCCAGGTCGGCCTGGTCGGCGTCCAGTCGGTCGCGCAGTTCATCCATCAGGTTGCCGCGCTTGTCTTGCTCCAGGAGTTTTTGGCTGATGCGGTTGGCTTCGGCCACTCCGTTGATACCGGAGTGAATCATATCGGCGACTTTCCAGCCACCGATACCGCCGACGATACCGCCTGCGGCGGCGCCGATTCCGGCTCCGATGAGTCCGGCTCTGGTGACGGCGCCGATGTCGAAGCCGTTGAAGATGCCGCCCACGGCTTCGATGCCGGCTGCGGTGGCCAGACCCATGGTGGCTCCACCGGTGGCCCCGATGAGAACACCGGTTCCGCCGAAGACCCGCTGGGTGGTGGCCATAAACTTGCCTTTTTCAGAGACGATAGGCTTCTTGGGAGCTTTCTCTTCGCGAGGGAGAGGAGGGAGTGCTCCGGCTTCCTGACCGAAGTGGCGCAGGGTGCCTTTGACGGTGCCGGTACCGAGTCCGAGACCGTAGCCGACGGGCTTGGCGACGAGTCCGGCCAGTTTATCACCGACCACCCATCCACCGGCGGCCAGGGTAACGAGACCGAGACCGATTCCGATTTGTCCACCGGTGCCCACGGCAGAGAGTCCGGTTTTGATGGCGTCGAATCCGCCACTTGAGAAGAAGGTTCCGATAGGCACGGCTGCGGCTCCGCCGGCGGCCATTCCCACGATAGCACCACCTGTCAGAGCGGCTGTGGCTCCGAGGCTGGCACCGATGACACCGCCGGCGCCGCCCGCGACGTTGGCGAAGCGGTTGCCCAGGTGTCTTGCTTCACCCAGCGCCGACTGTTTGACGGTGCTGCCGAAGCTGTCTTTAGGGGCTTGAGCTTCCTGCTGCTCTTCTTGCGGAGGAGCGGTCGGGCTGGGAGCTATCGCTTTCTGAGTTCCATTTGGGCGTTTCGTGGTTTGAATCTGCATGAGTTTGTCTCCGTTGTAGATATCCTATGAAGTCGCCGTGAAAAAAGTCTGAATGAGAACGGTGAGGGTCTAACGGAAAAGGTTAACTTTTTGTGAACGAGTTCGTTACCGGCCGGCGATATCGTGGAGATAAAGAGACAGCCTAAACTTGCGGGATGAGACCGAGAGTTTTCAACTCCGCGGTGAAGGAGAATGAGCGTCTTCTCCTCCCAGCGCTCGCACTAACGGAGCCAGTACGCTGGGGTCTCCAATCAATTTCAGCTCCTCGCCGGGGGCAAGATAGAGCTCCGGCTGCAGAAGCAACCGACCCATAAAACTGGGCTTGCAGTGCAAAGCCAGAGGCGCCTCGGGGTTTGCACCTCTCTGGCATCGTGATTCTGTCCGACCGGGGTCGAAGTTCCACACTTCATCTTCAAAGTGAAACTCGATCGGTCTGGCTTCGCTTCCGAGATCCTCGGAGCTCTGTCTCAGGAGCGCTTCCAGCAGAGCCATCGCCTCCACCGGTCTTTGAATTTCAAGGGACATCGGACTTGGTGACTGCTTGGATGCGCGGTCCAAGTTCGTGGAGTTCGTCTGCGTGTATCACGTGAAAATGTGCGGGTAGCCCGGATTCACGAGAGACCTTGTCGGACGCTCCCATCGGCTCTTCTCCTCGTCCCGCCACCAGGAAAACAGGGGTTTCGGTCAGAGAACGAGCCGCCTCGATGGCTTTGGCGATGGCTCCGCCGCCGCCTATGAATACGGAGGCACCGCCTCGACTGCCTGCATAACGGGAAGACTCAATGGCAGGTAAATGCCACTCGGAGGCACCTCCACACACCACCACGGCATCGGGTCGGTGGGTCACATCATCGAGGTTCGCCACGCTTGGCATGGCCGCCACTCTGCGGGGAGAATCAGAACCGTATTCCTGACCTTTGGGAAAGAGGACGTCCTGAACTATCATCTCGGGAGACTTTTCACCCTCGTTGGACTTTACCGAGGTTCCTCCGTCTATCACCATCAGGTCGGCGCCGAAAGTTTTCTGCAAACTTTGACTCATGGCCAGCAACTGGTCTTGAGTCGCGGGATGGCGTCCGTAAGACGAAGCCGCCGACACCAGCAAAGGTGTGCGGCTACCTCGAATCTGATCGAGGCTTTCAAAGTCGAGAATCGGGCTGTTCCATTCACTCATCTTGTTCTCGATGGCAGCGGAGACTTGCTGATGAGTCTTGAGACGCGCGGTGGACTCTTCAGGCCTCTGAGGCTTGGGTTGAAGAGTCTTGAGCTCTTCGGCCGTCACGGTTTTCTGGCTCAACTTGTGCCTTTCCGCGTACTTCGATAGAAAGTAATTTCCATCCAAGGTGAGGCCGGTGACAGCGTAACCGTCCGAGGTTATCTTGCCCAACGGACTGTCCACACCCGGCTTGTGAGCGAAGAAGACGACTTGCCCCTCATCCTTTGTGCCGACGCGACCCACGGAAATGGTGAGATCGCCCTTGCGAACCATCATGGCCTGGGAGCCGTCGCTGGACATGGAGCTATCGGTATAGATTTTGGCAGTACCCTCCGGGCTGACCCTAATTTCTGGAATAGAACCGATCGGTGTGTGTCCAACGAATTCCACACTTTTGCCCACTTGCTGCATAGCTCGAGCGACTTCGGGCTCGTGGCCTCGATAGTTGCCGTCTTCGACGTTGCGCTGGGAGTAGATAAAGCTTTCCGCGCGCGCCGCGTTGATCCCCACGGAGGCCATCCAGTTGGAATCTCCCAGCGAAAGCAACATCGACTTGACGGGCCGACCTGCTTTGAGATCTTCTTCGGCCTCTGCGATCAGTCGCTTGCCCAAATCGTACTGACCGCTGACCACGGCGTCTAAATCTTTCGGTAAAGTCGCCTCGCCTGGGATGGCGCTGATGTTTTCTCGAGCAGCGCCTCCGTGAAAGGCCATGTGGGTGTCTCCCATAAGTTCAGGTGGGGCGGCAAAGCTTCCCTGTTTAGTGAACTCGAAGAACGTCCCACCTGGAAGCCATGCCTCCACATAGTGGCGGGCGGCTTCGTTGGAATCGACCGACCTTCCCAACTTCTGTTCCAGACCTTGGCGGTGAAACTCCAGCGCTTTGGGAGCAGAGTGGCTCTCGAGCCAGTACTGGACCTGATTGCCGTCGGTGTTGTGATCCTCCACGGATTGTCCCTCGGGCAGCTTTCCCTTGAGCCAATCAGAGTAGCGCTCACCGGCAGCCCCTCGAAGAGCTCGCAAGTCGGGAAGATCGTTGTGGATAGCCAGTTTACCCAGATCTCGATTGCCCCATATAAAAGCAACTCGTTCGGGAGCCGACTTTTTGAGGGACAGCATCTCATCGGCCAACGAAAGCCCCGCCGGGCCTCGGTCCATCAGGTCGCCCATGAAGACGAAAGAGGCGTTCTGGTCGCGGAAGCTCAGATTGCCGTCGCTGTCCTTGACCAGGACGCCCTGCTCCTTCAGGGTGTTGAAGTCGTTGAGCTCTCGACCTTCGGTGTCGCCTGAGAGGTAGACGTTTCCACTTTGATTGCCGGTAGCTTCACCAAGCTGATTGGAAAGGATGTCCATGAGCTTGCCGAGGTTTCTGCCGGCCGTACCTTGTCGAGAAGAGTCCTTCACTTCCGGATTTTCTAAAAACGAGCCGATGAGGCCCTGGAGTTCGAAGTTGACTCGCGGAGAAGTCTCTGTTTCGCTGCCGGAGGTCGGAGTCTCCAAGAAAATAGGCTGCGCTGAATAGGAAGTGGCGGGCTCGGAAGGCTCAGGGGTCTTGACAGGAAGACTTGCGGAGAGCTCAGGAGCTTGGGTGCCGCGACCACCGGAGTCCAAAGCGAGTGGAGCGCTATCGTTCTTTGCGACAGGAGAAGAAGTCAGGACTGAGCTGTCGGTGGCGGTAAAAGGCTCCGACGGAACCTGAGTCCGTATAACGGAAGGCTTGATTCGTTCGCTCTTATTGAGAAAGGGGAGAGATTGGGGCGGCACTTTCACGCTAGTGAATTCAAGGTTGAATGGGTGGCCCCTGCCGTCTCAGCGTTGAGAAATCGAGCGTCATCGATCTGACACAAAGACCTCCTAGGCTCATTAGGTGAGATACTTTGTTCTTCTGTTTGCAGCCGTTATTTCTCTTTCGTCGTGCGCCTGGAGCCAGGACGAACTGTCCGATCTGGTTCTGGTGATCGACCCCGGTCACGGCGATCGTGCATGGGGTGAGGTACCGAGCGACTCGGGAGCGGTCGCGGAGGTCGAAGCTGGCACCCTCCAGGAGTGCTTCTACACCTGGGACACGGCCATGCGCCTAAAAAGATTGGCCGAGGAAAAGGGGGCGAAAGTCTATCTAACGATGGAGTCCGACAGCTACGACTCCCAGGATTGGTCTCCGGGAGAGATCCCAGAATGGCGATACAAAAAGCTGGTGGATATCCCGCAGCCACATTCGGAGTACCAGGCGCTGCTGTCGAGAGTGTCGACCGGCAATCGAAGGTACCTCCAGCACTGTTACGACCGGGATGTTGTCTTTTTCTCTCTTCACTTCGATTCTACCAACCCGGACCTGGCCGGAGTGTCGTTCTACTATCCCACCTGGTGCGAAAAGCCGCCTTTCGTCGACACCCTTACGAACGAAATACGCGCTCGTGGGCGAGCTAGGCGGAGCCTGCGCACGGGCCTCGAATATCACGTAGCTAGGCCCTATAACTATGCCGTTCTTTCCCAAGCTTTCAATCCCGATTCCTATCTTATCGAGTTGGGCAACATGCGAAGCTTCGATTGCCGGGGCTCAAATCCCGACCTGTGGAGGATGCGAGACACATTGGTACGGGAAGATTACGCTCAGATGCTAGTGAGTGCTCTTACCAAGCGTCCTGAGCAAGTGAGACCCGCGCCCGCTTCGCGGCTGACCTTTCTTCTCATCTTTGTCCTGGTCTTGTTGGCTGCCAAAGGCGTTCGGCGAGCCTGGAGAACATTCTTTTGCCGGGACACCCATATTCGAGACGGCGAGGGACAAATTGCCGCTCTTTAGAAAGGGGCGGCCATGAAGAAACTGATTTTACTCGCAATACTCCTCATCACTGTAACCGGAGCGGCCGAAGACTTTAAAACCTCGGGGCCCGAGAGCAAGCCTAAAGATTGGATGATCGGACCCTGGAAGAAGCTCACGCGTCCGATCATGAAGCCGAACTCCCGTCCCGAGGCGGTGGACTCCCGTAACGTCTATAACATGGCCACCATCCTTGAAGAAGGCGTTGTGAGGATGATCTATAGGGCCGAGAGTCTTTCCGAGCCCGCGAAGTCGATGACGGGGCGACTCTGTTTGGCCCAGAGTGAAGACGGACGGCATTTCAACCGTTGGCCGGAGTCCTCCGACCCGAAGCCGGTGCTTGTCCCCACGGAGTCTTATGAACGAATGGGCGTGGAAGACCCGCGCTTGGTCAAGATCGAAGGCAAATACTACCTGACCTACAGTGCTTGGGACGGCAAAACAGCGCGGTTATGTCTGGCCACTTCCTCCGACCTGATCAATTGGGAGAAACACGGCCCACTGTTTCCGGACTATGGGCCTACCAACGGCTGGACTAAATCGGGAGCTATTCTTCCGGAGCGGCTAAAGAGTGGTCCATACAAGGGGAAATACATCATGTATTTCGGAGACACCCACATTTGGATGGCCACTTCCGACGATCTCATTCAATGGAAGGCGATCGAAACCCCGGTCTTTTCACCCAGGGAAGGGAAGTTCGACAATGTTCTTGTTGAGCCCGGCCCTCCCGCGATGCGGACCGATCAGGGAATCCTGCTCATTTACAACGGTGCAGGTAAATTCTCGGATACGGGAGACAAGCTGATTTATGCAACCGGACAGATCTTGTTGGACGGTGAGGACCCCAGCAAAGTGAAAGACCGTTGCGAGAAGCCGTTCTTGACGGTGACCGAGGCGTGGGAAGAAGAAGGCTACGTGGACAATGTGGTCTTTGCCGAAGGACTCGTTAAGATGGGAGATCAGTGGCTACTGTACTACGGTGGCGGCGACAGAGTCATTGGACTTGCGGTGGCTCCGGCAAAATGATCTTCAACGACTAGCTTGATAGTGGTCTCGGCAGAGAGAGCCGAGTTCGAAGGAAAACTCTTCGACGATACTCTTCGGGTCCAGGTCGAGCGCGGGAGAGGGACAGCCGTTAGGCAGTCCCTCGGTGTGCGCCGCACAGCAGCGGCAGTGCCGAAACACAAAGTGCTGAGTGCCTTTGACGGCGAAAAAGCACCCGACACTTCGCAAAAGTCGAAAATAGACGACAGCCTTGGCTTGCTTGAGAACATCCGTAGTCATAATTACTCCAACCTAAAAAAAGAGGAAGACAGGGGCCCCGACTCCGTGAAACAAGGAATGAGGCGGGGTCGGGGCCCCTGTGGCTATTCTTCCAAGCAGCTCTTGTTTCGCAGGTAGGGGCCTCGAAATCAAGGTCGCCGTGAGAGACGGTAAGGGGTCGTCCCGAACAGCACTAGCTACTTCAAAGGCTCGACAGTTTAGGCGCGAACTGTCGTTTTAGGAGAGCCTTGGTCTTTTCTTAGGCAAGCCTAGCAAAAGTTTTATTTGATTGCAAGGGGTGCCTCGATCTTTTTTTAGGCGTCCTTGAATTTTGTGTTAGGCAAGCCTAGTTTTGAGGCTCGAATGATTTTCCCAAAAGCCGACAAACCACTTCTTATGGAAGCCCCCTCGCAGTTAGAGTCGTTTCTCAATACCCATCGGGCCGATGGCCAGGTCTTGGATGAGGGTTCTTTCACACTGGCTCGCGAGAAGGCGCTGACCAAGCTGGCCGGCTTTAGGCTACCATTCGAAGGGGCCTGGGCCGTGAAGGTCGTGCAGGCCGCCTCGTCGGTAGTGAGCCAGTCCGGGATAAGGATTCAGCAAACCGCTCGGGAGACTCGATTCGGGTTCGACTGTCCGGCAGACTGGAGTTTGGACCGGGTTGAGTCGGCATTCTTCACGCCCGAACCCGGTAAAGATCGGGCTCTCAACCATCTCATGAGCGGGTTGTGGACGGTGGGGGTGGGGAAGAGGAGGGGTTTTCTGCTGACCCTTCCCGAGATGACGGAAGGTCTCTTGTGGGACGGAGTGGTCATGCACCGGTTGCCCCTGGAAGAGCCCATCGGGTGCAGTCTCACCGTCTCCCACCGGCCGAGCAATCACTCTCTGAAAGACTGGCTGACTCAACCCGGTCTGGCTTCGAGGCTGAACTCGGAAGTCTCCACTGCCCTGGCCGAACGTTGCTATACATCACCCGTACCGTTGTATTTGGACCGACGGCGGCTGGATGGTATCCATTTGTGTCCGACTCACGGTTGGACGGGTGACTCTTTTCCGTTTTATATGACCTTTCTCGAACTGGATTCTCGAGTGAGAGTGCCGCCGGGCACCTTCGACAACCTGCAGGCCTCCGGGAAGAAGGATGCGATAAGTCCGGGGTTGCACGTGATGTCGGTGTCGGCTCTCGAGAGTTTGACACAAACGACCGAGGCCGGAGCGATTCTACTGGTTGCCGCCCACGCCTCCCAAGCCACAAGTCGGCGCTATTCCAAGTGGGAGACTCGGCGTTCTCCTTCGGTATGCTACTGGATTCGGGACGGGGCGGTGGTCGACAGCAACATCCTGGACGTGCCCAACAAGGCTTGTTCGGTGGCGCTTTTCTTGGACGCCGACGACCTGCAGTCCGATATTTCAGGTTTGGCGGTCGTGTCCGACGCCGTCAAAGCAGAACGGATGGTTCAGGCTGCCCGACAGGTGAAAGAAAGACTTATCGAGGTCTCGGATTCGGGTTTCAAGGCGGTTGTCTCCGAGGCAAACAAGCATAGCAAGTTTGCAGGTGGCGCTTTTCTCTTACTCGGAACGGGAATACTCTTCGCCAGTCCGGTCCACGGTTTTGCTTGTATGGGCGCCGGGATATTCACCATTCACAGCGGGGGTCGGGAAGAGAAAGAGTTGGTGGCCACTTATCGACAAGAACTGGCGGAGCTGTCCGACGTCTGGCCGGATCGAACAAGTGTTCGGGTTGGTCGGTACGACGGGATGGTGTTTTAGTCGGCGTTCTAGAATCTAGATGCTGTAGCCAAATAGGGCCATGTCTTTCGAGTAAAGCTCGGCAACCTTGCGTGAAGTTTCTTTATTGTAGTATTCGGAGTAAGGACGGTGTTTGCTTTGGTTGAGACGGACGAGCTCAACATCGGGTCTGTCCAGAACTTGCCGGATATAGCCAAAGTCTGAGCTAAGTTGTTCGTACCGGCCAATGAAGTCTAAGGGGATCTCGCCCCAGCAGTCTTCCAAGAACCAGTGCTGGGGGACAAGATGGGTTTTTGACCAGATTCTGTCTTCGGTGAGCCATTCCAAGACGAACTCCTCAAAAGACCTGATGCCGCTGAGGTTTTCGAGGCTCCACTTAGCGTCCTCCGTATCGAAACCTCCGCTCTTTAGAAAGAAGTAAGTCGACACGAGGCGATCCAGGGGATGTCGAACCACCGTGAACTTGAAGTACCGGTCGAATTCCGCCGGTGTGAAAGCGAAGGAGTATTGCGTTAAGGTGAGATGACCGCCCCCATTGTTTTGGAAAAGTGATTTGTTGATGGCAATTCCCGAGCATTTCGGAATGTGAATGAAGATACACCTGTTGCGGTCGAAGCCTCGAAGCGAATATTCACCTTCGATTTGCCGTAAAGTTCGTAACTCCAGATATCGTCCGGGGTTGAGGAGTCGCAAGAGCCAATATCGAACGCGTCTTCGCGCATACTGCGGAATCAATCGAGAGCACAGTATGAAGAATTCTCTCGACACAACTACAGGGCAGCCTGCTTCAAATGCCGTGCGAAGGCGTAGAGTTCGAGGTCGGGAGAACAGAGTTCCGAGATTCTTTGTCGCTGAGCTTCCGTGATTTCAAACATGGTTTCGGAATGCTCGATGGACGCATTGTATCGGGGCACGGTTCCGATAGGAAGCCCGAACTGTTTTCTCAACTGTTCGAGAAACGCGGGCATCCGTTCCACGAAACCGACCAGCTGACTGTTTCGATAATTTGATATCCACCGTTCAACGGGGTCGCGCAGCACGGTAATGAACTTGCGTTTGTGGAGCACGGCTTTGTACCTATGACGATTGAAGGGTAGGTGGCCCATGACAAGCGGCGCGCCTGAGAGCATGGCATACAACCCGATTCGCTCGGCAGTGTCCCAGACCTGGAGTCTTTCCTCAAGGTTGAAATTGACTCGGGGACCACTTAGCGCGGCTCTGATCACTTGATTAAGGGGAACGTTTTCAATTCGGCGCGAGGTGGGAACACGGTAGCACCTCGCCAAGGCACGCCGTAGAGACGTTCCGGCGCATTTGGGGAGGTGTATGAAAGTGAGCGGTTCGGGACACGGCAACAACAGGTTGCGGAGCGCTGAAAACACGTCCACGGAGTATTCTCTCGCCTGCGACCATTTCACGATGGTTTTCGCCGGTTCCTGATGAGTCTGAAGAACGGAAGCAATGGATAGACTAGAGGAGCGTAGGGCGCGAGCCATGCGAAGTGGAGCAGTCTCGCAAAAGGCTTCCTGATCGCTTTCTGTTTTAGCCCCCGGACAGCCACGTAATGAAAATCGAGAAGACGTCCCCGGAGGCGGACCAGTAGGCTTTTCGACACCTCGGAGCGCCAGCCGCGCCAAACCGTCTGGTCAAGAAAAGAGTAGAATAGAGAGCGCTCGCTGGCTCTGGCGTTCTCGCCATCGGGCTTCATGTTGCCGGAGAAGTGTCGAAGCCTCGGTTCGAAATAGTCTTGGGGTGGGTCGAAGTCTTTGTAAAGCTCGAAATCCCAGTTTTCATAGAGCACTACCGACTCCAGGAGATTCCATTCCGGTGAGAGCAGCTTGACCCGGTCGCCCAACAAGAGGTTGATCGCATCTTGATCGTGGAAACGGAGGGCTTGATAGTCGCTAAAGGTTTCTTCGACCCGTTCCAGGACTCTCTCTTGTCTCCACCGAGTCAGATTGATGAACAGGAGACCGGCGTTGATATACTGAGACGGAACGGCGAGCTCGAGATTCAGCTGGTCGACCGCTTCCCGCAGACTACCCAAACAGTTGTGCAATCGACTTCCCGGATCTGCCACCGCGGCAATCACAAAATTATCCATCTCGGTCGACCAGAGGGGTTGAATGTCTCGATAGGCCATCATATCACAATCGACGTATAGCACGCGGTCGATTTCCGGCAAAACTCGGCCTAGCCACATCCAGGCCCAGTATCCGAAGCCTGCTTGAGAACGACGCTCGCCAACCTGATCTTCCAGCGGATAGAGCTTCATTTTGACCGGCAGGTCTTCCACGCTCTTGGTCAGCGCGGTCAACTCCTCAGGCCGGAGGTCGTAGAAAAGAAAGTGAAAGACGAGTTGCCGAGGAGAGGGAAAGTGGGTTGCGATGGATCTGATGAGGACAGCCGCATATCGGAGGTCTTGGGGCCGACTGGTGAAGAGGGTTATGTGGTATCCACTCTTTTGCATGACCGAAGGAGGGTTCGCGTTGGCCGGACCTAAGAAAGTCGAATGTCCCGCTCACCACACTGTTGCCTCCTTATGCCCACGATTCCCAGGAATCCTTCTACCTTGACTCACTCGGTGAGCAGTACTTTAAAAGGTCTCGAAGGCAACAACGACTGGTGCTTCTATATCGTCAAGCATGAATCGGACCACCCGGAGGCAGACGAAGTGGCCGAAAGGTATGGGCTCGAGCTTGTTGACGGCTTCGCGCGAAAAAAGTCCGAAGGGAATTGGGAGAAGAGTCTGGTCCTCGATATGGCTTGGACCTTGGAACTAGGGGCCGAGATCGGCGCTGAACATCTACTCTATCTTGAGGACGATATCGAGGCGTCCGTCAACCTTCACCGCGCGATCTACTCCCGGACCTGGCTGACGTTCTTCTTTACCGGGTTATGCGGATTGAACAACTGGTACCATCCAAATCGGTGTGGGACGGTTGGAATGCTTTTCCGTAACGATAGCAACCTGACTCTGCTGGTGGAATATCTACGCGCGAACAGTGAGAAGGAACCGGCGGACGGGCTGCTGTGGAGCTTTATCAGAAAACACGGGCTTTCGGTATCCCAGCGGATTCCCAACCCTGTCCAACACCTTGGTTTCAAGTCCAGTTTTAATTCTCGGATTTGCAACGTTCAGAGCCCAACCTATCGAAAGAGCGGAAAAGCTCCGCCCCCCGTTCTAGTCCTATGGAGTCTCCGCTACTTTGCCACTCGGGCAAGAATGTACCTGGAGGGGCATCGACGGTAGGCTAGAGTTCGAATTCCGAGCACCGAAATGAAAAGAACCCGGCCGAAAGCCGGGTTCTTTTCATTTCGGTCTGCTCTGAGAGTCTTAAAGAGTCTTTCTCAGTACGTTGACCAGAATACCACCGGCCACACCGGTGACGGCGCCGACCGCGGCTCCGCCGACGATGCTGCCGACCATTCCGGGGCCGACCGAGATCTCTTTATCTTCGGTGCGTACTTTGACGTTGCCGAGGATGGTTTTCTCAGGGACTTGCGCTTCCACGTTTTCGGGACGCAGGTGGTCGGTTTGGACCCAACCCTTGCGAGCCAACTTGTCGATGTTGCCGTTCATCCAGTCGGCCACTTGTTCGGTGTTGGCGGGGGGCTGGTTGCTGCCGTCGTTGGGGATGTAGAACACTTCACCGCGGGGCACTTGTCCGATGACCTTGGTTTCGGTGTTGACGAATTCGGTTTCGTACTTGTGGGTGGTGCTGTTGAGGAGCGAGGAGAGGGCTCCGGCTCCGGCACCGATGGCGGCACCGGCGACACCGCCTGCGACGATGAGCTTCATGTCGCCTTCGGTTTCGCGGGGTGCGGTCCCGTTGTACTCTTCCATCAAGGATGTCTTACGCAGGAGAGTGACGGCTCCACCGGCAAGAGCACCGACTCCGGCGCCGACCCCGGCTCCGATGAGTCCGGATACGGCGATGTTGCCGGCTCCGGAAACGTTGGCGGTGCGCTCGGTATATTCGCCGACTCGCTCTTGGATGATGGCGCGTCGGGTCATCTCGATGTCCCAGCCTTCGGGATTTTGAGGGGTTCCACCCACGGTGTAGGTGGTGGAGTCGAATCCGTGTCCGTCGAGCTTGGGCTCCATCACGGGTACCACGCGCTCGGTGATGTTGACGGCGGCGCCGCCACCCGAGGTGAGGTTGGAGATGACTCCGATAGCTCCACCGACCACGGCACCGGCACTAGCGGCTCCGATGATGACTTGCTTGTTGGAGACGTTGGCGAAAGTGGGGGGCTTGAGCTTGGAATCCTCTTGCAGAGAATCCAGGCTGCCTCTCACGTCGACGGCGTCGGTGTGAATGCGCTCGAGTTCGGTGTCGACGCGCTTGGCTTCGTCCCGTCCCGCTTTCACGCCGCCGAAGTCGTCGCCGGTGGCGAG